>Ga0209006_10001533_pt1 | contig 20901 bp, 28 predicted proteins | sample JacPin_JW_Ref_O2_FD_188567 | JGI IMG/M metagenome (GOLD analysis project Ga0209006, IMG submission 188567) | Forest soil microbial communities from Algoma, Ontario, Canada - Jack Pine, Ontario site 1_JW_Ref_O2 (SPAdes) (version 2) | ecosystem: Environmental > Terrestrial > Soil > Boreal...
TGCCCCCTACCGAGGCGCTCGAAAAGTTTACCGATTTGGTAGGAATCTCGCTCGTTCATGAAACACCAAGGCTCATCCTTTGAATCATCAAGATATCTCAGGGGGATCAAGACTCGATCCATCAATTCATCCTTAAACCCGTATCGGGAGAGGGCAGAGTCAGTGACATCGCAATGATCCTGTCGCCTGCTTGAATAATCCTCCTCTTTCAAGATCGTAATGAACAATAAAATGACCAAAGAAACACCTCGATTTGACGTACAACTATTTTTCGACGAAATCGCCGTTGCGCTCGATGATAATCAGTACAAGGATGCCATCTCCATGGTTGATATGTATCACGTTTACTTGAGGCAGCATCAAGTCAGTTGCTATCATCTTCTGCTCCATGCTGAGTAGTTCTGATTTTGTTGCAGTACCGTAAGTATCGACCAAGCGAGGAGGAATTTACCGCAAATCGTGCAAGGTCAAGGTTGATTTTTGCTGGAAAAGCTGTTTTGGAAGGCATCCACGAGCGCAATCAGAAATGGACTTGGTCGTATCTCGCAGGGCGTCGTGAGGATCGAAAACAATATGTGAATTTGTTCCAGAAGAAATCTTTGAATTCGTTGACGGCCTTGGCAAGCATTCAACCCCTTGCGTGATACCATTGTCGCTCACGCCCTCTATTGCAGGACTCTCAAGCAATACAGGCCCTAGAACAGAAACTTTCTTACGAAGATATTCGTTTCTATCGATCAATTGCGCGGTCTCACCTCCGAAAGGATCTCGCTCTGCGGAAAAAGCTCGAAGAAGAGAAGAGTAAGCATCAGCCAAAAGCCACACAGGGCTGGACTGGCTGGCTATGGACCTCCCAAAAGGATCAACCTCAGGAGGATATCACATTTGGGGGCCCGATGACCGAGGAGCAGCGCAAAGAGCTATATGATGTCCTCGATTATGACGAAAAGTCAGCTTTGGTTGATTCCTTGCAGCTTCCTCGAGAGGCATTGAAAACCCGTGTCACGGCGAAGCTCAAGACAGGATCGTTTACATTGAGGACTGATCCACATGGAAATGTCGAAGAGATTGTCTCCATCACATTCACTACCCTTCAAGCGGATGTCGTCCAGCGGACAGATAACCTCGAAGCGTCTGTTTCGCTTGGCGAACTTGGAGTTGTGGATGGCACTTCAAAAAACACTCTCTACCCTCAGATTGTCCAAGTCAAGGATCCCAAGAGCGTTTTCAAAGACCCAGGCGGCCAAGAATCGGGTAGTGTTCCCTCCAGCGACGATCCATTCTTTTTCGTCAAATTTGAAAGCAATCCTTTGGACGAGCGTGCCGATACCGCCTTGACAGTACGCATGCGATATATGGAGATTATTTATCACAAAGGCATTGTGGAGGCAATCAGTAGATTTTTCAAGCCCCCTGCAAGTCAATTAGAATCAGTTGAAGCCCTGCTCGTGAGTCTTCCGATGCGTTATGTGGCCGCTTCTGATTTGTGGACAGAGTGTCGCCAGTGAAACGCTAGAAGGCCTCCGCAAAGATACGCGAGCAGGCCTAGAATATGCGCTTCAGACGCACAAGACAATTGATGTTCAAATGGACTTGAATGCCCCTATCATTATTATCCCTGAGGAGTGTGTATCCATCTTTGATTGCAGACCAAATTCTTACTGAAAATTTCTAAGCATCACTACCAACAATTGCAAGCATCTAGTGATTGATGCAGGGCATATTGCGATCGAGAGTGATCTTGCGGATAAGGCGGCCCTCCGCGAGATTCAGACCAAACGTCATCAGAAGTACAGTGAGGACGACTACAAACAATTGGAATCTCTGATGTACGACAAGTTGTCTTTGAGATTGGAAGCAGCTCAGGTATGCTGTGGCCAATTTATTTTCTCAACTCGAGTAATCTCCTTGTCTAGTTCCTCATCGGCAATGACTTACAATCGTGTCGCGAAGCTCTTATTTCCGAGTCTAGGGATTCTCTTCATCTTTTGGAACGAACGAACATCCGTTTGCAAGTTCAAAACTCGATCGTTCCTAGCGCACTGAATCTCGCACGGTTCAAAGTCTCAGGTGAACTACCAGCACTCCAAGTCAACCTCTCCGATGCAAAATACAAATCCTTGATGCGCATCATCGATGTGTGTATTCCAAATCTCGATAACAAAACTGCGATGGAGGCAACTACCCCACAAGCACCCGCGAAATTGGTGTCGGACACCTTCCAGATGCCACCCACGCTCTTCGGCCATACGGAAACTGAATACAACGTTGAGGATGACGGTGACGAATCCACTATTCGTGAAGAGCAATATTTTGAGGCCGATGATGGCAGTTCTGAGGTTCGTCTCACCTTAATTTTTGTATTCATCTATAACGGTATTTCTAGCGACCTGACCTGCATCAACATAACTTTGAACTCAACTTTCAAGTACACCAACTGCGAGCTTCCTTATCGAAATCGAATCGCTTTGGCATCGAAAAACCACTCGGAGATGTAGTGTTGGAGCGGTTCGTGTTGATGTTCGCGCAAGCGAAATTTGATATGAGAGTTGACATCAATCTGAGGTATCTAATCACCAAGTATCAATATTCCATTTTATCACATCTTGCTCAGATCGCTATCTATGAACCTTGTCCAACCCGGAGCGGCGCCCATCAAATTCGTGTCGTCGGCAGAAAATGGATCACCAGCCGACAAGGATCTTCTGAGCGTCATCTACAGAAGAGCAGAAAAGGCATCTCCTGAATTTGACACCCTCTTCGAAGGTATAAATCAGAGTATCGATATTCGGATTTCGACTTTCGTCTTTCGCGCCGCCCCCGAACCGGTCTTGAATCTGTACGATTTTATCATGACTACCTTTGTTCCTCAGTCAACTGGTGGGGCAGCAAAGACCATTGACAATCAACTTCATGAAGTTGTCAAGCAGCCCCAGCCAGAAACTCGCGACTCCGATAAGATTTCGGTAGTCGTAAAGCTGGCTAGTGTACAAGGTCAGTGGCTATCCATCCCGTTTTAAAAAAGATGTCTCATTGCATGTCAAGTGATGTTAATCAACGGAGAAACCAAGATTGCTACACTTTCACTCTCTACAGCGGATGTTGCCCTCCTCCTCCAATCCAACACAATGCGAATCAACGGCCGACTAGGGAGCCTTGCCTTAAGCAACGACTCTGAAACATTCATTGTGCTCCCGGAGTTTAAACAGATGATGTCCATCGAAGGCGACAATTTTGCGGAATTCCGTTATCAGACTTTCGATCCGCGAGAGGAAACATATGCAGGAATCAAATCATCTATATTCCTCAATGCTGGATCGGTCAAGTTCCAATTTCTGGACCAGCCTCTCCATGATATATATCTATTCATCGTAAAGCTTGCGAAGCTAAAGGGGTTGTATGACGCTGCCACGCAAGTTGCCGTGCAAAGAGCATCCGAGCTGGAACGTGTGCAATTCGATGTCTCAGTGAAATCCCCCATCCTGGTTTTCCCCTCGGATGCTGTACAGTCACGCGACGTCTTGGTTATGCGACTCGGTGAGATCAAGGCTCAGAATGCTTCTGAAAAAACATCCAACAAGATAACGGCCAGCCTTGGCGGCATCCAACTCATCTCTACTATCTATAACGACGGAACACCGCTTACTCTCAAGATAATTGACGATATCGGCATTTCAGCGGACATCGTCCAAACAAGCGGGATCGACCGAAGCCAAGATATCGAGTATCCTGACACTCAGGTGGGGTGTGAACCTATACTTTCTACATACGAGTTTGACTCCGCCGAGCAGATCACGATCCAAATATCGGATGTTAAGTTTCATCTCACGCAGGTTCAGTATACCCTACTCCTCAATTTGTCACAGTCCATTCCCCGGGTTTTAGCAACCCCCCCAGACACTGAAGCCTCGGCAGAGCCCATATCAGCATCTGTTACTCCATCCCGCCAGGAGAGCGAAGGAAAGCATGTGGACCTCGAACCTGAACTCCGCACAATACAATCTGCTGATGGAACCCGAAGTTGGACCACAATCGACCTAGTGGTTATGGTAAATGCAGTAAAGCTCCACATGTATGATGCTTCTGCCACTACGGAGTCTAATCTCAAGGAGCACGGTATTGCGAAGTTTGCTCTCAGTCAAGGCACATTACGACTCAAGATGCTGTCGGACGGTGCTGGTGAAGCTCAATTGGTGCTGAAATCCTTCACAATGAACAATACAAGACCCGGAAATTCTAAATTCCGAGAGATCATTCCAGCTGCCAAACACGACAGAAATCAATTCATGATTCTTTATACGATGTCTGGTGGCTCAAATGGCTCCGCCCTCGCGATCCTGACCATAGATTCGCCTCAAATAATTTTCGCACTTGATCCGGTGTTTGCCTTGCTGGCATTCTTTACCCCCCAAAATCAACACCATCCCCCACCCGAAGAGTCACCCACCCAGGATCACGTACGAGACCACCCTCGGTCATCTGTTGATTTCCGCATTGATCTCCATGATGTCTCGGTCAGCGTTCTGGAAAATGACACTGACCCAGACTCGCCAGCGATCAAGTTGTCAGTTAACCAGATTCTCTTGTCACAGCAGGTACCATCTTCACCAATGGATAATTTCTATTCATCAATCATCTTTCTTAGGGAATCATGGCCCTCACAATAAACCATCTGGGAATGTCCTTGATGCGGATGGGGAAAACATCAGAAACTGTCCGATTCCTTGATGAAGTGGATCTGACGCTTTCGTTGGACAGTCGAGCCTCATCGGCGCAACAGAGGACAAGCATAGAAGTTGCCACCAATCCAATCGTATTCCGCGCATCATATCGCGACATCAACATGATAACAGCGATCATCAATAAGGCAATATCGCTTCATGGAAGCACGCAAAAGTCGGACCCTGCCGTTGACGTCGGTGGCTCAGCTCCCAAGTCCATCACCAGCCAAAATTCCCCGGGTACCGCTGAAGTATCGACGAAGCCACTGCAACAGCGCACCGTCGGAAAAGCACGCGTTCTGATGTCCAAGGAGCAAGTAAGCTTCGTGTAACATCAGCTCAACTGTAACATCAATGTATTGTCTTAGCTTAAAGGCTCGATCGACGGTTTCCATCTTGTCCTTATAGGGGATATGCATGAGCAACCTATGCTCCATCTGAAGATCAAGCCCTTCATTCTAACGGCCCAGGATTGGTCTGGGAATGTCAGTGATTCGTTTCTCTATCAATACAATTCCACTCACGCCCATGTAGCTCCATGCCACAACAACCATGGAAACTCAAATAAGCTACTGGAACTTGACGAATTCACACTGGGAACCTTGTAAGCGATATATATTGATCCTCTACACTAAACTCATACACTGCTAGTAATTGATCCCTGGACGTTCACGATTTTGGTATGGCTGATATTTTACCTCAAACGTGAGTCTGATGTTCAATAGGTTGCAAATGATGGCCTACTTGGTGGGACAAACTTGACGCTCTCGGCTCGAGAGCGACTTGATCTCAATATTAGCACAACTTTTGCCGAACTGGTCGTCAACACTCTGAACATGTGGGGCAAGGAAGGCGAACGCGTTCTTCAGAAGGCTCGCGGGAGTTGCGCTCCTTATCGCATACGCAACCGGACGGGATCACCTATATTCATATGGTCTGATACTGATGGCAGCAGCCTCGTGAAAGATCAAGCACAAATGGTTCAGATTGCCAATGAAGAAACCTTGGATTGGCGATTTGATGATTGGAAAACTATGAGAGAAGTACTTGCCTCTGCCAGTTATACGACTACATTTACTCATTTACGAGCAATGCACTTAGCAAGCTGTACTTACCGCCCAACACAACATAGGAATCAAGTTCGTGGATAAGCCATGGGAACCGCTGCGTAGCATTCCGGTTGACAGGGAAGGCGAGTACACCTTTTCCTTAAGGCCGCGAGTCGACAAGTATCCTATCCGCCTGCTGTCCGAGGTCAAGGTCGAAAATAATGTCAAAGTGGTTACAATACGGTCGACATATAAAATCGAAAATCATACATTCTATCCATTGGAACTGACGCTGGTCAGTGACATTGGCCAGCCCGCCTCATCATTGGAAAAGATAGGTACGAGCGACATCATATATTGATGACGACATCGTTTTATCGGTTTGTAGCCCCAGGTCAAGATTATTCTCTGCCGCTCGGAGCTGTTGACAGGAACAAGATAAGGATCCAGCCTGATCGTGAGATTTTGTCGAATTCAAGTCTGTCGCTTTGAGACTCATCTTATTCCTGTCCAGAGGGATTTGGTTACAAGTGGTGTTCGGCGATTCGTTGCGACGAGCTCGTCTCCAATAAAGGTTTCACTATCAAGTGTCCGCACACGAACCCAAAGGAGCCTGCATTTTGTTTCCATGCATGTGTGGAGATTGGCGCAAATGATGATGCATCTCGGTATGTGTGGATGAACATGACAATTCAAGCGCTGACATGCATTATAGCAAGTACCCCCGAATCAGCCTCAAACTTCGTGCGCCTCTTGAACTTGAAAACCTCCTGCCTTACGATCTGCAGTACAGAATTTATGACAAAAACACAGACCAGAATTGGAAAAGTTACCTAAGGAAGGGTGGTATCATGCCCGTTCATTCTGTGGAGCTGGGTCACTTGGTTTTGCTTAACATAGATGTTCAAGACACTGGTGAGTTCGTTCTGCAACCGTTTACCCCGATGGTAATATATTCCCCATACAAGTCTTTAAACCCAGTGACTTTGCAATCATTGCCACTGATAAGCATTCGGATTTCCACACGGAAAATAGATTGAGCCTACGCGATGGACATGAGCGGAAACTGGATCTCAGATTGAATTATGTGTATGAATGCCTTTCATTTTATTGCATACTCAACCTGATCTTAGATACAGGCGGTATCCCAATTCTGGTGGTGCATTCAAGGTTCAAGTATATAGCCCCTATCTTGTCGTCAATAAAACTGGAATGCCGTTTGCGGTGAAATCTTGTCGATCTACTCGAACAGGTCCTCCTCAAGATGTTGCTGGGGATACTCGAACAGGTCTCTCGTTTCATTCTCAGCCAGAATAATTGCTCATGTCTTGATTGAAGACATACTCGCCAAGGCGACTCCATTCCGTGTGTTCTTTTTTTGTGTGTTCGAATCATGCTCTGACTGAACAGGTATTTGAATGACCATAGTGCTTTCCCACCCCCAAGATCGTGGTCACGAATACGTCTTCAAGCTTGGTGATTCAACTTGGTCGAAGGCAGGTCAAGGTCAACTAGGCATACCTTCCCCACCTGACAATTGATAATGCAGCTTTTGAGCTTTGAAGCTCCGGCTGCCGAAACAGAATTGGTGTTGCCGTGTCAAGCACAGAAAGCGGAACAACTTCATGTTTCTCTATCATGGACAGAAGGTCTCGGAAAGTACAAGCTAACCAAAGTCATTACGCTAGCTCCTCGATTCTTGATAAAGAACAACCTTTCAGAGACAATCTGCTGCCGTGAACATGGTGTTCCTCCTAGAGACGGCTCCTCTATCGATCCAGGTCAACGGTACCCTCTGTATGTTACGCGCACTGGACAAGAGAAGCTCCTTACTATTGCCTATCCTGGACTGAATACGCAATGGTACGCTTCCTTTACGGCTTTCGGTTATTATGCATTTGACGAAGTTACGATCGCCAAGGTCACCGCCGATCAACATTGAGGACATCGGTTCAGTACATTTCCGCTTGAAGAACCCTGGCGCCGATCAGTCTACGCACTTGATCCGGGCCGACTTGAAAATTGAAGGGTCTACTATATTCATTCATTTTTCCCTTGCGAACGAAAATTGGCCATTTATGATCGAAAACGACAGCGATTATCAGGTGGCACTATGCCAAACGGTGCTCCATCCGTTTCTCGGTGGTGATGGTATCTAATCTCTTCTCCAGGATCTTAACAGAAGTGAACCTGGCTCGTCAGCGAACTCGAGAACTACGTATACCCTGAAGCCTCATTCGATCATGCCATATGCATGGGATTATCCAGCTGCAAAGGAGAAGAAAATGCTGCTCGTTATCAATGGCGCTCGTCGCACAGTCGATATCAAGGAGATCGGAGATCTCGTACCTTTCAAGTTTACTGTGGGTCAAAACGTCTCCCAATTGTCTTTGTCCTTACGCAATATGCAGGACCTCCAGCGTAATCGAGTTGTCTCCTTGGACGTTCGTGCAGAGGGTCACAAGCAAATCCTCCGTATCACCAATTATAATCCCGAACGCAGCCTCTACAAACCGAAATCTCGCAATAGCGGCACCGTTCGGACGGACACCTTTAGTGGCGCTGAAGCATTCGAAGCGGTAACCGAAGAGGTGCCCCCATCTTTAGCCTTCTCCATAGACTTCGCAGGCATAGGCATTTCTTTGATCAACCGCAAATTGGTTGAGGTTGTTTACATATCTGTGGACGCTTTAAAGTTCGACTATACCAACAGCGCTGTTGCTCAAACAGTGAATCTAGCTTGCGGGACGGTCCAAATCGACAATCAGCTCCACGAAGCGCTATACCCAGTAATCCTCCAACCTACCCCTATTGCAAAGGAATCGAACAGAGTGGCTGCCTTACCTACTGTACAGGGGTCGGTCATCTGGCTAAAGGATCAAGGTAAGCAGACCTCATGCTTTTGACTACTTTGTTCTCAACATCCTATATCCAGAGCATGGAGTGATCTTCATAAAATACTGTTCCGTTTTACTCCAGGCATTAACGATCGAGACAGATGAAGATCTACTCTTTGCTATCTATGATCTCACCCAAGTCAAGGGAGTCTCATGGGAAGATGAAGCTGAAAAGTGAGCGTCCAGCCTTTATTCATGTGTCATCGTATCTGAAGCATCGCCAGCAGCGTTCTGATTCAACACCCGGAAGATATTCCGGAACCTGGTGATACCGTGGCAGGCGAGGACCTATACTTCGAAGTTCTAGAGTTGCAACCGATCAAGCTGTCATTGTCATTTATGCGCACGGAGAGAGTGAACTGTGACGAGAAGTCCGTCCGCCCATGGTTACCGGGTTAGATTTAACTGACCATCGACTCATGATAGGTTAAGTATCCGTAACCCTTTGGCCGTGGTGGTAAACGCATTTACCATGACCTTGGGAAACATCAACGATGCTCCCCTCCAAATGAATGCACTTGCAATCAAGGACATGCGTCTCACCTTACCTGAGCTTCAAAGTCGAATTACCTACCATTATCGACAGGATGTACTCCGTCAACTCTATCGTATTCTAGGTTCTGCTGACTTTATCGGTAATCCGGTCGGACTCTTCACGAACGTCAGTTCCGGTGTCGCCGATATCTTCTATGAACCATTCAACGGAGTGGTTATGCACGGTAATAAGGAGCTTGGGATTGGTATTGCCAAGGTAATTATGTTCTCCTTTCTTTTCAATCGTGTCTTAACCTTGGCTTTGAGGGTGCGGCGAGCTTCGTGAAAAAGACCATTTTCGGGCTTACAGACAGCATGACGAAATTTACCAGCAGTGTTGGCAAAGGTAGTTATACTCGTTCTTTGATCACCTCTGAACTAGACGTTCAATGCACCTATGTATCGCAGGCCTTTCCGCAGCCACCTTCGACTCTGAATATCAAGCCAAGCGGCGTGTGACCCAACGGCGCAATCGACCACGCCATGCAATGTATGTCCATCCGTGGTCTAACTGCGAAACCTCTCACCCCATTTGAAGTTACGGAGTAACAGCGGGCGGAGAGGCATTGGCCAGCAGCGTAGCCAGTGCCATGGAGGGTGTTCTGGTAAGCCGACAATTCAACTTCGTTTTCCTTGCTAAGTCTGTGTGTAAAAGATGAAACCTATCGAGGGGGCCGAGTCTGGCGGGGCCGTCGGCTTCTTTAAGGGCGTGGGGAAGGGGCTAGTTGGGCATGTTCTTCGTTGTTTATAATCTCGCTCCTTGTTTCACGCTCCAGATTTCACAGGGCTGTAACTAAACCTGTCATAGGTGTTTTCGATCTTGCTTCGAATGTTTCTGAAGGTAACTTGAGCCACGCCAGATTTCGACGGCTCTCATTTCGCTCATAGGCATCCGCAACACCACGACTGTTTTTGACAACCCTGAACGTGACCGCGTCCGATTCGTGAGTCCAGGTTTCTACCGTGCACGAGTCAACTAAGTATCGCTGTGCTTTAGCCAAGACATGTACCTGCCGATGGAATCTTGCGGGTGAAGTACAGTCTGCACAGATGTCATTCAACTACTCAATAAATCCACAGCCCTACTCTGCCCGTGAAGCCCTTGGTCAGTACTGGATGAAAGATCTCGAAAATGGTGCCTATCGACGCGAGATTTATGTAGCCCACATTGGTAAGGCCTTATCTCAGCTTTTCTCCATTGTGGAGTATCTGAAGAGGGATACAGACACTCCTGGAGGCGATAACATTGTGCTGTTGACCTCTTCGCTGGTGTTGTCATTCTGGTCGAAGAAACTTCGACTTGACTGGCAATTACCCTTTGGCGAGGTTCAGACGGTTACGGCGGAGGACACCGGGATCCAATTTGCCCACAAGGCGGGGAAAGCATACAATAGATTTGTCTTCATTCCTGACAAGTCCTCTCGCTCGTGGTTCTTCGACGAGGTGGCGTCCATTGTGAAATCATTCAACGTCCGCCGAAGAATGGACGCTTGACTTGGCGAAGAAGCATGTTTCACTGAACGATATTCTATACTGTACTTCAGTTGTTATTTACTTACTGTAACTAAATGCTTGCGCTTATTCAGGATTAGGAAAAGTATTCATCAGGATCAACCTGGCATGAATTGTAATTCCTGTGGCGAATGAATACAATGCAAATAAGTAGTATAAAATAGGGAAGGACCATTAAAAAGAGTGTGATGTTGTGAAGATTGATGGAGATAAGTAAATACAGAACAACCAAACATCGACATCCGAATCAGAAGATGCCATTGCATGTCAATTAATCAATTTGTGGAGTTCCTGGAGAGAATGAAGGGAATTTATGCATCGGACACTACGATGCGAGTTTGTGAAATTACATCATTCGGAGAAACGACAGTGTCTTCGCTGAAAGTTGGGCTAGGCTGAGGTTGGTGGTGACGCACGGTGGCAGTTGCCGTGCTAGACACGCGCTCCCTTTTGACGTTGGAAAGGTTTGGCAACTTGTGACGTCCGACGTTGGCCTTCTTCTTTTCTCCTACAGATGCGAGGGGAGTGTCTTCGTCTTCATTGTATACCTGATCTTGTCCACTCTCAACATAGCTTTCCCTAGGGCTTGCCGAATACGCGCTTTGGAAATCCGTTTCCTCGTCGTCAGTGGTGGCAGAAACACCAGGAGTCAGGGCAGGAGTTGTGGTTGTCACATCAGAGGGAGAAGCCGGCCTAGTAGCACTCAAAGACGCTCCCGAAGAAATTCGTCGCAAGGGAGGCTCTTTCCGACTCGTTTCAGAACCTGACCGGACGTGAGTGATAGTCTCGCTCCCGGTCACAGGGGAAGTCGCGTGGGAAGCTGGTGGGGGTCGAAGCTTGGTTGGCGATGTAGTACCGTCATCCGTCTGGGCTGCTGGAGTGCTAGAGCGACTCTGAGCGGACGATGCCGTTCCACTTCGGTTCCTTTTCTTCGACACCCTATTGACGAGCTTGCTGCCCTTCATAGGGCGCACACGCACCAGCTGAGTCTCCGACAGTTCCGTCTCGCTATCGAACTGGCTTTTCCGTGAGACTATGCGTCTATCTGTAGCCAGGGCCGTTTCGAGCTGTACGTTCAAAATGTGGTTGATGACTAGCATGAACATGGCGTTGTTGAACGCTTACTTTCTGTTGAATCTCGAATACCTTTTGAGCGATCCTGTCAGTCTTTTGGCTGATCCCTTCGTCCACAGCATTCATCCCGTCCTGACGCTTGTCGACATCGGACGCTGAGAATCGCTTCTTCTTGGGTGAAGAGACCGGCTCTTCATCGTCCTCCACGATCGTTCCGGTTTCACGCTCGTTTTTGCCAACGACGGTCTCGTCCCTTCCTTCACCATAGGACTCTGCCAAAGTCGACTCAGTTCCAAACGATCGGAGCCTCTTACTTGCATCACTTGGCCTCCTCGATCGCACCCGACCAGAAGTAGATGACAGGCGACTGTGAGGTCGAGACCCAGACCCATCACCTTCCTCACCTTCCTCCTCCTCCTCCTCCTCCTCCTCCTCCGACTCATCGATGTCCACGACCATAGAAGCCAAAGCTCTCTCAATCTGCGCTTCCACTTCGGCAACCATTTCGGCACGCTCCTCTTCCATCTTTTCCATGGTCTCCTTCATCTTCTCTAACTCGACCATAGCCTCCTTATGAGCAGTTTCAGTGTCTTTTAGCTCTGCGAAGATCACAATGAGTATGATGGTCTCATTGTGCAAGAGAGCGGTGGCAGGACTTACGGTTCTGCAGTTTGGACTTTTCCACTGCCGTCAAGGTCACCAAGCCAGACAACCTCTTCGTCTCCCTCTGCTCCTTGTTTATTTTAGCGCGTAGCTGGTTCGCCTCTGCGCTGAGTTTTTCCGCATACTGCTCAAATGTAACGAACTTGTCCCTCCATAAATCGGATTCTGTTATCAAAAAGTTGAGTCTGCGCGAGAGGCGACCGATCTTGGTCTCGAGATCGTCTCTGGCATCGACAAATGCCGTAGCGCGCTTGCGAATAGATAACTGAATGAGTTGCTCGGCGGCGGTAAGCTGAGGAGGGCGTCGTGGTCCACCAAACATGCTAATACGTTTAAAGAATGACGGTTTCTTGTACTACAGGTGATTGTCAGTGAGAGATATATATCTCCTGCGGTTCATGATATATTTACCTTGTCCTGTAATACAAGATCAAATGCCTGCATGATACGGGTGGAATGCCACCAATCAGGGGGCTTGATGGAATCGGCAACAGCAGCAGACGAAGCTCCTCGTTTCGCTTGGATTTTGCAAACAGGCCTGAACCGACCAGCGGGGAAAGCCTCTTTGAATTCACTGGATGGATTGAAAGGATGAGTCGAAAGCCCCAGTCAAACCGTAACCACCAACCTTGGGACCGAATGATCAGGGTGATAATGAGATTCGAAAGCTGCCAGAAGCCTCTGACGATACCTTTCCCGCTGTTGCTTGACGGAAACAACATTGGGTGGTGGGGAAGGGCAACTCCTGCGAAATACAATCAGTCTCCGGATGGGAAGGAAGGCACGCCGGAACGCTCACAGATAATTGATATCCCTTACGAAAAAACGTTGAGAAAGCAGTATCTCAGACGTGTGTATACGGTCACTCACAGGTCACAGACACAGACTTCTGGAGCTGGCCTGATACTATATCTAGCCTCGGTGGCTAAACCCATGATCCAAGGTCCAGGGTCATCGATGTAGATCTTGGCATCACGAGAATGAACAGCCGAGAGAGCGATACCGTTCCACCCGCGCAGTTCAACAAGGTATTTGATTGTCAAGACCGCGATCTGGTCAACGCGAATTATTACTTAAGCCGGATTGTATAAAGGAAGGAGTAACCTACCCCGAGCATGGCGGGATGTCTAGAGAAGAATAGAACGCGGCCTGTGGGTGCGAGCGCAATCTGACATTAACCACTGGTGGTCAGGAAGTACTCCACAGACAAAGATGAAGGGCAGAAACCTCGCAAATGGTCAGAATATTATCGATATTCAGACACTTGAACAACGGCCACATGGTGAAATTGATATCGACCAAGCCGCGTCCAAAATCAAGTCCGCCGGGGAAGCGGGCTATGACCTCGAGACTGGTCTCGCCGCCTTCGTTCTTGGCGCTTGCATCCAACTTGATGATATCCCCAGCACGAGGGGCAGGATGAGCCAAGACCTTAGAGATCTGGAGCGTATGGGACTGGACGTCTTTAGAGAAGCGGGCCCAAGAGAGGGTGAGGTAATCTCGCATGAGGTCGTACACCGGGTGACGTGAAACGAGGGCTAAGGAGCGTAGATTTCAACGTGAGAGATCAAGACAGAAAGAAGGAGCTTACTAAGAGCGTATGGGAGCCAAAACACAGTGTCTCCGGGTAAGAAGAGGGTACTCTCACCGGGGCCGTGGCCAACGGTACTGGCAACCTCGAAATCGCTCTCGCTGACGCCACCGTCAGTCTCGCCATCTGTTTCATCAGTGGCCCAGGGACCCCTTGCGTTCTTCTTCGTGCTCCTCCTGGCTTGCACGGTGGGATCCGAGGCATCAGCTGCAGCGTCAGCACGCAGATTCTTTAGGCGAGAGGCAACTAGGGACTGGGCAGACTCCTTGCGGGAACGACCAGCCTCGAGGGTGCGACGGATAGCGCTGCTACGTTCGGCATCAGCATGGGACCAGACGGTGAGGCAGACACCATGATAGGTTATGGTGCTGCTGTTATTATTGTTCGATGTGCCTGAAGCGACACCCGACCTGGTCACTGTATTGGAACCATGGCCGATAAGGCTTGGCGGACCAAGATAGGCAGAGGAAGGGCGGATAAAGGGGTCATCCGTGTATGGGTAGGAAAAGGTTGCGGCAGAGGAGCGATGGTCTGTCGTAGACAAAACCGAAGCACGAAGCAGATCACCGGAAGGGGTAGGTGCAAGAGGGGTGTTGGGTGCAGGGAGGGTGAAGGTAAAGGTGTGGATGGTTGAGGCGGGTTGGAGGGTTGAGGCGATAACCTCGACTTCGCGAGTAAAAGATAGCTTGGGGGGGGGGGGATATATCAGATTTGTGAAGGAGAAGTGAGAAAGAGGGATGTACATACTTTGAGGGCTTTAGATAGCATTTTCCCGACCTCTTGTTTGGTGAGGGCACCAGCACCTTTCAAGACTTCTTCTGTTTTACCCCGTTTCTTCTTCTTACCGCCACCGGCGCCTGGACTTATGGTGCTGCCAAGAACCTCTGGACGCCACCAGCGATTGACGGCACCTTCATTGTGATGAAGACCCATGACGGCATCAGGATCAGCGAGAGTCCAAGTATGGGGTGATTTAGGGAGACCAGAAACGACATAGAGGGAAGCGAGTGGAAGTGTAGGAGTGAATGAGGCAGGGGGAGGGGCATCGCGGGCAGAACGAGTGGATACGAGGGAAGTACGGGCAGAGGCAGGGATAGGTTCCATACTTTTTCGATGTTTTATGCCGAGAATGCGAGAAGCTTTATCTGGACGAAGGAGAGGAGGGGTATTGTCAACGGGAGGAGCGGTGACGGTGATGTAGTCGAGCTCGTCGGCGAGGCCAGTGTCAATATTGGAATTGATCAAAGGAGAGATATTTATGATAGGATCGATATTAGGAGTAATAACCTTTGAACGGAAACGTTTATCGTCTTGAGGGAGACTCTGCTCTGACCAACGAGACTTGAGATTGGGTGTTGCTGCTACGGCGGTAGCAGGAACGGAAGGACGACGAGAGAGGGTCATCGCTCAGCTCACTCGCACTGACTTGATACTGAAAAAAAAAAATCAAAAAAAAATCAAACTTGACCTTTTTATGTTCCCATCCCAATTTCTATCTTTTTTTTATAAAAATATCCATGTGCTTTGAACACTAAAAAAAAAATCTGAAAATGTATTCACACACACACAACGGGGTATCAGATCACGTGTTCAGCGGTAATTACAGGACCCAGGGCCATCAGAACATTCTTCTTGATAATCGACTAGGCGTACTTGAACGGGACCCGCCATACGGCGTAGAATATCCAGAAGGTAGTCTAACAGATCCCATCGAAGGTGATCCCATCGGTGTCGATGATCGTGACTGTGATCCAATCCGTTCTTCGCTGTATCGGTTAAGAATCCGAACGATGTCACGTGTGAATATGTCCAGTTCTTTCACCTCCGTCGCCGATAATGAATAATCTCTCTTCTCATCCTCTTCTTCAGATTCAACCTCCCTCCTTCTCTGTCTTCCAACAGTGATCCCCTCAAAAACTCGTAACATGCAACTGTCCATCAACACTTTAAGTCGCTGAATCTGATCCAATCCATCAACGTTCCCCACGATCGGAAGCCATTCGTCACATTCCAGGCCACGTTCCGTAACTTGAAGGTTGTATGCACCGAATAGCATGTAAGTCATTGGATCTAGACGCGTCGTCGTCATCAGATACTTTTGCGATGCTGCACCAGGTGCCGAGATATTTTGTCGTTTCTCAGCGAACGCATAAAGCTGCTTTTCACCACTTTCTTGCACCATAGACACCCGCTTCCGATGATTCACACTCGATGGGTGGATGGACGTGTACTGCAACATCATTCAGCCCTCTTCTCATCTTGATCAAATTCAAATAAAACTTACCTTGTCCTGAGCCGTACGATACGTTTGATCCTTAATCCGGATACTAAAATTCGGCTGTGACGCAATAGCGATCAGCGCAGCCAACAATGGGAACGAGTCTCCGTTGATATTCAGTTCAGTCGGCACCTCCGTTCCTTTCAGGTAACTCGTTGAACTTCTATCCGAACTCGCCCATCCACCAGCCGATATATCGATAACGCCAGCATGGTACAACGACTGCAGCAAGTGCGTCTTGATTTTCTGTATCATAAGAAGTGTCGGTTTAGACAGAAAGTTGTCCACGCAAAATCGATTCGCTGAAATATATTCGCCCCTTGATTGCATCGCCCACCACACCTTGTAAGCTTGCAACGCCGCCAGTGCGTCCGATCTAAACTCTTGAGGCGTCCAGGAATTTTTTCTCTCCGCTGCCATCTCCTTCAGATGCATAGGCGACACGAATGGGTCCCGGTTCGTTAGAATCGCCGCCAGCGTCAATGCAGGATCCAGACACCGGAAGAAGCTTCCAAACAATACCAATCGGCCCATTTGTGCTTCCACAGGAAGCTGCAGCAAAACTCGACCCAGTGAAGTGAGATTATTCTCGCTGTCCATTGCTCCAGCCATCCGCAGATCTTTTATCGCTGCCTCAACGCGTCCCGCAGAAGGAGGTTCGATAGTAGCCGCCAACACATCTTCCACCGTTACTCCAGGGAAATTGAGCGCCTTGACGTGCATTACCACATTGCTCAAATCAACCCGCTTCATCTCCACCGTTTGATGCGGGTGTAATCCATTCGCGCGCTTCCTTCCCAAGATCCCAAAATACTCACCAGCTCTGTGACGTCCCGCACGGCCAGCTCGTTGGTTCAAATTGGACGACCCGACCCACGCAGAAACCAGTGAGGACATGTGGCGCTCAGGATCATAACGCTGCTCTTTGATTTTTCCCGTATCGACAACGTAGACGACATCCGGGATCGTAATCGACGTCTCTGCGATGTTCGTTGCCAGAATGATGCGCCGAACGCCATCTGGAGGAGGGTCGAACACAACTTGTTGTTCCGCCAGTGGTACAGATGAATGCAGAACATGAATGTTGTACCGATTGGTATCCCAAAATTCGAGGCCAAGTGACCCTGGTGGATCGAGTAGAAGCTGTTGCACGGACTTTATTTCGTCCCATCCCGGCAAAAATACCAAGACATGTCCAGAATCCGTTCGTCGGAGCACATGTGATATCGTCAGAGCGATCAAGGGGTAAGGCAGTTCCAGGTCTTCGTCTCGAACTCTGTCCATTTCGAGTCCCGGCCCCACGGGAGGATTGACGCCAGACTGGCGCGAAACTGTTACCTCACCCCGGCCTATCTCTTTGGCAAGATAATCGACAACTGATTTCTGAGCAAATACCCAGTCGAACTGGCCAGACGGGCGCAATTCCGTTACAAAGTCTTCCAAAAAGTATTTCGTGACCGGGAATGACCGTCCTGGGATCTCTGTTAGGCTCGCAGGCTGCCCCTGATCGTCAGGGAAGTACGCTTGGAAGAGGGTGGGATCGATGGTAGCGCTCATCAAGATGATTTTCAGGGGCTGTTTCTTCATCTTACGGATAGTCATCCAACGCTTGAGAACGACGAGTAACAAGTCCGTGTCGATGTCGCGCTCGTGCACTTCATCTACAACGACATGCGTGACATTGTCCAAACTCCTTGAATCATGACCACCATGACTGAGAGCAGACTGCATCCTCTTCAAAAACACTCCAGTAGTGCAGAGAGTGATCGAGCCATGTTCCTCTGGTAGCTTGGAGTCAAACCGCACTTGATATCCGACTGATTTGCCAACACACTCTCCCCTTTCCTTTGCTACTCGATCCGCGACACTGATCGCTGCAATGCGACGGGGCTGAGTGCACACAATGTTGCAATAGGCACCGCGATTCCTCTTGATAGAGTCATCGAGAATGAGCTGAGGGATCTGCGTGGTTTTTCCAGAACCCGTGGTGGCCATACATATTGTCACATCGTGGTCCCGGATGTGGTCTAACAGCTCCTGGGCGCGGGTATACACGGGAAGCTTCGCCGTTGTGCGACGTATTCTCTCGAGACTCGGATCCGTAAGGCAGTCCTGTCGGCGTTTTAATAAGCGAGATGATTTATCCGCTAGAAAACCAGCCGATACGCGTCGTACGTCCGCGCGGAGACGGGGGGAGGGGGAGGGAGAAGGAACCTCTGATCTCGTTTTACTGTTCTTGTACAGGAAGCTCTTTCGCATATCATGACAGAGATCCCTGACTTCGTCTTCCAGTCGGTCGCTCATTTGGAAAAATACTTTAGGCGCTAAACCCAGGTCTTTCCCGCTTTTGGCAGCTTCCACAAATGTTTTCCACAGCTGGGCGTCACAACTCTCCAGGTATGCCGTAACGTCAAGGTAACAAGTAATTTGTGCCGCTTTTTTGGTCGCGCCTGAGCCAAGACCAATTCGACTTTCACCGACAGTCATGACCGCTTCCCAGGTTGAATTTTGACCTCGTACACCGCGTACCTCCTCTAAAGATATGACAGGGTAGCCAAAATTGAAACGGCGGCAATAGTAATCCATAAACTGACGGGCCCGTTCGTAGGAAACGACGCTGCCATCGGAGAGTTGAACTTCAGTTGGAGCCTTGGAAAAGGCCGGAGATGTGTTTGGGACCTTGTGTTTGGAGTCCAGCTAAGAGAGAATGGTTTGAGAGTAGCAACGAGTAGGAGGTATCAAAAATACCAATCCTGATTCGTGCAGCTGGTATACTGCTGACAGAGCCGCAAGTCTCTCCGAGTCCTTTTTGAGCACGTTATCTCCTATTCCAACTATACTACAGTGCTCAGTGTCGATGGCTACAGTTGTTCTGCGGACGCATTCGTTTTATTAGCAGTCTCAAGATTTACATAACAGAAGATAACATGCACCTCCACACGGTAACACGAGGACCGGACGAATAGAAACCCTGAACACTATGATATTCCGGAATTCGGCCCAGAACGCTCAAACAGAAGTTGTTAAGCGGCGATTTTGGATTCTCTTCGTAAACGGGCTTAATGGGTGGGAGATGTTTGGAATTGGTTTCGTGCTGGCGGGAAATGAAGGTTTGGTCACGAGGTGGCATATCCAGGACACGAGTGGTTGCCGTTTTCGCTTGCTTCCTTTGGCCTTTGAATGAAGAACGAAGAGATGAATTTGACAATGACGCAGAGCGTAGGGAGCGAATTGAAGAACTCTGGGACGTGCGAGAGAGTTGGCGTCCCGGTGCGGACGGAATCACGAACTCAGGGAAGGCATGCGGAGAAAGTGAATCACCTTCTCCGAGAGAGAGGAGCGTTTCCTCGAGCTTCGGGTGTTTGGTCTTTCCCGAAGAGTCATCCGGTTGATGTATATGCGCTCTGGCAGCAGCCTGCTGTGCAAACGACCTTTTCAGGCTGGGAGCTGGCGGCGGCGATGTTTTTGGGGCGAATTGCATGAGGAGGCGATGCCTATATCTTATGAGACGGGCGACTGGCATGAGAATACAACCACCACTCTGAAAAAAAAAAGATTCGGTTGTGAGACGCGGAAATGCACAGAGCATGAAGGTCACCTCTTTGTTTTAGCTTTGGAATCCCTCCAGTGCTGGTACTTATTTGAGTTGAGTACGATTGAGCTGAACGGATTGAAAAAGTTGCTCAATTACGTAAGGTGCTCCATGATCTTCGATACAGGATTTCCTGCAGACTCCGTCGAGTTTTGCCCCCATCCGAATGCTCAAAATATATTCGCGTGTGGTACCTACAAGCTAGGTGACTCCGCAGATGCCAGTGACACGGACAATGTAACAGCCCCTGTGCGCAGGCAACACAGGCGCGGCCAGTGCATGTGGTTCAAGGTAACCGGGAAGAATGAATTGTATGTATGAGTTGTATTTTATCTTCACCAGTCGACGTCCTCAGTTGTTCTTTAGTGAAAAGGTCCAAGAGATCTCTCTACCTGCGGTGCTGGACATGAAGTGGTAAGTAAGTTGTTCCGATGATCCTGAGCTGTGCCCTTATGCTGCTCAGGTGCCATAGATCTGCTTCGGCAACCGCTGTTCTGGGTATCGCCGATTCTTGTGGGCGCATAACTCTACATGAATGGAGAGACAACCAGGTTAAGAATTTGCTACGTCGAATCGCGAACGCATTCATTAAATATTTGGCAGACGCGTGTTTTGGAAAGTATCTCCTGCGCGTCTTCGGACGTTCTGTGTTTGTCCTTGGATTGGTCAAATCGTCGATCTTTCACCACGTACGCAGTTCAGTAAAAGCTGACTGTACATACTAGCCTAGCTTCCCTTGGCTTCCCAGCAATCTAGGTTCATTGGTCGTATCATTGTCAAACGGGGCTCTCTGTCTTATGCGTCCAGTGAACACAGGATTGTCAATCACGGACTCTTGGACTGCCCATGATTATGAGCCGTGGGTTGCTGCCTGGAACTACTGGGATACAAATGTGATTTATTCTGGTCAGTCACCAACCATTGGACTTTAAAGAGCGTGGTCTTGAAATCGCTTACAACAGGGGGTGACGATCTAAAGATGAAAGGGTG
>Ga0209006_10001534_pt1 | contig 20899 bp, 31 predicted proteins | sample JacPin_JW_Ref_O2_FD_188567 | JGI IMG/M metagenome (GOLD analysis project Ga0209006, IMG submission 188567) | Forest soil microbial communities from Algoma, Ontario, Canada - Jack Pine, Ontario site 1_JW_Ref_O2 (SPAdes) (version 2) | ecosystem: Environmental > Terrestrial > Soil > Boreal...
CAAAGTCAGTCTTCTTCATGTATTCCGCTTTCACGCGAGTTTCATCCTCATCTTTGATTAAGGGGCCCTCTCCCAACTCCAAGACCAACGCCAATCGAAACTACGCGCTCGTCTCAAGTTCGTAATCGCAGTGCCTCTCCTCGACCATCATCTGGAGGGGATCGCCTCGACAGTAGTCCACAGTCTCTCCAGCCTCAGCCATCTCCAGGCAACGACCTATTCAACCGGTATCCTCAAGCAAATGTACCCGCACAAGTACAACAGTTTCCTCATCCTCCGCCTCCCCACGTTAGTCCTGGACTATCATTCCCTCAACAATTGACGTATGGCGGATTGACATCGTTGCAACAACCATTTATGAATCCTACATTGCCCGGACAGATCGACCCTCAGACTGTCATGTCGATGATGGATGTGATAAGACATCAGGGCATGAACCCCCAAGCTTTCTTCAGTCAAATGTTTATGAACGCGTCACAGCCACCGTTCATACAGAGCGGCATGTTTCCGCCAATGTTTTCGTCCCAGTTGCAGTCCAACGGCCTGCTGCACTCCGCACAGGGGCAGCAATCTCCCGATGCCCTTGCAATGGAATCGACTATGACACGCGATTCCTTGAATACTCAGCAATCTTCTAGTTCCAAATCGCAAATCCTCTCGCATTCGGATAACCGCAGATCTACAACCCCGTCAGCCCTTCCACTGTCGCGTTCAAGAACTAAGCTAGGAAAATCTCCTTCAACTCCATCCCATCGGAAAAGTTCTCCATCCACAATTGGCACGCCCAAATCTTCATTCGAGTCCCAGCCACTTTCAGACGATGTCCCCAAGCTATCCAAGCCATGTATCTTAGGATCACCCCGTCCACCAGGCAGGATATTTGTGTCGAAGTCGAACAAACCTTTGTCCTTCTTTGTTCAGGTGGATCTCAGCAACCGGCTTTCAGTGGTGAATAAGATCAAGGTCGGGTCATCTCTGGTACATTCACCATCTAGCTTATAATTTATTGGTTGCAGAAAAATGGCGGCCGAATCGAAAGTGATAACATTCTGGCCGATTATGTCATTCTCGACTCTGCCAAGGAGAAGGATTTTGCTAGTCTCCTTGGTTCTACTGCTGCAGCAAATAAAGTTGCTTTGCGTGCCGGTTTCGTTCACGACTGCTTCGAGCAAGGTGCTTTGTTGGACACAATCGGATACATCTTCGAAGAGCCTGCCTCTCAGAAACGGAAGCGAGGTCCGTCCGCAGCAACGACCCCATCTGCGAAGGAGAAGGCTATTAGACGTCGAGAGAGACACGAGACCCCGACCAAGAAACGGACAGAACAGAAACCAAAGAATGACGACCTCACACGTCGTTCCAGATCACCGACTCCTCCCGGCAGCGACGCTAGACAACTGTCAAGGGGAAGGTATCTCTTCTCAGATGAAGAACGAGCCTATTTTCGGCGCTATGCTAGAATCATATTCGAACGAGATCCTCTTGTCTCGAACTACGCTATTGCTCAGAAAATGCACAAGAAGGTAGGTCTCATTTCGCTAGACGTTCACACCAATGTAATGTATCAACCATGCAGATGCCCACCCACTCTACAGCGTCTTGGCGTCAATATATGAATAAAGCACAAGACCTTGATGATCTTCGTCGGGAATTCACGCGCGCCCACCGAGATACCCAAAACGAAGTTGAGTCGGTCAATGGGCAGGAAAACAACGCCGGGCCATCGAAGAGGGCGAAATACAGCTCGATTCCCGTGGAAGATCCTCAAAAAGGCGTTAAAGCCGTACAACCTGACTTTGATATAATATGCAATTTTTTTGCATTCGGAGACACCCATGGTAATGATGACGAGGTTTGGGCGGAATTGACCAGACAGGTAAGCCATGTCGTTTATTTGGCGACACTCTTATAACCTGATGGTCCCTAGGCCCTTTGCCAAAGTGCTCCGGATTGGCCAACATTCTATAGCAACAACCTGACAGAAGTCAACGGTGAGATCGAGAGGTTGATACAGACGATTTCTCCCAGCTCGGAATTTCAGCCATCCAAAACATAATATGAGGAGATTCTGGCGGCAGTACTTGTTACTTATATAGCACCATGTATATAGTGATGTGTAATGACCATGAGAGAAGAGTCAGCTCATTGAGAAAATGCTGTATTGGACGCATTCATTCTGTCGATGGCTGTACTACAAGAGGCTTCGGTGGATTTTTGAAAAACTTTCTCCGTCTTTCCTCTTTGGTTTCACTGGAGTCGCCCGAGAGGTGTCCTGCATAGTCAAATGCCCCAACTGCCCCTCCGATGACCGCGCAAGACGCCAGTGCAACAGGAAGGGAACGAGCTGTAATAGATAGTCACGATGGAGTGCCATTCAGATCGAAAGGGATGAACCTCGAATACCAGCCAGAAACCCAGCAGCACATCCGCCAGCAACACCGTTCAATGCGTCGTCGGTTTTGCGTTGATTGGCTACAACGGACTCGGAAAAAGCGAAGGTTGCCCCCATGGCAGCTTTCAGAATGTGAAAATGCAGCCGAAACGCTATTCATACGATATGACGGACATACCGAAAAAGCCAATCGTTCCTCCGGTTCTTGTCAAGAAACCAGCTGCTCCATGAGAGTGTGAACCCAAGGCGTTCTGGACTGTGCTGACGAATGTCCCGACAATTCCAGCTTTGAAGCCAACGGACGCAGCGTTCTTCAGAGATGGTTTGGGATCATAGGCCAAAGGTGACTCGGAGGACATTGATCAATGGGGAGCCTTACATAATTCACTGAACTCGACAATGGGTGCGCTTCAAATAAAATACGTCTGAGGCCTTGCGTTGCTAATATACCTGCCGCATTCGAGATCAGATCACAACGACCAGTCCGAGTCTCCAAAACCGTGGTTCAAAAATTGCAACGGGCCTCATCCTTTTTATCTCGTGAAAAAGATAGCTGTTAGTCATTTTCCCAGTGTTTTGGCAATCCAGCATTCATTCAAAGCGTCATGTGCAGTCGGATGACCCCAATTGTCCTCCGTTTCGCGCTGTTTCCTTCTTTCCATGGTCTGTGGACTCCCTAGAGAAGCTGTGGGATGGTAGTTTGCACAACCCTGAAGATTCAGTTGGATGGAAGGAAATGATATCCCAGTTCTCTGGATCCATTGCCGTTGGTGCCGATGACAGAATATACATCTTATCGTTCCGAAAGGCACACCCACCCTTTTGTGTCAAGCTGCCTCCGCTGGACCCAGAGCCAAAAGTATGGATCCTTTCCTTTTATTATCCTAATCGTTGTACCATCTTTTTCTCCAAAAGGAGGCAGACCAAAAGCGCGTCCGAAGTGTTTCTTGGGCATTGAGCGATGTGAATCATCTAGAACCACTCGTCCTTTTCTCCAGATATAGCGTGCTCTACATCTTCAATGTGAAGAAACGTCAGATCGTGGGTTATCTCCGAGGCCATGGTGGTGTGAGCACGACTATCTGCAGCATCGTGGCTTCGCTAACACAGTGATAGACCATAACCTCCCTTGCCGTCCACCCAGGGCTCCCTCATATATTTTGTACCACGTCCAATGACTTCAGTTCACGAATTTACACTTTATCCTTGCCACCCCAGGATCATCGGAACAACCCCCATTGGCCGCCAGGCACAACTCCAAGCCTGGCAGGTGCAGCTCATGGTCTGCATACAACCGAGGACGAGGGGATAGGAATCGGCCGCTGCGTTCGCGTCCTTATGGGAGGACGATCGGGTGGACATCGAGCTGCAGTGCTCGGAGCGGTACCTTTCTATTTCTATCATCAGAAATAGTCACCAATTGTGATTGTTTCCAGGCTTTTCACTCTGTACTTCCACTAATAGCTACCTGTGGAGTGAGTCGTGTGGCAGTTATTGCCGCGAGTACTCAATTGCACGCATGACAGTTAGACCGTGTTGTAAAGATCTGGCATATACCCACGCCCGAAGGAGACAAGCTTGCACGTGAAGACAAACCCCTCTTTAGCAGTAGTAGGATTCACAAAGCAAGGGTCCTCTCTGTCACTTGGTGAGGTTTTCTGTGATTAAGCGTCAAAGATTCACTCACAAGAGCCTTCTAGGTTGAGCCACGATGTACTGTTGACACATAGTGCTCCGGCAGTCATGCGTAGAAATCCTTCTGATCACAAACACACCTACCTCGAAGAAGGAACTATGGTCTTGTGGCGCTGGCTAGGGATGGACCGGTTTTTCCCACCCGGCACGCCTCCACAAGCAGTTCTTCGAGGGTGTGCAACAGTAGGTCACTTGGGTTATATTGCTCAGTGGTCTGGGCTTATTTATCTCCGACAGGATTACCAGGAGAGTTGTATGTTCCAAAGATGTTCTTACTCTAGAGAATTCAGACCTATTTCGGCTATTCTGCAGCATCTTTCAAACTTATATCAACGACACCACTCCCCATCATACCTACAGAGTATGCAAGTGTTGATTCCTCGCCAGCTTTGCATGTCTATCAAACTCTTTACCATGACCCTCTTGTCGTATTCATCGCGTTGGATTCGAAATCACTCCGTGTGCTTAATGTAACTCATCTTTCACCACGCAACCCCCCACCCTTTCCCTGCGATGAAACGAAAAAATTGCGAATGGACGAGGACGACGATGAGAGCAATGATTATGATGAGCATAGACTGCAGGATAGTGGATGGAGAATTGGTATCAATGACAGTGGACAGGCTCAGGATTCAAACGAAAACGACCGGCTTGAAGCTTGCGTAATGGGTATGGAAGGGAGAGTCATCGTGGGTGTTGGCTCACGAGGTACGGTCTGGTTATGGACCATAAAAGGGTAGATAGTTGCAGCGAAAACAACTTAATTTTGTCCGACTGAAATCAACGAGTATCCGCAAAATTAAAGGGAACAAACATCCTTCAGCGCATCAACACCTTGACAGGAAACTACATGTATGTACACTATCCTCCCCACCACTTCATGCATTAATCTATTGGGAGTTGCTGCTCGATATGCCTTCCGGAAGCTGAAGCTGAGAGAAGAGACTGAGTGGAAGACATTATTGGCATCAGTCCTCGCTCACCAAGCTATCAAAGCCGTTCAGTGCGTGGTGTTAACATCACGTTCGTACAGCTTGACGACACCGTCGGGAGACGTCGTTGCGAGTCCCTCTGGAACGGTGTTAATATCACGTTCGTACAGCTTGACAACACCGTCGGGAGACGTCGTTGCAAGTCCCTCTGGAACGGTGTTGATATCACGTTCGTACAGCTTGACGACACCGTCGGGAGACGTCGTAGCAAGTCCTTCCGGAACGGTGTTAATATCACGTTCGTACAGCTTGACGACACCGTCGGGAGACGTCGTTGCAAGTCCCTCCGGAACAGTGTTAATATCACGTTCGTACAGCTTGACGACACCGTCGGGAGACGTCGTGGCAAGTCCCTCCGGAACGGTGTTAATATCACGTTCGTACAGCTTGACGACACCGTCGGGAGACGTCGTTGCAAGTCCTTCCGGAACGGTGTTGATATCACGCTTAAGGTAAGCGAGAATGGGATGCAAAGGCTCAGGATTCCGCGCAGCTAAATCCAGAGAGTGCTGAAAGATAGTGGGGTGGTGTTCAGTCATGTTCATAGAAACGGGAATAAGACTTACCAGAGGAACTGGGGATGCAGCAACTTGGCTGACGAAGAGGATTGCGAGAGTGGCAAAGACTGAAATGCGTGTGTGGTACATGATGGATACGAACGGAAAGGTTGGTCTCAAACTGTCAAGGAAAGTGTAGAAAATTGAAACGCTAGGAGGTCGTCCTGCGGCCTGAAGTAAAAGGACTGAACGAGTTGGAAAGGATGAGTGAAGCTCCAACGAAACGAAATGCAATATTGCACTCACAGGTAGGAGGCGAGAAAAATAAGGGAAGGTGAAAGTATAAGGGAAAGAAGTTATAAATTTAATGGTGGCGTTGGCAGTCCTGATAAGTATCAAATGATATCTGACGGTCTCCAGTTGCGACGATATCCCTATAGTTAGTCTGGCCATTCTGATTGAGCGCTGAGTGTTGTTACGTGCGAGATCAGGGGGTTGTATGGCCGAAAGTGCACACGCCGGTTGCTATGCGATCGTAATGATGGGTGACCGATAGCACGTGATCTGCGTCTATTTACTTGTATTTATCTCAATCATCTTTTCCCCAGAATCTATCTTTTGTACGATTTTATCTATATTTGGTTGGACTTCAAAACTGAACATTCAATGTCGACTGTCACTCCCGCCGCGTCCTCACACTCTCCTGCTGTATCTTCTCCAACTAATGCGGTCACACAAGACCCCGCCCACAATGCCACAGCAATCGACCGAATCATACTGGAATACCTCCACTCTCGGGGACACACTGCAGCGGAGCAAGCGCTACTAGACACACTTGATAGTGTTTCTCCTGATGATAAGGGAAAACGGCCAGAGCCAACACCGACCATCACAGCCGATGATATGGTCAAGAAATTGGCAGTTTACGCGCAGAAACCCTCTCGCCCTGGCGAGAATATCCTCAAAGACACCGCAACTGTTTTGCAGGAGTTGACTGCAATGGGAAACCCTACAAACATTCAAAACCTCATTTCAAGCATCGGGTCGGTGGGTGCTGAAGAGATCCTTTCACTTGACCCCACCGATAAGCAAGAAGGCTTTCGGGAACTGGAGGCTTGGGTCGATGGTTCTTTGGACATGTACCGAGTTTGTTGATCGCCACATTCCTGATATCGATGCCATCTGACCTTGTTGAACCAGCCAGAGTTTAGACCAATTCTTTTCCCGATATTTTGCCACTTCTACCTCGATTTGATTCAATTCGGTTTCAAAGAAGCTGGTATACCTGAACCTCATGGCCACCTTGCACGACGTGCTAACCTCGTAGTAATTTAGCCGTCAAATTTTTCTCCTCCTTCTCTTCATCCCTAGCTACAGCACACACCCAAACATTGCATCATTTGTCGACACTACTTCTCCCGTCGCATGTTCAGAATGACGAACTCTCTCAACGATTTCGGAACGAAAAATATACTGTTCGGATGAGCCGCTCAGGATTTGGACTTCTTGTTGGATGGCTAACAGAAGGTGTCGGAGGAGAATCTCCAGGTGCTGGTGTGGGGTTCTCGGGCGAAAGAGGAAAGAGAGGGCGGGCAGCAGTCATGCGAGTGGTTAATAACCACTTGCGCTTTGATGGTAAATATCAAACATAAAGCGTGACCTACCGATGCCCTTCGTTAACCGCCTGTTGAAGTAACATCGTCGAACACAACTGCAGTGTCACCCAATGCTTGGGAGGAGTCCACAGGTCTCTTGTCGTCCTTGATTCCTCAGTCAAACGGCATTATGAGTAGCTTGACGAACCCTCAAGCATTCAATGCCTCTAAAGGGGAACTCAAACTTGGCCCACTTCCTATCCCAGAAGAGCTCCGTGTCGAGACGGAACGTGTCCTAAGAGAGCAAGCGATGGTCGATCGAGACCCTGCTGCGCAATATGACATGCACTACATCAGGCCTCTTAACTTACCTGGCGTAACTGCACCCGTGGAAAGTGACCTTCCTCCACATCCTCCAGTATTCAAGACCACAGATGTCAAACGAGAGGTAGAGAAAGTACGTGACGCAAGAAAACGCATTCGTCTCGAGCCTTCTGCATTAACCAACGTCGATATGAACTCGCCTCAAGCGAGTGCGGCGAAAGCGCGGGCACTCCCTAGCATCTGTGCCTACACATTACACGATGTAGCGGAAGGGTGAGTTCTCACAGATCTCCAATATGTATCGATCATAGAAGGCATCGAAGGTCTCCATGTTCTACATTTTCTCCGGACAACTCGCTCCTGGCCGCTGGGTTCTCGGAGAGCTATATTCGTTTGTGGAACCTCAAAGGTGAAAAGCTCAAGGGAATGAAAAGTGATTTCCAGTCCAATTCGATACGAGACGGTCAGCATATAGATTCTTGTTGTAATACAGTCTTAACTCGCATGGTTTTAGCGGCTTCACTTCGCAAAATACGGGAAAAGGGAGGTACGACCACCCGCAAGTTGATAGGTCACAGCGGACCTGTGTATTCGGTTGCATTTGACCCCCTAAGTGGTTCGGCGGCCCCCCCGAAATACCTCTTGTCAGCTTCAGCTGATGCTACGACGCGCCTCTGGTCGCTTGATACAATGACCAATGTTGTCGCTTACCGCGGACATCAAAATCCAATATGGGACGTCAAGTGGAGTCCAATGGGCATATACTTTGCCACCGGTAGTCGAGATCGAACAGCGAGACTTTGGTCAACGAATAGGACGTCGTGTTTGAGAGTTTTTGCGGGCCATTTGAGTGACGTCGACGTTCGTCACATTTTGCCACTCAACTTTCCGTATATCTCTGATGGGTGATGTCTCAGTGCCTGGAATTCCACCCCAACTCATTGTACCTTGCCACTGGATCTAGCGACTGGACGGCTCGTTTATGGGATGTTCAGCATGGACTGTGTGTTCGTGTTTTTGTGGGACATCAAGGAACCGTATCCTCCCTTACAGTCAGTCCTGACGGTCGCTATTTAGCAAGTGCAGGTGGTCGTTCTTCGCCTGCTTATGTTGAACAATACTGATGGCCTTGCAGGCGAAGATCTTGCCATCAACCTTTGGGACATGGGCTCTGGCCGCCGCATTAAGAAAATGACTGGTCACACCGCGTCTATTTATTCCCTTGCGTTCAGTGCAGAATCTTCTTTGCTAGTCAGTGGTAGCGCTGATTGGACGGTCCGATGTTGGGATGTCAAAGCTGCTGGTGGTTCTCCTAGTAAACTACGTGAAAACGGAGCCATCTATCCCTCTCGGCACCCGCCGAATGGTGAACCATCGTCTCGGAAGTACGGAGAAGAGGATAGCATTGAAACGTATTCGATCTTTTTTTTTGATCCCAGCCACTAGTCTAATACCTCCTAGGACCGACTTAATCGCCACCTTCCCTACGAAACGTACACCCATAGTCAATGTTCACTTTACGCCTCGAAACCTATGTCTGGTTTCAGGGTCATATCTTCTGCCAGACACACGGTGAGATTGCTATGATACCTTATCGCGTGGGCTCATAATTTCTTTCCCCAGTTATTGAGATTCTCCAACAGTATATCTTCGTCCCACAAAGTATTCATTAGTACTATGATTCGACATGTAATACTCTTTACCTCATTGCTGGATGATCGTAAAACCAGTCGTGGTATGCACCTCCATGTTTGGTGGCAGTTCCAGCCATACTGGACCCTTCCCTCTCAGCCGCCTCCCTCCTGAACTCATGGTACTCCCCGACCATCGTACACCTGAAGTTGTGATACGGGTGGTCTGAATGAAAATGCTTGACATACTGTAGGTCACGTGAGGCGAAGGGAGCCCTGCGCGTATTCATTGAGGCACCCATTTAACCTGTTCACCTCGACTTGAACGACCGTCACAATGAGTACAGTGAGTACTTCGTTGCATTGCGTGTTTTCCTATCTGAAAGTGAGCATATAGGTGGAGGACACCATGGATATTGACGACGTGGCAGAGAACAAGGAACCACAACCACAACAGCCAGTGCTGGACTCGCCTAGCACTTCAGCAGACATATCCAATACGCAAGGTAAGCAACTCTTTATGTTAACCTCATCGAACTGTTAACTGTGTTCTAGACCATCCGACCCCAGCCGTCCACCTCTTTCGAGATATCCACGTTAAAGTACACATACGACGGCCAGAGAAAGATTCTTGGGTGTATCTCGGAAGGGGAATAGTTACTCAAGAAGTAACTGGTCACTCATCGCGTGTTGGTGCGATCACAACTGAGTTGTACATTTTGACAGTAGACCTAATCGTTGTCCTAGTGGTTCGTACTGTATCGACAGGGAAGGTAATGGCTATATTTAGCGAGGTCGGTGACATATTGCTTTTCAACGACCCGCCTCACTTTGCTCCCAAGGGGTCTGACATCCAAGCGGAGAAAAGAGGGAATTTTGTTGTAATAGGATGCGTCGAAGCTTCGCGCGTCGTTTCCTGGTCCCTGAATGTACGTTGCATAGTTGCCACAATCCGCATCTGTATTGGAACCCTTTACCTATTAGGCCATGAATAACTCCGAGACGCTACGGTTATTAGCTAGCATTGAGCTGGCCTGCTATCGATGCAAACAAGCTCTTGTAGATCCTCGACTGCACACGAAAGTACGCCGCCGTATCGAACGCGTCATCAAGGATGATAGACGAAGGAGACATCGACGCCGCAAAGACCAAGAAGCTATGGTCGACGCGTTCTCCAGGCACAACCTCGGAACCGGACCCCCACTGTGATGACGCAACCAAGCGAATATTATTCCAAGACCAAGTTCTATGGACACACCCAGTCCGTCGTTCTTCCCTGGATGTATTACTCAACTTCCCTTCTGCCAGCCAGATTCCACCACTGTTTTTTTCTCCTTGTAGCCGTTTGTCATCCTATATAGACACTCCCTGTACGAGCCCTTGTTTCTGTTAGTGCAACTTGCAATGGAATACCACGACTTGAATGCCATAATATGCTGCGAGATACAGTTGAGAACCGCGGCGACTTACAAAGATTCAATATTCAATCGTTAACTTTCCCTTTATTCAATCTTGTTGCTCATCATGACCTCTAACTACGAGTTTACTGATAAAACTCAAGAATCTATCCTCGCAGCAGTCCAGCTAGCCAAGGACCATGCCCATGCCCAGGGTACGATTAGCTATCTAATCTAATCAGATTGGTTATTGACTTCACTTCAGTGCATCCCGTGCATCTCGCCTTTGCCCTACTAAGCGACGATGCTGGCGATCAGCAGATGTCTGTGGGGATCCCCGTCAGGGCTAATAAGTCCTCCTTATTCAGTTCTGTTATTCAGAGAGTCGGCGGTGACCCTGTAAATATTTACTACATCAAGCGTTCAATCATTGTCCTCACGTCTCGTTTACTAGATTGCCGTACGCCGAGCGCTGCACAAACTTGTTATCCGTCTACCATCGCAATCTCCGCCCCCGGATGAAGTGTCTGTTAGCACTGCCTTGCAAAAGGTGTTCCGCGAGGCCCAAACCCTCCAGAAGACAATGCATGATTCATACATCGCTCAAGACCACATACTTCTCACCCTTTTCAAGGATCCTTCTATTGCTGGTGTTCTCAAAGAAACAAGTCTCACTGAAGCCACTCTGAAGACTGCCATTGAACAAATCAGAGGGAATAGAAGAGTGGAAAGCAAGACGGCAGAGCAAGGATTTGACGCATTGCAAAAGTATGCTGTAGATCTCACAGCACTGGCCGAGGAAGGCAAGATCGATCCGGTTATTGGTAGAGATAATGAAATCCGAAGAGTGGTTCGTATTCTTTGTCGAAGGAGAGTGTCTTAGCTGTCTATTCCCGATTATGCTCCCCCTTAACCCAATGTGTTTGCAGAACAAAGAACAATCCCGTGCTTGTTGGCGAGCCCGGCGTTGGGAAAACATCGTCAGTTATCTGCCGAAGCTTGCTCCTTTATGTGTCACACCATGATTTCTCTTTTCAAGGATTGCTGAAGGCTTAGCCCAGCGCATCGTCAATCGCGACGTACCAGCCAGTCTCATCGCCCGCCTTTTCTCTCTCGATATGGGCGCTATCATGGCTGGTGCAAAGTACAGAGGAGAATACGAGGAGAGAATAAAATCCGTCCTCGACGAAGTAGAAAAGGCTGCCGATGACGGTGGCCCGGGTGTCATCCTGTTCATTGATGAGCTCCACCTCATCATGACTGGTCGTGGAGCAGAAGGCGCAGGCATGGATGCTGGAAACTTGTTTAAACCCCTTCTTGCTAGAGGAAAACTCCGATGCATCGGCGCAACCACCCTCGCAGAATATAGGAAATATATCGAAACCGATGCGGCACTAGAGCGCAGGTTTGCTCAAGTGCTCGTCAACGAGCCGTCTGTTCCGGAAGCGATCAGCATCCTCAGAGGGATCAGGGAAAAGTACGAGGTACACCACGGTGTAAGAATCTTGGACAGCGCGTTGATTTCGGCAGCGACGTTGGCCCATCGCTATTTGACCTCGAGAAGACTCCCTGATTCTGCGATTGATCTTGTTGACGAGGCTTGTGCCAGGTAAATATCGGGATCCGCTTCACTACGAGTTGTTGCTGATTGCATTCAGTGTACGTGTCAACCGTGAGACTTCACCGGAGGCTATCGACAAGCTCCAGCGTCGAAAACTGGAGCTGGAGGTCGAAATTCACGCTCTCGAGCGCGAAAAGGACGCGGAAAGTAAAGAGCGGCTGCAATTCGCACGCAAGGCGATTGCTGAAGTTGAAGATCAATTGCGGCCACTTAAAGCGGTTTACGAGAACGAGAAGAAGAGGGGCGACGAGATTAACGAGGTTCGAAAGAAGATCGAAGAGCTGAAAGCCAAGGCGGACGAAGCCGAACGCAGGTGCGACTTTTTAGGTGTGAGCCAAACGCTGACCATATTTATTTGATGGCCGTAGATATGATCTCGAGAAAGCATCCGACCTACGATATTATGCCCTACCTGATTTACAGAGCCGATTGGCGGCACTCGAATCGCAGAAATCTACAGCAGACGCGGCCGCTGGAGGGGATGCAACCTCGGTGACATCCGAGCAAATCGCCGAGATCGTCGGCCGATGGACTTCGATCCCAGTCACACGGCTCATGTCCTCAGAGAAAGATAAACTCTTGAGGATGGAGAAAATTTTAGCAGAACATGTTATTGGTCAACCCGAAGCAGTAAAAGCGGTTGCAAATGCGATTAGGATGTCTAGGAGCGGCTTGTCGAATGCTCAGAGACCGATCGCAAGTTTCTTGTTAGCGGGACCCTCGGGAACTGGAAAGACTTTACTCAGTAAAACAGTGAGTTGTACTTTATCCTCTCCTCATGGCCTCACCGAGGGTACCCTGATAACCCTTTACCTGTAGCTTGCCACTATTCTATTTGATTCGCCAGATGCTATGATACGCGTCGATGCTTCAGAATATTCCGAAAAGCATTCCATCTCACGGCTTATTGGTGCCCCGCCCGGTTACGTAGGACATGACTCCGGCGGACAGCTTACTGAATACGTTCGCCGCAAACCTTACTGCATCGTATTGATAGACGAGATCGAGAAGGCTAGCAAGGAATTCGTGACTTTGTTCTTGCAGGTTCTTGATGATGGGCGCCTCACTGACGGCCAGGGACGTGTGGTGGACTTTAGGAACACTGTTATCATTCTCACCTCAAACTTGGGCGCAGCATACCTACATGACATGGGTGAGGGACCTGTAAAACGACAGACCAAGGAGTTGGTGATGGGTGCCATTCGGGCACATTTTCCTCCGGAATTCATTAATCGCATTGACGAAATTGTTGTTTTCGTGGGTTTCCTGTTCTTTCGATGGTTGTTGCCTTCTGAGTTGTGGTTTTCTTGCAGCGTACCCTTTCCAGGAAAAATATTCTCAAAATTGTTGACCTTCGGCTGCAGGAAATAGAACAGCGTCTTGTTGACAGAAAGATAACTCTTGATGTTGACGATGAATCCAAGGCATATCTCATGTCCATTGGATACTCCACGGCTTACGGCGCCCGTCCACTCAATCGTGCGATTCAAAGTGAACTCCTCAGCCCCTTGTCGATATTGCTCCTCTCGGATCGAGTGCGTGAAGGGGAAGTTGTATGTGTACGATTTGACGGACCACACAATCGACTGCACATTATTCCGAATCATGAGGGGGTGAGGAACGCCGACAGCATGGAAGTTGATGAAGATGACATTGACTTGGTGGAGATGGACTGAAGCGAAACACAAGACCCAAATCTGTACGAATGACACTGAGTTTCGACCGCTTATGTAACAACCGATTGTATATTCACGATCATGCAGAGTTCTCGCTTGATACCTCAATTACACCGCACCATCCAATCTTTAGCTAGAACGGCATCCTCTTCTGCATCCCCTACCGTGGTGCCGTCAGCGAAGCCGTCTCTTCCTGCTAAACAGGCACCGAATTACCCCTCTACATGGTCAACAAGTCAACAACCACGTCCAGAAGCAGGTTCAGGCCCTCGTTTCGAACAAACCATTATGGAGTTGCAGCCTAGCCCACTGAGCGCCATGGAACTCATCGCAAATGAGAGCGTAAAGATGGTACATGGCCGCAAGGCTGTTTGCGACGGTGGTCCGTATTGCTATCTATTCCTAATACAGCTTCCCCCGAAATCAAACGGTATTTTATCTAGGAGGAGGGCCTCTTGGCCATCCAAAAATATTCATCAACTTGGTTCGTATTTTTTGTCGCTATTGTATCTCCACCCGCCCAACGTTAGCCTTCACAGGATCAACCAGGACCTCGCACCTGCGGGTAAGTCTACCATAACGATTTAATGAAAGAGCGCTAATATATCCCCTTCATCTGTCTCTCGAATTTTCCTAGATACTGGTAGGTTTTTTTTGCCGACGTGACGTGTCCTACTATACTTAATAGATCTCTTATTTCAGTGGGTTGCGGTTTGAGAAAGCCTCACATCACTAGGAAGTGATAACCGACCGCTCTCAGCTAGGCTGGGAATCGATTATAGAAGGACGAGGCTGGGATCAGAATCATACAGGCATAGATGTTCGTTCCAAGCTCCACCAATTTTATAAGTAAGCCGAGCCAGGTAAAAATACATCTGGTCTGTCTAACAACATTCGGCTGCGAATATGCAACAAGCAAACAGAACGAATACGATATTGTGGAACATAAACAAGACAGAACCAGAATTATGAGTGTATCGGGTAAGAAAATAAAAGGAGAGTCCGCTGATAGTTGAAATGGTGACGTTTATGATGTGTGGAACAATAACAATGAATGAATGAGTTGGATGAGCCTGAATCCGAAGCAGAGCACGAAAAATGGAATGAGAGCGTAAATAATAAGTCAAAATGAGCGTGAGAGAATCATCAATCATCGTCTGGAAAGTGAAATGACATGGGAGACAACGGCGGATATTCGCCCTCGGCGACTGCTTCGAGATGAGAAAAGGGCGGGAGAGATGTGGGTGATGATAGGCGATCTCCATTAGAAGGAGATAATGGAGGCTGTAACAGAGGACAAGAACGTCAGAGGATCGAAAAAAAAATGCAGCATCATGCCTACTCACGACTTTGAATATGGGGTTGATGGCCGACTTGGGCGCGTAGCCCGGGCTTGGGGGATGTCCATATGAGGTGGGGGACATTGTGTGAGGTTGGCGGCCAAATTCATATGGACTTGGAGGGCCCGTTGGGTTCATATGTGAGGGATGCTGGGGTATCGGAGAGTTTGAAATAAAATTTGGGAGTTGCGATGGCGGACGGTTATTGTCGTTTAGGTGATGTATCAATGACGGCGAAGGAGATAGCGAAGGAGATATCGAAAGTATCTGCATAGGTGGAGGAGAAACACTGCCAGGCATCGGTGAGGATGAATCCACCGAAGCGTGATTATGGAAGTCATTCGCCAGCTGTTGTTCCAACGAGAAAGAGTTGGAAGAACGACTCGACGGGGAGAATTCGTCAAAGGACGCATGTAGTGACGAGGTGGATGTCATGCGACTGAGGCCAAAAAGACTCGGCCGTTGTCGGGCTCTTGGCCCTGGATCGCTATCGACAGTCGCAAAAGATTTTGAAGACACTTGACTAACGCTGTGCACATCGGATGATGACATGGAATGGTCGTCGTCAAACTCCCGCCTTCGCGCTTTAGGCACCCGCTCGCTGTCCCTCCGCGATTCGCCAGAGGAATTGTCGCCCTGCATCACAAAACTTCCGACCGGAGCATTAACAGATGTAGAACCGATCCCATTTGCAACATTTCCAGGGTTCTTTCGTATCGAGCCTGCAGATACCTTCTTACCCTTTGGATGTGAGTCGTGCAAATTCGTTCTGGATTGTCCATTCGCATGTATACCGGTGTGTTGCCATTTCCATTCCAACAACTCGTTATTCGACGTAAGCAGCATCTGATTCCGCTTCTGCATAACAGCACGTGCCTGGTCCCGCTGAGCCTTCAGAGCAAGCGCACGCCGCTGTCTTTCAGCCTCGCGATGAACACGCTCCGCTTCTTTCTGAACTTGCTTGGCGTCGACTGGTTGGGGCTCGATAGTGGGCGAGAAGTCTGACAGTGACCGACTGTCGGTGCTCGACGACTGTGTGCGTTTGAGAGACGGCGTCGAGGTCAGAGAAGGGGCCACAGGCATCTCGTCGACTGGCGGAAGAACGTTCTGTTGAGCCTTGTCTCCATTTCCAAACATCCCAAGACCCCATTTACTGGGTTTCTTGCCGAAAGTGAGCGCGCCGAATTTGCCAAATTTAGTGCCTTGTGGCAGGCCAGTCTCATTTGCACGTTCGTGTATTGGGTCCGGTTCGATGCGGGGCCGAGCGGGATACTCTTGCGCCATCGGAGAGGTCTGGATGTCCATCACCTGTCCAGATACAGGAATATGGTCTTCACGTTCTTCTATCGGAGATGAAAGATCCATGGGATGGTTCCAATCCGCATCTCCAGGTCGGGCAGGCGCCATGACCTCTGCATCGTCCCAAGCAGAAACTTCAGGAGGGTGTTGGTGTATGGGTGAGGGGTTGCGATTCCTCGATAGAGGCGATGATGTGAGTGATGTTGATGTGTCTGACCCAGAGTAGAAAGGAGTACGGTGAGATGAAGAAGCGTCCAGCATGTAGGGAGGAAATAAGAGATCGGTAGAGGGATGAGTGAGTGGTGGTAGTGGGAGCGGTCGAGGAGAGATTGTGGTGGGAGCGGTGGGCCACACCGGCGCCCGTTCCTGAGACTTTGCTGTAGACGAAAGGGGCACTGTGATTGAAGGGTCACTACTAGGAGGTGGAGGATTATTGCGTAGAGACGTCTCAAGAAGGTATGGATGATCGAGGCATTGATGGCTAGTCAAGCGCATTTGTGGGTCGTACCTCAAGAGATCAGATATACAGTCTATCAATGAATGGGGGACCGTTCGCTCGAAAAGCGAATGGATGTCTTTTGGCCGTGTCTGTGAAGTGAGTTCCTGACGTCGATAGCTTTCGGTCATGGTAAAGTTCAGAATCGTACCTTTGGAAAGACAAACCCGACTGCCCTGGCCATTTTGATCCCTCTGCTCCACTTCCCTCCACCGTTAGGCTTCCCTCTGGCATCCAGGCCATATTCATCACACGGATCACCTAGAACCTCGCATATCCGTGCTACCTGGTCGATTTGCCCCGAACCGGGAAAGAGAGGTCGCAAATTGACCAGCTCGGCCAAGATGGTGCCAAAAGCCCACATGTCGACTGGATTCGAATAATCCTTGCTGAGTAACAATACCTCTGGTGCCCGATACCACCGGGTTGAAACATACTCAGTGTAGGGTGGTGCACTCTTGGTCTCCCTAGCGAGGCCAAAGTCGGCAAGTTTGATGATGGCAACGACGTCTCGTTCTGTCGGCGGATTGGGTGGTGCTATCGGTGAGAGAGATTGGTAGTCGAAGAGGCCAGTAGTCGTGACGAGGACGTTCTCGGGTTTCATATCTCGATGAAAGTAACCAGAAGAATGAATATGGTCTAAACCAGATACGACTTGACGAAATATGGAGGATACGAGACCACCTGCTAGATGACGGCCTTTGCGAGCTTTGATGAGGTGGTAGAGATTACCTTCCATGGACTCGAAAACGAAGTAGAGTTCTTTGGAAGCGGGTAAGAGGAAGAAGTCGTATAGGGGAATGATATTAGGGTGAAAAGGTATTGCACGCAGTGACTGGATGTAGAGGAGATGAAAAAATGTTGAATGAATTAGAGGATAAGTGGATTGCTGACCTCGAGCTCTTTTAGTTTTTTACATTCGTTCCAACCGCCCTCCCACTTTTTCTTCATCCTCTTTACGGCTACCAGTCTCTTCCCCGCCCACTCCGGTCTGGCTCCGGCTCCACATTGCATGGGAGACAATGGGGTATTGGGGGGTAAGGTCCCATGCCAATCGCATAACCACACTGTGCCGAACGAGCCATCGCCCAAGACTTTGAGTGGGGTGTACGAACGTGTTGATGCTAGAAATGAAGGTGATGATGAGTGAATGAAGAGAGAGGATACGAGCTTACAACTGTGAGCATCACCGACGATGAGCTTGTTAGATTGGATAGAGACGGAAGGGACGGCGACGACGGTGACGGGTTCCTTCGATACGGCTTGCTGGGTGCGGTGATGGTGGTTGTGGATGACATTGGACGGGGTTGAGTACATGATACGACTGGCATCGCCCAAGTGGTGGTGGTGAGAGTAAAGAACGGGGGAATTAATGAGAAGGTGGAAGACGAAGCGATTAATAAAATAAAATAAAAAAAGAATAAACCAGATTGGGTTTAGTCAGTAAATCAGTACGGTACTTCGTGAAACAATTTCGATACGCTTTCTCCATAGTGACTTCGCCTGATGACCTCCCCCAGAACTGCACCAATATCAATCACTTCAATCTTCTTACACCTTGCTTGATTCTCCTGTTGAGGTAATGTGTTCGTCACAATCAACTTCTCCAATGCACTTCCTTCAATAGCTTCCAACGCATTCCCGCTCAGAATACCATGCGTTACGATCGAATAAACCTTCCCAACTCCTGCTTCCGTAAGATGTTTCGCAGCTAGGCAGAGTGTTCCACATGTGTCAGCGATATCGTCTACCACAATCGCTATCTTTCCTTTTACATGTCCAACCAGTATCATACGTGACACTTCGTTTGCTTTTTTGCGTTCCTTGTGAAATAGTGCGAAATCAACCCCTAAACGATCCGCCATCGACGTCGCACTGAAAAAAAATCAGCTTGTTCATCCTTTATACCATACCGCTTTCGTTCTTTACCGTTTGGCCCCACCGGCGTCAGGTGACACTATAACAATATCCTCAAGATTGAAGTTCGTACGAATATACAATATCGCCGATGGCTCTGCGAAAAGCTGCAACCGAGTTGAGATATCACTCCCTGGCTCGGAAATCTTCCACTTACACTATATACAAACAATTGTCAAGTTCCCGCATTCGGGAAAGAAAAAAAGTTCAAAACTCACTTATCAACCGGAACGTCAAAGAATCCCTGGATTTGTGACGCATGCAAGTCCATCGTCTAAGTAAGGAGTGTATATCGTACAGGGTGAGCAACTTGTGTAAGGCATACGCACGATAACATGATCACATCCAGCCTTTTGAAGCATATTCGCCACTAACTTGGCAGTAATCGGCGCTCTACTCTTATCCTTCTTGTCTTGCCTCGCGTAGGGGAAATGTGGCAACACCGCAGTGATCCTTTTTGCGCTCGCGATCCTGCAAGCGTGGATCATGATGCATAATTCCATCAGCGCTGTATTTACAGCGCCACAACCTGTATTCACGATGTAAACATCGTCCTCGCGCACAGATTCCGCGATCCGCACGTTCGTCTCGCCAATTCCGCTCCGAGTTATTTCTGCTCTTGATAGCGACAATCCGATCCTAGGTGTCGAGTCAAGGAAAACCCGGGCGAATCAAAATACCGCTCTCCCTTACCGTTTCGCGATGATTTCCGCTAGTTCAGGGTGACTCGTACCTAATTAGATGTACTTTTTAGACGATATTTAGAAGTAAAATGAGTCCTCTGTACCAGAAAACACTCTGATTCCGCTCGTGGTTAACATAGTGAAAAAAAACTCATGAAGCGGAGAAAGGGGCGCTGAGCACGTGACTTCACCACAAACGTGCGGGGCTTTATATAAGCCAGGCTAAAGTAGGCGCGTCGGGCCGACTCGGGCGCCAGTCCTATAAAGTATAGCTCCTTGAGCTCTAGGAACCAAGGTATCTCTAGGTGGTACACATTTACTTGCATTTCCGACCTTTAGAGGAATATTGGCAACGGTGGTGGATTGAACGGTCATCTCATGTGAAATCTACGATATTCTCACGCTTGATGGAAGATGCCAAGACAAGCGCTTCAATCACATTGACACGATCTTCCGGTTAATGGGAGAAGACCGTACAGTAAAATAGCTTCGCAATATGCTGGATTTAATACTTTGTGACTAGCTCGAGTTGTCCTGCATCTGCCTGAAGGTGCAGGACCTTTTCATACAGACGTCTCAAGAAGGTATGGATGATCGAGGCATTGATGGCTAGTTAGGCGCATTTGTGGGTCATACCTCAAGAGATCAGATATACAGTCTATCAATGAATGGGGGACCGTTCGCTCGAAAAGCGTATGGATCTCTTTGGGTCGTGTCTGCGATGTGATGCAAGTTTCTGGCGTCGATATTCTTAAGTAGTTAGGAGATTCAGAATCATACCTTTGGAAAGGCGAAACCAGCCGCCTCGGCCATTTCAATCCCTCTACACCACTTCCCTCCACCGTTAGGCTTCCCTCTGGCATCCAGGCCATATTCATCACACGGATCACCCAGAACATCGCATATCCGTGCTACCTGATCGATTTGCCCCGAACCAGGAAAGAGAGGTCGCAAATTGACCAGCTCGGCCATGATATTGCCAAAAGCCCACATGTCGACTGGGTTCGAATAATCATTTCCGTGCAACAATACTTCTGGTGCACAATACCACCGCGTCGTGACATGCTCAGTATAAGGTGGCGTACTCTTGGTCTCTCTCATGAGGCGAAAGTCGGCAAGCTTGATGATGGCAACGACGTCTCGTTCTGTCGGCGGATTGGGTGGTGCTATCGGTGAGAGAGATTGGTAGTCAAAGAGGCCAGTAGTAGTGACGAGGACGTTCTCGGGTTTCATATCTCGATGAAAGTAACCAGAAGAATGAATATGATCTAAACCAGATACGACTTGACGAAATATGGAGGATACGAGACCACCTGCTAGATGACGGCCTTTGCGAGCTTTGAT
>Ga0209006_10001535_pt1 | contig 20897 bp, 23 predicted proteins | sample JacPin_JW_Ref_O2_FD_188567 | JGI IMG/M metagenome (GOLD analysis project Ga0209006, IMG submission 188567) | Forest soil microbial communities from Algoma, Ontario, Canada - Jack Pine, Ontario site 1_JW_Ref_O2 (SPAdes) (version 2) | ecosystem: Environmental > Terrestrial > Soil > Boreal...
TACGTCTTCAGTCACTTTCAGGTCGCGCCGCTGGCAAAGCTTGATATCCTGATTAACGGCGAGCCGGTCGATGCGCTGTCGATCATCGTGCATCGCGACCACGCTTATGCCCGCGGCCGCGAGCTGGTCGATAAGATGCAGGAGCTCATTCCGCGGCAGATGTTCGAGGTCGCAGTGCAGGCCGCGATCGGCAGTCACGTGATCGCACGTGCCACGGTCAAGGCACTGCGCAAGAATGTACTGGCGAAGTGTTACGGCGGCGATGTGTCGCGCAAGCGCAAGTTGCTGGAAAAACAGAAAGAGGGAAAAAAGCGCATGAAGCAGGTAGGGCAGGTCGAGATTCCGCAGGAGGCCTTTCTGGCGGTGCTGAAGGTCGGGCGCAAATGAAGTGCCTGCGGCTTGACGAGGAGCGCGCATGCTGACGCAGATACTCACGGTGCTGGCCGCCCTGGCGGTTCCCGCCGCGCTGGTCGCGATCGTGGACGACTGGTTTCTGCGGCCGCGACGCCGCATCGGCGGCGGTGCCAAAGCGGATGCGCCGCTGCTGGCGGCGAACTACTACGTGCTGCCGTTCCTGTTGATGGCGGCGCTGCTGCGCCTGCTGCTGTCCGAGCGGCTGGATTTCAGCCTGGTGCTGGTCACGGTGGTGGCGGTCGCCGGGCTAGTGTGGTTGCTCGATCATCTGCTGTTCGAGCCGGCGCGGCGCCGGGCGGCCACGGCCGCCGGGCGCGATCCGGCGTCACTGCCGCTGCCGGTCACGGTGGACTACGCCCGCAGCTTCTTTCCGGTGGCGGTGATCGTACTGCTGGTGCGCTCCTTTATCTTCGAGCCGTTTCGTATCCCGTCCGATTCGATGATGCCGACCCTGGTGGACGGGGATTTCATCATCGTGAACAAATACGCCTACGGTCTGAGGCTGCCGGTGGCCGACCAGAAGATCGTGTCTATCGGTGAACCGCAGCGCGGCGACGTCGTCGTGTTCCACTATCCGCCGGATCCGGCGGTCAACTTCATCAAGCGCCTGGTCGGGCTGCCAGGCGATCATGTCCGTATCGTTTCCGACCAGCTGATCATCAACGGCGTGCCGGTGCCGCTGCAGACTGACGCCACGCGCTATGACGACGGCTGCTATCACAATATGCGCTTGTCGACCGAAATCCTGGGCACGCACCGCCACCAGACACTGTCGTGCCTGACGCCGGATGAAATCGTTGCGCCGCCGGGCCCGAGCTGCAACCGCCGGCTCGAGCGCAACTACGAGTGCATCGAGCCGAGCACGCCCGGCGCGCGTGATCACAGCGATCGGGACGAAATCGTGGTGCCGCCGGGCCAGTACCTGATGATCGGTGACAATCGCGACAACAGTTACGACGGCCGCTACTGGGGGTTTGTGCCCGAGGACCATCTGGTCGGCAAAGCGACCCGAATATGGTTGAATTTCGACCTGAAGCGCTCAAGCTGGGTGGCCTGGAGCCGGATCGGTCGGCGCATCGAGTGACGCCGTTCGCCGGCAAGGCCAGATCGAGTGCAATAGAGCCTATAGAAAAGCCAAAGGGAGTCTGATCATGCGCCACTCACAGCGCGGTATAACGCTTATCGGCTGGCTGTTCCTGCTGGTGCCGGTTGCGATCGTGGTTTACGCAGGCATTCGCCTCACACCGATCTATCTCAACTACATGCGCGTCACCAAGGCGCTCGGGCAGGCGGTCAGCGAGGGCAAGGGTGCCGATGCCGGCACTGCGCAACTGATGCGCAATTCGCTGGAAAAGCGCTTCGACATCGAGGGCATTGAGCATCCGACCTACAAGGACGTCGATATTCACCGCGAAGGTGATCACTGGGTGGCGGTCATCGATTACGAGGACCTGGCACCCATGTTCGGCAATGTCTCGCTGCTGGTGCAGTTTCACAAAGAGCTGCAGGTGCCCTGAGGCGCAGGCGCGTTCGGCTGCAGCCACTCGCCGGCGGCCCACGATGACGATGAATCGCTCCGAGCGCTTGCGCGGCTGGCTGCGCGAGACGCTCGACTACGAGCCAGTGGACCTGGCGCTGTTCGAGACCGCGCTGACCCATCGCAGTGCCGAGGCGCCGAACAATGAACGGCTGGAGTTTCTCGGCGACGCGGTACTCGGCATGATCACCGCGCAGTACCTGTTCGAGCGCTTCGCCGAGGCGGACGAAGGGGCCTTGAGCCGCTTGCGCGCACGGTTGGTGAGCGGCGATTCACTGGCGCGCCTGGCGGCCGGTATCGGGCTGGGTGAACAGCTGGTGCTCGGCCAGGGCGAGCTCAAGACCGGCGGCTTTCGCCGCGAGTCGATTCTGGCCGATGCGCTTGAAGCGCTGTGTGGCGCGCTCTATCTGGACGGCGGCCTGGCGGCGGCGCACGCCGCGGTACTGCATCTGCTCGCCCCGGCGCTGCAATCGCTGACGCTGCCGGCCGAGCTGAAGGATCCTAAGACCCGGCTGCAGGAGCTATTGCAGGCGCGCGGTCTGCCGTTGCCGCGCTACAGTGTCGACAGCGTCGCCGGAGAATTGCATGCCCAGGTGTTTCGCGTAACCTGCGAGGTCGAACCACTGGCGGCGCGTGCGACCGCGGCCGGTTCGAGCCGGCGGCGAGCCGAGCAGGGCGCCGCCGAGCGCGTTCTCGAGCAGATCCAGGCCGGGCTATGACAGCATTTCGCAGCGGATATGTCGCTCTCGCGGGCCGCCCCAACGTCGGCAAGTCAACGCTGCTCAATGCTCTGGTCGGACACAAACTCAGCATCGTCACGCCGCGCCCGCAGACCACACGCCATCGACTGATCGGCCTGGTGCAGCTGCCCAATGCACAGATTGCCTTTGTGGATACCCCGGGTCTGCACCTGGGCCCGAAGCGCGCGCTCAATCGCGCCATGAACCGCACGGCGGCCGCGGCCGTGGGGGAATCAGACCTGGTGCTGTTCGTGGTCGAAGCGCTCAAATGGACCGATGAGGATGACCTGGCGCTGCATCGAATCGTCGAGACCGGCCACGAGACGGTCGCCGTGGTCAACAAGGTAGACCGCGTGCGGCCGCGCGAGCGGCTGTTGCCCTATATGGCGCAGCTGGCCGCGCGCCATGTGTTCCGGGCGATCGTGCCGGTCTCGGCCAGCAAGGGCGAGAATCTTGATGATCTGCGCCGCGTGATCGTCGCCGCGCTGCCGCTCGGTGAGGCGATGTTCCCGCTCGATCAGCTGACCGACCGCAGCGAGGCGTTTCGCATCGCCGAAACCATCCGCGAGAAGCTCACGCTGGAGCTGGTGGAGGAGCTGCCGTACGGTGTGGCGGTGGAGATCGAGCAAATCGCGGTCGAGGAGGACGGACGCAAGGTGGTGTCGGCCGTCATCTGGGTCGACCGCGCCGGTCAGAAACCGATCGTGATCGGCGCCGATGGCTCCCGGTTGAAGCGCATCGGCCGCTCGGCACGCCTCGAGCTCAACCGGCTGCTGGGCGAGCGTTTCCATCTCACCCTGTGGGTCAAGGTGCGCGAGGACTGGGCCGACGACGCCCGTGCCCTGCAACAGCTCGGTGTCGAATGAGCCGTTCCGCCCAGCGCGTGCAGCTGGCGCGCGCCTATGTGCTGCATCAGCGACCGTTCCGCGACACCAGCCTGATCGTCGACGTGTTCGCGCGCGACTACGGCCGCATGACGGTGTTCGCGCGTGCGGCGCGCGGCCCGCGTTCCCGCTTCGCCTTATTGCAGCCGTTTCGCGCGCTGCTGCTGTCCTGGAGCGGGCGCGGGGAAGCGCCGGCCCTGACCGCTGCGGAGAACGCGGATGGTCCGATGGCGCTGCCGGCGGCGCGCCTGATGAGCGCCTTCTATCTCAATGAGCTGCTGCTCAAGCTGCTGACGCGTCACGATCCGCACGCCGAGCTGTTCGATCAGTACGAGACAGCCCTGGTGCAGCTCGGGCACCGGACGGGCGCCGATGCAGCACTGCGCCAGTTCGAGGCGCGATTGCTGGAATTCATCGGCTATGGGCTCAATCTCGCCGCCGAGGCGGATACCGGCTACCCGGTACGCAGCGATGCCTACTACCATTTTCGACCCGGCGTTCACGGCGTGGTGATCGCCGAGGCGGGAAGCTCCGGCGCGATCGGCGGCCGCGTGCTGCAGCGACTGGTCTCGGGCGGCGGATTCGACAGCGACGCCGAATTGCGCCAGGCCCGCGCGCTGATGCGAGCGGCGCTCGATCACTGCCTGGAGGGGCGCGAGTTGACCACCCGTACGGTGGCCCGCTCGCTGCTCAGCTATCCGCGCCGGGAGCGTGCCGGCTGATGTCCGCGGGCATAGCCCTCGGGCTCAACATCGATCACGTCGCGACGCTGCGCCAGCAGCGCCACACACGCTATCCTGAACCGGTGCAGGCCGCGCTGCTGGCCGAGCTGGCTGGCGCCGACAACATCACGCTGCACCTGCGCGAGGATCGCCGTCATATCCAGGAACGCGACGTGCGGCTGCTGGCGGACCTGCTCAGTACCCGCATGAATCTGGAGATGGCTGCGACGCCGGCGATGATTGAATTCGCCTGCGGCGTGCGGCCGGCTGATTGCTGCCTGGTGCCGGAGCGTCGCGCCGAACTGACCACCGAAGGCGGCCTGGACGTGGTGGGCGGCGGTCAGGCGCTGCGCGAGCACTGTGAGCGACTCACAGCCGCCGGAATACGCGTCGCGCTGTTCATCGATGCGCAAGCGGCACAGATCGAGGCCGCGGTGGCGGCCCGGGTGCCGGTGATCGAGCTGCATACTGGCCTCTATGCCGACAGCAGCGGCGCGGAGCAGGCGCGCGAGCTGGAGCGGCTGCGCGAGGCGGCGCGTCTGGCGGCGAGCCGCGGCCTCGAAGTGCACGCCGGGCACGGTCTGAATTATCACAACGTCGGGCCGGTCGCGGCAATCGCGCCGATCGTCGAGCTCAACATCGGGCACGCGATCATTGCCAGGGCGCTGTTCGACGGCCTGGCCGCTGCCGTCAGCGAGATGAAGGCACTCATGCTTGCGGCGCGCACATGATCTTTGGCATCGGTATCGATGTGCTGGAAGCGCAGCGCATGCATGACAGCTATGCGCGCTTCGGCGAGCATCTGCTCGACCGCCTGCTGCTGCCGCAGGAGCGCCGACAATTCGCGCTGACGCGTCGGCCGGAGCGTTTTCTGGCGATGCGCTTTGCCGCCAAGGAAGCGATCGTCAAAGCCATGGGAACCGGCTTCGCCCATGGCGTCTGGATCCGCGACATCGGCGTGCTGCACAACGCCTGGGGCAAGCCCGAAGTGATCTACTCGCCGCGCGGCGAACGCGTGCGGCGCCAGCTGGGCGTCGGCGAGGGTCATGTCACGCTCACCGATGAGGCGGGGTTGATCGTTGCGGTCGCGGTGCTGCTGCGCGCCAGGGGTCGCAAGAGCACCGGCATCGCTCGCGCAGCGAAGACTGCGGCCGGCACGCGCCGCCCCGCCGCTCGCCGCTCGCTGCCCAAGCGCGGCGCGCGCCGATGAATTGCCTGGTGTTTGATATCGAGACCGTGCCCGATGTGGAGCTGGGACGGCGACTGTATGGTCTTGAGGGACTGGATGATGCCGCGGTTGCCAAAGCCATGTTCGCCCGGCAGCGGGCCGCGGCCGGCAATGAATTCCTGCCGCACATCCAGCAGCGCGTGGTGGCGATCGCCTGCGTGCTGCGCACGCGCGAGCAACTCAGGCTCTGGAGCCTGGGCGATCTGGATTCGAGCGAGGCGGAGCTGCTCAGCCGTTTTTTCGACGGCATCGAGAAATACTCCCCGGATCTGGTGTCCTGGAACGGCGGCGGGTTCGACCTGCCGGTGCTGCATTACCGCTCGCTCAAGGCGCTGGTGCAGGCGCCGCGCTACTGGGAAACCGGTGATGAGGACAGCGCATTTCGTTACAACAATTACCTGAGCCGCTTCCACTGGCGTCACCTGGATCTGATGGACGTGCTGGCGGGCTTCCAGGCGCGTGCGCGCGCCAGCCTGGCCGACGTGGCCGCGTTGCTCGGCTTCCCCGGCAAGCTCGGTTTCTCCGGCGACAAGGTCTGGGATGCCTATCTTTCCGGGCAGCTGGCGGATGTGCGCCGATACTGCGAAATCGATGTGCTCAACACCTATCTGATCTACCTGCGTTTCCAGTTCTTGCGCGGCCGCATCGACCGCACCGGACTGGATGGTGAGCTCGAGCGCGTGCGAGCGATGCTGCGCGCCTCGAATGAAGCGCATCACGCCGAATTCCTCAAGGCCTGGCAGGGGCTGTCGTGAGCGCCGGGCAGGCACTAGCCGCGGCGGTTTCAGATCACGTGACCCCGCGCTGCGCGCATTACGATCACTGCGGCGGCTGCGCCCTGCAGCACGTGGACAGCGACGCGCAGCTGCGCCTCAAGCAACAGCGGCTGCGCGATACTTTCGAGCGTGTGGCGGGCGCCTCGCCCGCGCGCTGGCTGCCCGCCATCGCCAGTGCGCCCTGGGGCTACCGGCGCCGCGCGCGGCTCAGCGTCAGGTTCGTACGGCGCAAGGCTCGCGCGCTGGTGGGCTTTCGCGAACGCCGCTCCAATTTCATCGCCTGCATCGAGCGCTGCGAGGTGCTCTCGGCACCGGTCGATACACTGATCGTGCCGCTGTCGGCGCTGATCACGCAGCTGTCGATCCGCGAGCGGCTGCCGCAGATCGAAGTGGCGGTGGCGGACAACGCCGTGGCGCTGGTATTGCGCGTGCTCGATGCGCCCTCGGCAGCGGATCTGACGCACCTGCGCGAGTTCGAAGCGCTGCACGACGTGCGCTTTTATCTGCAGACCGGCGGCATCGACAGCATCGAGGCGCTGAGTGAGCCGGCAGCGCGCCTGTTCTATGCGCTGCCGGAGCACGGTCTGGAGATCGAGTTTCTGCCGACCGATTTCATCCAGGTCAATGCCGGCGTGAATCGCGCCCTGGTAGCGGCGTCGGCCCGGCTGCTGCAGCTGCAGCCGGACTCCAGCCTGCTCGATCTGTACTGCGGGCTCGGCAACTTCTCGCTGCCTCTGGCGCGGCGCGCGCAGCGCGTGGTCGGCATCGAAGGCGACGCCGGGCTGGTTGAGCGCGCGCGCGCCAATGCCGCTCGCAATGGCGTGGGCAACGCGGAGTTCTTCCGCGACGATTTGAGCGCCGACACGAGCAGCGCCGCATGGTCCGGGCGGCGCTACACGCACGTGTTGCTCGATCCGCCAAGGGCCGGTGCGCGCGAACTGCTGCCGCAGATCGCACGCCTGGCACCGCAACGCATACTGTATGTGTCGTGCGAGCCGGAGACTCTGGCACGCGATGTCGGCTTGCTGGTGCAGCAGCATGACTATGCAATGCTGGCAGCCGGAGTGGTGGATATGTTCCCGCATACCGCGCATATAGAGTCGGTGGCGCTGCTGGCGCCGCGCTCAGCCGTGCATCAGGAGGGCTGGCGTGGCGATTGAGATCGAGCGCAAGTTCCGGCTGGCCGATGACGGCTGGCGTGAGCGCGTGCTGCGCACGACGTTGCTGCGCCAGGGCTATATTGCCAACACACGCCGCGCCTCGGTGCGCGTGCGTCTGGCCGGCGAGGCCGGCTGGCTGTCGGTCAAGTCGATGACGCGCGGACTGTCGCGCGCCGAATACGAGGCTGCCATCCCGGCAGCGGAGGCGAATGAGATGCTCGAGCGCCTGTGCGAGGGTCCGCTGATCGAGAAGTGGCGGCACATCGTCGAGTATCGGGGCCACGAGTGGGAAATCGATGAGTTCCTGGGTGAGAACGCCGGGCTGGTGATCGCCGAGCTGGAGCTCGAATCGGAGGACGCGGTGTTTGCCAGGCCGCCGTGGCTTGGCCTGGAAGTGACGCATGACGAGCGCTACTACAATTTCAAATTAGTGGAGAAGCCGTTTCGACATTGGCCGGAAAACCTGCAGGCGGCGCGATGAGCCTGGGGCCGCTGATGATCGATGTCGCGGGCACCGCTCTGACTGCGGAGGACCGCGAAGTGCTGCGCCATCCGCTGGTCGGCAGTGTGATTCTGTTTACCCGCAATTACCTGGATCCGCAGCAACTGCAGGCGCTGGTAGCCGACATCCAGGCGCTGCGCAGCCCGCCGCTGCTGATTGCGGTCGATCATGAGGGCGGCCGCGTGCAACGCTTCCGACCAGGGTTCTCGGAGCTGCCGCCGCTGCGCCGTATCGGTCATGCCTTTGATGCCGACGCACAGCAGGGCCTCGCCATGGCGCGCGCGCTCGGATGGCTCATGGCAGCCGAGCTGATCGCCTGCGGCCTGGATTTCTCCTTTGCGCCCTGCGTCGATCTGGATTATGGGCTGTCGGAAATCATCGGCGATCGCGCGTTCCATGCGCAGCCGGAGGCGGTGGCGCAGCTGTCGATCGCCTATATGCATGGCATGCGTGATGCCGGCATGGGCGCGACCGCCAAGCACTACCCGGGCCACGGCGCGGTGGTGGCCGACTCGCACGTCGCGCTGCCGGTCGATCGGCGTGAACTGGTGGACATGCAACCGGACCTGCTGCCGTACCGCCGCCTGATTGCCAACGGCCTGCCGGCGGTGATGGTGGCGCACGTGCTGTATCCGGCAGTGGATTCGGTCCCGGCGAGCTTCTCGCGCCGCTGGATTGAGCAGGTGCTGCGAACCGAACTGGATTTCGGCGGCCTGGTGTTTGCCGACGACCTGACCATGGGCGGTGCCGCTGCGGTGGGGGATCTGGTGGAGCGCGCGCTGCTCGCCCTGGCCGCAGGATGTGACGTACTTCCGGTTTGCAACGACCGCCCCGGGGTGGAGCGTTTGCTGGAGCGTCTGAAGGTGGCGGCCGATCCCGCTTCGCAGCTGCGCCTGGTGCGCATGCGCGGCCGCGGAGCGCGCGGTTTTGAGAAGTTGCCCGCTTCCGCCGCCTGGCAAAGCGCGCGAGAATGGCTGCTACGCAGCGCCTCGCCGCCCCCGGAACTGACATTCAACTCCGAAGGCGCCGACGCGGGAGGCACATAAAAACCAATGGAATGGTCGGTCGAATTTCTGCGCGGGGTACTGGATGCGGCGCCCGAAGGCATCGTCGTGTGCGCCTCGAGCAATGCTGACCAGCCGGTGGTCTATGCCAATGGCGCCTTTCAGCGCCTGAGCGGCTACGGCGCCGACGAACTGATCGGCCAGGACCTGCGCCGCCTGCAGGGGTCGGATCGGGAACAGGAGGGGCGCACGCGGCTGCGCGAGGCCATAGCCTCAGGACAGTCGTGCCGCGCGCTGCTGCGCAATTACCGCAAGGACGGCAGTCAGTTCTGGAATGAGGTGGTGATTCAGCCGATGCGTGACGGCGCTGGCACCGTCACGCACATCATCGGGTTTCATCGCGATGTCGGTGAACGCGCGCCGCGCGCGGACTCGCGCCGGCCGCCCGGTTTACCCAGCTGGCTGCGCGAGGATCGGCTCTCCGGCTTGTACTCGCGCGCCTATTTCGAGGAATTGCTGCATCATGACTGGCAGGTCGGGGTGCGCGAGGCGCGACCGTTGACGCTGCTGATGTTTGATATCGACGAACTCGGCAGCTACAACGATACCTATGGACGGCCGGCCGGCGATGCCTGCATCCGCCGGGTCGCGGGCGTGATTGGCGCCTCGTTCAAACGCGGCGCCGACGTGGTGGCACGCTGGGAAGGTGACTGCATCGTCGCGCTGGTACGCGCCGCCGACGTTGCCACCGTACCCGCGTTTGCCGAGTCCGTGGCGCGCAAGGTACTGGGACAGCACATTCATCATCCGCGCGCGGTGCGCCAGAAGTTCGTCACCGTCAGCATTGGCGCCGCCAGCATCAGTCCGACTGCCGACCGCAGCATCGATCAGTTGATCCAGGCGGCGACGCGCGCGCTGCAGCGGGCCAAGGAAGACAGCGAGGCGCGGGTAGCCATCGCCCAGGGCGAGGAGATTGGCTGACGCGCAGCGCGGCGGGGAGATGGGCATGCTGGCAGCTTCTGCTTCGACGGGCCGCGCATGGCTGTTGCAGCTCATCCTCCTGCTCTGGCCAGGCTGGCTGCTGGCATCGGCGGTGTTCGCCGCCGATGTGTCGCCGGCGCAGATTCTTGGCAACTGGCTGACCGAACCGCGCGACGGCATCATCGAGATCAGCCTCGCGAGCGACGGCAGCTACCAGGGCAGAATCGTCGGTGGCAATGATCCGCAGCGACTGGATAAACATAATCCCGATCCGGCCCGGCGTGGGCAGACGCTGCTCGGGCAGATCATCCTTAGGGGCATGAGATACGATGGCGAGGGCAAGTGGTCGGCGGGAACCATCTACGATCCGGACAGTGGCCGAACCTACCAATGCCGCCTGCAGCGGCTCGACGCCGAGCGGCTGCAGGTGCGCGGCTTTCTCGGCATCTCGCTGCTTGGGCGCTCGCAGCTGTGGACGCGTTACCTGGGTGATTCGATGACGCTGCCCGCGGCGGCGCCCAAACCATGAAGCGCGAGCGGCGAGCCTCATGACCATCGCGCTGTGGTGTGTGCTGATTGCGGGGTTGCTGCCCTATGTCGGGACGGTGATTGCCAAGGCGGGCGCCGGCTTCGACAACCGCGATCCACGCGCGTGGCTCGCGCAGCAGCAGGGGTTTCGCCGCCGTGCCAACGCGGCATCGATGAACGCGTTCGAGGCGCTGCCGCTGTTCGCGGCCGCGGTGCTGATCGCGCATATGCTGCGCGGGCCGCAGCACAGCGCCAACCTGCTGGCGATCGGCTTCATCGCAGCACGCACCGCACACCTGGCCTTTTACCTTGCCGATCTGGCGGCGCTGCGCAGCGTCGCCTGGTTGGCCGGCCTGGCGTGCGTGATCGCACTGTTCGTGCATAGCGCTTAAGGCGCGCTGCCGCCGCTTCAGGGGTTCGGGCCGGCTTCGGCGCGCTTGATCGGGGTCACAAGCGCGATGATCCCGAAGGCGGGATGATCGAAGTACTGCTTGTCGTTGTAGCGCACGGTGCGCATTTCCTTGATGGTGTAGGTTGCCTCGGCGCTCAGGTGCACGTCGAATCCCAGGTGCAGGTAGATGGGCGCGCGCTCCAGGTACACCATGCCGCTCAAGCCCGGCACATTGATGCCGACGTCCGAGAGCGCAATACCGGCATGCGTGCCCCAATTGGCCGCGGTCTGAATCCATGCCGCGTGCGCCACCGGGTGCCAGGCGCCGCTGCGCCGCAGGCTGGTCTCCGCGCTCGCCAGACGATAATCCCCTGCCGTGAGCACCTGCAGTACCTGGGGCGTGGCGCCGCCGCGGGTGGCGCTGCTGCCGAAGCCACGCCCCGGCGGCACGGCATCCCAGTCCTCGCCGCCATTGACGCTGGAAGCGCGAAATACAATCACCTCCACCCCGTACTGCGTCGCGCCGTTCTGCTGCGCTGGCGCGCGCTCGGCGGCGGGCGCCGCCTGCGCCGAGGTGAGCATTGTCAGTGCGGCCAGTGCGGCCAGTGCGCGGCCGCGCGCCAATGCGCGCGTGCTGGCGGCGCGAGGGCCTGCGGCAGTGGCGACTATGGGCGCAGCGGAAAGCATCGTGCCGCCTATCCTAGCAGGCGCGAGCGCTCTCATGGCGTGGCGCCGCCGAGCCGCTGCAGCAGCTGCTGCGCGTATTCGAAGCGCTGCTCGAGCTTGGGCAGTGCGCGCGTGATGCGCAGTTTCAGCGGCCCTTCAAGTCGAAACTCGCGACCCGCACGCTGCACCAGCGCGAGTACGCGCGCGGTATCGACGCGATTGTGCTGCTCGAACTGCACGCTGCCGCCGGCCGGCCCGAGTTCCAGGCGGCGCAGCCCGAGTGAGCGCGCTTCGAGGCGCAGTGCGGCCAGCCGCAGCAGATTGTGCGCCGGCTCGGGCAGAGCGCCGAAGCGGTCGATCAGCTCGGCGGTCATATCCTGCAAAGCGGTCGCGTCGGCGGCGCCGATGCGCTGATAGAGCGCGAGGCGCAGGTGCACGTCCGGCACGTAGTCCTGCGGCAACAGCCCCGGTGCGTGCAGCTCGACCTCGCTGCTGGAGGCCAGCGGGCGATCGAGCGCCGGCTCGCGCCCCTCGCGCATCGCGCGTACCGCGTGTTCGAGCATGTCCAGGTACATGCTCAGACCCACCTCGCTGAGCTCGCCGCTCTGCGCTTCGCCGAGGAATTCCCCGGCACCGCGTATCTCCAGATCGTGCGTCGCGAGCACGAAACCGGCGCCCAGTTCCTCGAGTGACTCGATCGCCTCCAGGCGCTTGGCCGCGTCGCCGCTCAGGGCCCTGCGCGAGGGCACGATCAGATAGGCGTAGGCGCGATGGTGCGAGCGGCCGACGCGGCCGCGCAGCTGGTGCAGTTGCGCCAGGCCCAGCCGATCGGCGCGGTTGATCAGGATGGTATTGGCGCTCGGCACGTCGATGCCGCTCTCGATGATGGTGGTGCACACCAGCAGATCGAAGCGCCGATGATAGAAGTCCACCATCAATTGCTCGAGTTCGCGCTCGCGCATCTGGCCGTGGCCGATGCGCACACTCGCTTGCGGCACCAGCGCCGCCAGGTCGGCCGCCATCTTCTCGATGCTTTGCACCTCGTTGTGCACGAAATAGACCTGGCCGCCACGGCGCAACTCGCGCAACACCGCTTCGCGCAGTGTTGCCGCGTGCCATTCGGTGATGAAAGTCTTGATCGTCAGGCGCCCGGCGGGCGGCGTCGTGATCAGTGACAGCTCGCGCAGGCCGCCGAGCGCCATGTTGAGCGTGCGCGGTATCGGCGTCGCCGTCAGCGTCAGCACGTGCACCTCGGCGCGCAGCGCCTTGAGCCGCTCCTTATCGCGCACACCGAAGCGATGTTCCTCATCGACGATGATCAGGCCGAGATTGTGGAAGCGGGCATCGGCGTGCAGCAGCCGGTGGGTCGCGATCACGATGTCGATGCCGCCGCGCTGCAAGCCTTCGAGCACCGCGGCGCTCTCGCCGCTGGAGCGAAACCGCGACAGTGCCTCGATGCGTACCGGCCAGTCGGCGAAACGGTCGCGGAAGCTCTGCAGGTGCTGCTGCGCCAGCAAGGTGGTCGGCACCAGCATCGCGACCTGGCGGCCGGACTCGACGGCGACGAACGCGGCGCGCATCGCCACCTCGGTCTTGCCGAAGCCGACGTCGCCGCACACCACCCGGTCCATCGGCTTGGTGCCCTGCATGTCCTTGAGCACCTGGCGAATCGCCTCGGCCTGATCGGCGGTCTCCTCGAATGGAAATCCGTTGGCAAAGGTCTGGTACTCGAGTTCGCCCGCGTTCAGCGGTGCCGCCTGATGCGCCGCGCGGCGCGCGTGCAGGTCGAGCAGCTCGGCGGCGACGTCGCGCACCGCCTCGGCGGCGCGCCGCCGCGCACGCGCCCATTGGTCGGTCCCGAGCTTGTGCAGCGGTGCGCTCTCAGGCGCGCCGCCGGTATAGCGATTCACCAGGTGCAGGGCGTGTACCGGAACGTAGACGCGATCGCCGTCGCGATATTCGAGCGCCAGGAATTCGCCGCTCTGATCGCCGATCTCCATGAGCTGCAGTCCGACATAGCGGCCGATGCCGTAGGTCTCGTGGACCACCGGGGCGCCGGGCTCGAGGCTGTGCAGATCGCGCAGGATCGCGGCCGGGTCGGCTGCCGGGCTGCGCCGCCGCCGCCGCTCCTGACGTGCCCGTGTGCCGAACAGCTGCGATTCGCCCAGCAGCAGCAGCGGCGGTTGCGACAGCGCCAGGCCGGCGACGTCCTCGGCGACGCAGATTGCCAGCGCGGCATCGCCGGCGGCGAACTGCTGCCAGGATTGCACCGCGCGCGGACGGCGGCCGTGGGCACTGAGCATCTCGACGATCACTTCGCGCCGTCCCGGGGAGTCCGCGGCGATCAGCACCCGGCCGGTGTAACTGCTCAGGAAACTGGTCAGCGGCGCGAGCGGCTGGGCGGCGCGCGCATCGAGGCGGAACTCCGGCGGTGCGGTGCTTTGAAAATCATGCACACTCAGCGCTGCCGCAACATCGGCAGCGGCAAAGCGTTCGATGTCGACCCGGGGATGGATCTGGAGGGCGGCGGCAATCGTGGCCGGCTCGATGAACACCTCGGCCGGCGGCAGCAGCGGGCGCTCGATGTCGTGGCGCCGATCTTCGTAGCGCGCGCCGATGCCTTCCCAGGCGTGCTCGAGCGCGGCCTCGATATCGCAATCGCTGGCCACTACCAGCTGCTGCGGCAGGTAATCGGTGATCTTCGCCGTGGCCTCGAAAAACAGCGGCAAATAAAACTCGATACCCGGAGGGGCGATACCTTCGCTGACCCCGCGATAGATCGGCATGCGCGTGACATCGCCCTCGAAGCGAGCGCGATAGCGGCGCCGAAATGCTTTGACCGAGTCGGCATCGAGCGGCAATTCGCGCGCCGGCAGCAATCGCAGCCGATCGATCCCCTCGAGCGAGCGCTGCGTGTCAGGATCGAAGCGGCGGATCGAGTCGATGCGATCATCCAGCAGGTCCACACGCACCGGTACTTCGCTACCCATCGGAAATACATCGAACAGCGATCCGCGCAGCGCGAATTCTCCCGGGCTGGTGACCTGGCTGACGCTGGCGTAACCGGCCGAAGACAGCTGCAGACGCAGCGGTTCGATGGCCAGCGGCTCGCCGCTCTTGAGCTCGAAGCTGCGCGCCTGCACATAGCTTACCGGCGGCAGGCGGGCGAGCAGGCTGTCGGCGCTGAGCAGCAGGATGCCGCGGGCGAGCAACGGCAGGCGCGACAGCGTGCGCAGGCGCTCGGACACGATGTCCGGATGCGGCGAGAACACGTCATACGGCAGGACTTCCCAGTCCGGCAGCGTCAGGATCTCGAGTGCCGCGCCGCCGAAGAAGCGCAGCTCCTCGGCCAAGCGCTCCAGTTCGCGTGTATCGGCAGCGATGAATACCCACGGCCGGGTATCGCTGCCGACCGCCTCGGCGAGCGCCAGCGCGCGTGCGCTGCCGTGCAGCCCGCGCCAGCGCCATGAGTCGACGGCCGAGGGCAGCGGTGGGTGCAGCAGATGTGACATGGGCACTAAAGCGGATTCAATGACGGCGCGATCGAAATGAAGCGCGCGAGCTTAAACTGCTGCAGCGCGAATACAAGCTTGCATCAGAGCGTCGTGATGCGTTAGGGCGCTGCACCGATCAGCAGCCGATGACGCTGCGTGCCACGGTGCCCGGGAGAGGCCGCGGCCTGTCAGCCGCTCAGCGCGGCTGCGCGGGAGCTTTAGCTGGCCGGATCGACCACGGTGTGGATGACGCGGTCCTTCTCGAAGAACACTCTGAAGCCGTGGTAGTCCCAGCGCGAGATCGGCGGTTCTCCGACCGCCCCATGGCGTTCCTGCGGAGCGCCGAATTTCGCTTCCACCGCCTGCATCGTCATGCCGCGCGAGGGGCGCGTGATGTCCGACTCACGCACCATCACCTGGTCACCCTCGGCGAAGGTTTCGGCCCGGACCGCGCCGGCGAACACAACGGCGAGCAGCGTGGTCAGCGCGACAGCCAGCAGTACCGCGAGCTTGTTGTTGCCAGTCATAGCGCACCTGTAGGCTGTTGCCGGAGGTAATAACTATAGCACCGGCGTGACATAGCGCGGCCTTGGAGGCGCGCGCAGCGGACGGGTTTTGTGATCCAGGTCCTGTTTTGCGGGGGCCTGTGCTTTAATGCCAGGCCCATGTTTCAGCCGCTGTCAGTCTTCATCGGTCTGCGTTACGTACGCTCGCGGCAACACAAGTTCTTCGTCTCCCTGATCACCTGGGTGTCGCTCGCCGGCGTGTCGCTGGGTGTGGCGGCGCTGATCGTGATCCTGTCGGTCATGAATGGCTTTGAAGGCGAGCTGCGCGAGCGGCTGCTGTCGCTGAATGCGCAGGCCCATGTCACGGCGATCGGCGCGGCCTCGAGCGATGGCGATAGCGCATTGCGAGCACGCCTGCAGCGCCTGCCGGGCGTGGTTGGGGTGGCGCCGTACATGGAGCTCACGGCGCTGGCGGTGCGCCAGCCGGAGATGTTGCCGGTGATTCTGCGCGGCATCGACCCTGCGCTTGAGGCCGCGGTCGCAGACGTGCGGCCGCTGCTGGTCGAGGGCGAGCTGGCGGCACTGCAGCCCGGCAGCAACGCCATCATTCTCGGCCGCGATATCGCCGATCAGCTCGGCGTGCGGGTCGGCGAGCACGTCACGCTGCTGGCGCCGATGGCGTCGGCCAATGGCACGCCGGAGCCGCGGCTGCGGGAATTCACGGTGGGCGGCGTGTTCCAGGCAGGCCTTGAGGATCACGACAACACGCTGATCCTGGCCCACCTCGCCGACGTGCGTTCGTTCGCGCCGCTGGCGCAGGGTGCAAGTGGACTGCGGCTGCGCTTTACCGACGCGCTCAAGGTGGATCAGTTCATGCCGGCGGTTCGCGCCGCGGTGGGCGAGGGCTACACCAGCAGCGACTGGACCCAGGAGAATGCCAGCTATTTTCGCGCCATTCGGATTGAGAAGACCATGATGGCACTGATTCTGATGCTGATCGTCGGCGTGGCCGCTTTCAATATCGTCGCCATGCTGGTGATGGTGGTCAATGACAAGCGTACCGACATTGCCATCCTGCGCACCTTCGGCACCTCGCCGCGCGCCATCACGCAGACCTTTATCACCCAAGGCCTGGCGATCGGCTGGTTCGGTGTCGCGGCGGGCGTCGCTCTGGGCGTCCTGCTGGCCCGCAACGTCAGCACCATCGTGCCGGTGCTCGAGCGGCTGCTGCACTTCCAGTTCCTCGATTCGCAGGTCTACTACATCACCAGCATTCCATCGGATCTGCATCTGCATGACGTCGCCTGGATCAGCGGCGCGGCCCTGACGCTGACGCTGCTCTCAACCATATACCCGGCGTTGCGCGCCGCGCGCACTTCGCCCGCCGACGCGCTGCGCTACGAGTGAATCAGACTTGGCTTACGAATGGTTGCTCGGCACGCGCTATCTTCGCTCAACTCGCGGGCGCGGCTTCCTGTCGTTCATTTCGGTGGTCTCGGCGCTGGGGCTGGCGGTCGGGGTGGCAGTGCTGATCGTCGTGCTCTCGGTCATGAACGGCTTTGAGCGCGAGCTCAAGACGCGCATTCTCACGGTGACCTCGCACGCCACACTCACGGGGCTGGAGGGCAGCCTGAAGGACTGGCGGCGCGATCAGGCGCAGGCGCTGCAGATGCCGGGTGTGGTGGCGGCGGTGCCGTATATCGAGGCGCAGGCGCTGCTGATGCATGGCGCGCACACGGCGGGTACCACGGTACGCGGCGTAGTGCCGGACGAGGAGCGACGGGCAGTCGGCCTCGTCGATCGTATCCAGGGCGGGCGCATCGAGGATCTGAGTGATGGCGCTTACCGTATCATCCTCGGCGATGCACTGGCCGCCTCGCTTGCTGCCGGCATCGGCGATGACCTGGTGCTGATTGCGCCGCAGGGCAATGCGACGCCGGCCGGAATCGAGCCGAGGATGCGCCGCTTCCGGGTTGCCGGGATATTTCACTCCGGTATGTACGAATACGACCGCGGCCTGGCACTGGTGCGGCTGCAAGACGCGGCGCGCGTCTACCAGCTCGGCGATGCTGTCACCGGTGTGCGCCTGGCGCTCAAGGATGCGTTCCTGGCTCCGCGCATCGTGCGCGATCTGGCGGTCGGCCTCGGCGGCGGCTACTACGTCAGCGACTGGACCCGCGTCCATAGTAATTTCTTCCGTTCGATCGAGATAACCAAGTCAATGCTGTTCGTCATTCTGCTGCTGGTGGTCGCGGTCGCGGCGTTCAATATCGTCGCCGCGCTGGTCATGGTGGTGAAGGAGAAGCGCTCCGACATTGCGATTCTGCGTACCCTCGGGGCGCGGCCGCGCAGCATTCTTGCGGCGTTCTCGATCCAGGGCGCGTTCATCGGCCTCGCCGGCACCAGCGCCGGGGCGGCGCTCGGACTGATTCTGGCGGCCAATCTGGAAGCGCTGGTGCATGGGTTGGAGCGAGTGCTTGGCACGCATTTTCTCGACGCCAAGGTTTACTTCATGAGCGATCTGCCGGCCCATGCTGAAGCTGGCGACGTGCTGCGCATCTGCGGCGTGGCGTTTGCGCTGTGTGCGCTGGCGACGCTCTATCCGGCCTGGCGTGCCGCCGGCACGCAGCCGGCCGAGGCGCTGCGTCATGACTGACGCCGCCGCCGTGCTCACGGCGCGCGGCGTGTGCCGCAGCTTCCGCGAGGGCGCAACCACACTCGATGTGCTCACCGGCGTAGAGCTTACGGTGGCGAGCGGCGAGCGGCTGGCGGTGATCGGTGCCTCGGGCTCGGGCAAAACAACGCTGCTGCAGATCCTGGGGGGACTCGACCAGCCAAGTGCCGGCGTGGTCGAAGTGGCCGGGCGCAATATTCACGCGCTGTCGGAGATCGAGCGCAGCGCGTTGCGCAACCGTACCATCGGCTTCGTCTACCAGTTCCACCATCTGTTGCCGGAATTCTCCGCGCTGGAAAACGTCGCGATGCCGCTGCTGGTGCGACGCGAGCGCACCGCCGCCGCGCTGGCGCGGGCGCGTGATCTGCTCACGCGCGTTGGTCTGGCCGAGCGGCTGCAGCATCGGCCGCATCAACTCTCGGGCGGCGAGCGTCAGCGCACCGCGGTGGCACGTGCGCTCGTGACGTCGCCCGCTCTGGTGCTGGCAGACGAGCCGACCGGCAACCTCGATGGCCGCAATGCCGAGCAGCTGTTTGCATTGATGCTGGAGCTGAATCGGGAATTCGGCACCAGCCTGGTGGTGGTGACGCACGATGGCCGGCTGGCCGCGCGCATGGATCGGGTGCTGGAGCTCAGCGGCGGCAGCCTGCGTCAGCCGGCGAGTTTATAAGCCCGGCGCCGCTCCTTGCGCATGCGGTAGCGGTGCATGGTTGCCAAGCGCCAGGTGAGTTCGAGCGCGTATTTCCCGGCAAAGCCGCTGATGATGCCGCACACCAGGCAGCCGAGCAGAAACGGCTTCCAGGCGGGCCCCAGCCCGTGCTCGAGCCAGTTCCAGTTCGGATGAAACTCGAAATGGCGCGGGCGGTAGCGCAGCAGCAGCGCACCCACGCGATAGGCGCTGTAATAGATCGGCACCATGGTCAGCGGATTGACGATATAGGCGCCGGCGATGCCGACCGCGACGTTGAGCCGCCATATGATGGCTGCCAGCACCACCAGCACCAGATGCACCGGCAGCGGGATGAAACTCACGCCGATGCCGACACCGAACGCCGCCGTGATCGAATGGCGGTTCAGCGACCACAGATGCGAATCCGTGAGCCGCTCGCCGAAGATACTCAGGTACCACTTATGGCGGCGCGCATGGATCAGGCGCGCGATATGTTTGACGAGTCTTCGAGGCATGTGCTGCCACTCTAGCAGTTGGCGCACTGCACTTATAAGCGCGAATAGCGAAACTGCGCTTTAGTGCGGGCGCTTTAGGTATCATGCTGGCGCCCAACCGTGAGCGAAGTCACAGGAGTGGCGCTAAGAGATGTGGGAAATCGTGCAGGCGGGCGGCGCACTGATGTGGCCCATCATTCTGTGCTCGATCGTGGCCGCGGCGATCATCCTGGAGAGGCTCTGGACCCTGCAAGATCGGCGCGTGCTGCCTCCCGACCTGACCCGCAAGGTCTGGAAACTGGTGGAAGCAAACCAGATCAACGACAAGGTCATCGCCGCGCTCGAGCAGAACTCACCGCTCGGAAAACTGCTGGCGGCAGGACTCGCCAATCGCAACCGGCCGCGTGAAGTGCTGATGGAGCGGCTCGAGGACGCCGGGCGTCACGTGGTGCATGAACTCGAGCGCTTTCTCAATACACTGGGAACCATCGCCGGAGTATCGCCGCTGCTGGGCCTGCTCGGTACGGTGACCGGCATCATCAAGGCTTTCAACGCCATCAACGCCGGCGGCGCCGGCGACCCGCGCATGCTCTCGGGCGGCATCGCGGAGGCGCTGGTGGCGACCGCAGCCGGGCTGTGCGTGGCGATTCCGTCGCTGGTGGCTTACCGCTATCTGCGCGGACGAGTGGAACGCATCGTGGTGGAGATGGAAAAGCACGCGCTGCGTCTGGCCGACGCGGTCGAATCGGCGGCGCGCCGCAGCGGCGAGCCACAGGCGGCGCTGAGCTGAAGCGCGCGGCCGACCCAGCACCGCCATGAAATTCAAGCCGCGCCGCAGTGAGGAACCGGAGATCAACGTCGTGTCGCTGATCGACGTGGTGCTGTTGCTGGTGGTGTTCTTCATGCTGTCGTCGAACTTTACCGCCGAAGGGCGCCTGCGCATCCGGCTTCCGCAGGCGAGCGCGTTGCCGACGCAGCGCGCCGCCGACGATGGCCTGGTGGTCACGGTGGGTGCCACCGGCTCCTACCTGGTCAATGGGCGTGAACTGGTCAATTCCAGCGCCGATACGCTGCGGGCCGCGGTGGTCAAAACCGCCGCCAACAGCCCGCGCAGCGCGGCCGTGACAATCCGGGCCGACGGCCGTGCCAGCCATCAAGCCGTGGTCACGGCGATGGATGTGCTTGGCCGCCTGGGTTTCACGCAGATGAATGTCGCCACGGTCAACGATAGCGGAGCGGCGCCCCCTTGAACGATGCCGTCCGCGGCGGTGTCGCGGCCCCGGAGAGCGTGCAGCAGGCGCGCAAGATCTATCGGCGACTGCTTCGATACGCCTGGCCTTACCGCGGCATGTACCTGGTTGGCGTGCTGGGCATGGTGCTGTACGCCAGCAGCGATCTGATCACGATCAAGTTCGTCCAGACCTATCTTCGGGACGCAAGCGCCCTGGAGCATCACGTCGGCGTATTGCGCTGGCTGCCGCTCGGCGTGCTGCTGATCTTCCTGTCGCGCGGCGTAGGCGATTACC
>Ga0209006_10001536_pt1 | contig 20896 bp, 16 predicted proteins | sample JacPin_JW_Ref_O2_FD_188567 | JGI IMG/M metagenome (GOLD analysis project Ga0209006, IMG submission 188567) | Forest soil microbial communities from Algoma, Ontario, Canada - Jack Pine, Ontario site 1_JW_Ref_O2 (SPAdes) (version 2) | ecosystem: Environmental > Terrestrial > Soil > Boreal...
AGGCTGGCGGCGGCCGGCTATAATGTGATCGCGGTGGCGCGTCGCGAAAGCGACGGCTTGCGCGAGGCCATCGGCGAGGTTGCCAAGCAAGGCACCGGCGGGCTTCATTTCCGGGCGTTCGACTTGAGCGAGACCGATGCCATCCCGGCCTTCGTCAAGGGCCTGCGCGACGAATTCGGCGCGATCTATGGCCTAATCAACAATGCCGGGATCGGCACCGAGGGGCTGCTCGCGACCCAGCACAACAGCGAGATCGAGGCGTTGCTGCGCCTCAACGTGCTGTCTCCGATCATCCTGACGAAATATATCGTGCGTCAGATGATGGCCGATGGCGAGGGGCGCATCGTCAACATGTCCTCGATTATCGCCACCACGGGCTATAACGGCCTGTCGGTCTATGGCGCGAGCAAGGCCGCGGCAAGCGGCTTCACCCGCTCGCTGGCGCGCGAGGTCGGCAAGCTCGGCATCACCGTGAACGCGATTGCGCCCGGCTTCGTCGATACCGAATTGACCCAGACCCTGTCGGACGAGCAGCGCAAGCGCATCGCCGGCCGCAGCGCCCTGCGCCGGCTGCCTGAAGTCGACGACGTCGCCCGGATGGTCGAATATCTGCTCGGCGACGGCGGCCGCAACATCACCGGCAGCGTGCTGACCATCGACGCCGGCAATACGGCCTAAATCGACCAACCTGGACGCCACCGTACGACAGGGCTGCATCGCACCCTGCGCCTGGCGCGATCATTCTGCTAGTCTGGTTCGGCTCGGCAAATATTCCAGGAGAAATGACGTGAAGAAACCTGCGACCGCAATGGACCTGCGATATCCGCGTCCGGTGCTCGGGATTGTATCAGCGATCGTGCTAGTGGCCGCGATCTTCGCGTCGCAGTCTCCCGCGCTTGCTCAAGCGAAGCCGCCCAAGGAGCTCGCGGCGATTCCGCCGAACAAGGATACGGACCTCAAATTCTATTCCGCCGATGGAACGATCCAAAGGGGTGTCGGCGCGCTCGAACATATGGCATCCGACGCCGACCTCGTGCTCTGGGTGGCGGGAAATCAGTTTTTTGCGATGGACGAGGTGGTCGGCGCCTTCCAGAAGAGCCATCCCGGCGTGACCGTCGGGCTGATCACGCTTCCCCCGGGTCTGCTTCTTTCGGCGATCCAGGGCGGCGGCTGGATTTACAACGGCAAGGAGTATCGTTGCGCGCCCGACATCTACGCTTCCGTCAATCTCGGGCATTTGCGGCAGCTCAAGGCCGCCGGCATCATGAGCCGGTACGCCGTCTACATGCACAACGAGTTGCAGATCATTGTCGCGAAGGGCAACCCGAAAAAGATAGTTGGGATCGACGACCTCGCCCGGTCCGACGTCCGGACCTCGCTGCCGAACCCGGTCAATGAAGGCATCATGCAATTCTATGCGCGCAAGGTGCTCGAGCGGCATGGCATATGGCCGGCGATCGCCAACGGCCACGAGTGCGTATCCTGTCAAACCACGGAGCGAAACTGGTTCACCGCCGTCCATCATCGCGAGACTCCGGAACGGATTCGCGACAACAAGTCGGATGCGGGCATCGTCTGGAAAACCGAGGTGATGGAAGCGCTGCGTCAGGGCGCGCAGGTCGAGGCCGTGGAGTTGCCGGCCGTGGACAGTCTCCGGGACGAAGTCTCCTACGCCATAGGCTCCCTGGAGAACAGCCGGCACAAGGCGAATGCGGAATCCTATCTGGCTTTCCTCGCCACCGATGCGGCCCAGCAGTCATACGAAAAATTCGGCTTCGTGAAAGCGCGGCCCGACGAGCTTGCGCTTAAGCCGATCGATTGAGTTCGACCGCGGCGGAAGGCATCGCAATGTCTTTCAAATCGGTTGCCAGCCGCGTTCGAATTCCCGGCCTGTCAGATGTCAGTTGTTCTTGGCGCCCTCGCGAATCCATGCCCTGATGGCATCCCGATCGCAGGTCGACAGTTTCTTCTTGCCGAGCGGCATGTGAGTTTCGGGAGCGCCGCGCCAGTCCAAGAGCCACATCAGATTGCTGCCTTCGGGATCGCCGGGGATCACCATCTTGCCCGACTTGGTGCCCTTCATGACGCCTTCATAGGAACTCAGGTCGAGCCCGCTCTTTGCGTTGCCTTGTCCGCCGGGCTGGTGGCAGCCGAAACAGCGGCCGACGAAGATCGGCATCACGTCTTCGGCAAAACTGGTCTTGGCCTCGGCCGCGCACAATTGGTCCGAAGAGCTTACGATCTCCTCGCCGATGCTGCCTCCGATCGCCAGAAGGAGCGCGCCTCCCAGAACTAACAGTCGCCGCCTCATGTGAATGTCCTTCTTTTTTGTTTTCTATTGTGGGAGCGCAATCAGCATGCGCGTCAGTCATGCAGCCGGATGAGTCAGACAATTCCTAGATATTTCTCCCACCTGAGACCTGAAGCGACGCTACGAGGCACCGGTGCGAACTAAGCGAAATCCCCGTTTCAGCGGATCAATCCACATTTCCCAAAGTGAGATCAGGATTTGCAACGCCAGCGCCAGGCCCATCAAAGCTCCGCCGCCGAGTACGACATAAGCAAATATCGGGCTGAAATACTTGGTGGCCCACCAGGAACCGATATCCATCACAATGGTGACATAGGGAAGGACCACGAGACCGACTCGTAGCCAGATCGGCGTGCTGCTCAGGCTGAAAATCGCTCCAGTGATAAGGAATATGATGCTGATGCCGAACAAATGAATGTGCGACACGCGTGCCAATTGTGAGACGCTCGGACCGGGGTCCTGCTGCACGATCTTTGCGACCTCCTCATAGCTCGTGAGCGGCGGAATCGGCATTCCCGATTTCGGACTGTGGCAGCCCACGCAATTCGCGGTAACGATCGCCGCAACGGTCGCGTAATCTTCGGCTCGACCGCCTCGGTCCAACCATTGAAATATCTTGGTTCGGTCATCGAGAGAAAGCCTGTCCGACATCGGTCCCAACAGCGCGGCTTCGAGGCGTGTTCCCCGCGGCGCGCCATGATAGATTTGGCTTATCCCCTCAACCACACTCTGGCCAAGCGCCTTGTGGGGTTCGATATCGACAAAGTACAGCAGGGAAAGAGCCGTGAGATATCCAATACCGATCATGACCAAAAAGCTGCTGAATAGCGCCCGCAAGACCACAGACAAACTGCGCAAAGTCGTCATCGGGATGCTTTCTTGTGGGTTGGTGGTTGATGCCTCACGGGAAGATTTAACGAAAGCGTGCCTTCAATTCGATGCGGGTATCGGCGTTTCGCGCCGGCGATGCGATAGCGCTACCGCGGCGGCAACACCGAATAGCAGCTTCGAGGTCAGACTGATGGGATAGGGAACGATCTGAACGAAATTCGGATCGACCAGCGGCAGAACAATCAGGAAATTAATTGCCCATACCCCGGTCAAAGCAATAGGCATAACCACGTAGGGATTGAGCTGTTTCGGCCAGTGCCGCGAAAGCGCTGTCCATGAGAGGGCGAGCACGATTCCAAGTATCACCGCCAACACCATGTGAATTGTGACTCCGAATGCGGCCGGACTGCCTTGCAACAGCAAATTTACGCCGGTTGCAGTTGTCACACCTCGCGCCAGGGACGCGGCGTCCGCGCCGGTTGCCGAGGCATAGACGAAAATCCAGATGATTTCGGCGATACCGCCAGCCGCGCCGGCGGCAATGCCGCGACCGACTATACCTGCCGAGATTGATCTATTCATCGTGCTTGCCTTGCCGATTGGGGGATCGCCCGCACATCGCGTCTTGCGGTCATTGAGTCGTACAGTCTTCAATCTTTCACCTCCCGAGTCTGATCAAAATTGACCACTTTTAGTCGAGGCCGCGCCGTTGCCGGCATTGTGATCTCTCGCGGTAAAGCGCATCGTGACGATCCAGCCGTTCTGCGGTGCTCATTCGCCGACCATCCAAAGCTCGCAACCCGTGAGGAATTGCAGGCGTCCGCGGTTGATATAACGCTCAAATGGCCGTGCTCTCGCGGCCGGTGTTGATGGATCGATTCATCCGCATTCGGAATCCAAATAGTGTCCTGGTTCATTCCTACTAACGGAGACGACAAATGAATTTGAAAATCTTGGGGGCGGTCGTTACGGCGATCGTGGTTGGTGGAGCGCTGACGATTGCCGCTCCCAAATCGGCCACTGCACTGCCGGCGTACGCCGCGGCAACCGGCAAGGCGTGCGGTGCATGCCATCAGAATCCGGCTGGCGGCGGTGCCCGCAACGCATTTGGCGAAGCATTCGCGGCAAACGGCCACAAGCTGCCGGGCAAAAAGTAACGAACCGCAAATCGTCTGCCAGCGTTCAGCTATCTGATCGAAAGGTCCCGTCCATCTTCGGCTTCGGCTGAGGAGGAAGCGGCTACGCGTCGAGGAAAGCGCGGATCGTAAATGCGTCATGCCGATTCTGGCCAAGAACTGGGGGGTGCCGCGACGGAAGCAACCCCATCTCCCAGTTTTGAGTAGCGACGAAAACCTGGCGAAGGTTGCGGAGCCAGACACCTGAACCGGTGTCCACGGTGGTTCGCGTGTCGCACATCCATCTTTTCGCATCGACCCTCATCTTTTTCATCATGGGGTCGATGTTCAGCCATGCCTGTTGTCCGGCGGGCGTGTCGGCTGAAGGATTTGAACCTGAACTCCACATGAGCAATTTTGCACAGTCCTAAGCCCCGCTTAGGGGTAACGTTTTTGAAGCCGCGCTTCAAAGTCAGACGCAACGCGTGGCGACCGTGACGGTATTTTTCGCGACGACTTGGTCAGGCTGTAGGGGCTCCATGACTGAATTCGAATCTGATTACGTGGGCACAAAGATGCGATTCGACGGGCATTTCCCAGACCGCCACGGTCGATTTCCTTGAGCGGGCTGGCGGCGGAAGAGTCTTCGCCGGACGAGTCGGTTGGTGCTGTTTCAAATGAGCGATGGTGTGACGAACAGCGAAGCTTTCGGTCGGCAGAATCTGAAGAACCGGGAAAAAGCAGACAGCATTCCGGCTTTCGCGGCGAAAAGTCTGGAGTGTGACCTTTTAGCAATATCTGAACGGAGCGTCGGCTCACACCGAATGTAGGGTTGCCGATGGGTTTTGGCAGTTGGGCGCGGGAGCGTTTGGAATGGGTAGGTTTGGCGGTTTTAGCCGGTGTCTCGACAGGAGAGCGCAATATGCCAGGGCATGTTGTGCGCGGCCTCTTGCCACGCTTTTCTCGCTTCTGAAGTCGGCGCTGGTGGGCGGAGCGGTGCTGGGGCTTATTCAGCCAGCGATGGCGGTTCAGATTGTGTCCGATCCAGGCATCAACCCGGAATCAGGCCAAGGCGTTTATGCCGCTTTGCTCGATCTCGACAGATCCGGTCCAAAGCCCGCGCCGGCTCCGCGTCACGATGATGCATTTTCCGCGCTCGCCGGCTTTGCGCAAACGATCTCGGCGGTGTCGAAGGCATCGGGCGAAAAGCTCGCGATTTCGCGTCAGCCTGACGACGCAATCTATTCCGACCTCGTTGAATTCGCGCAGCGCGTCGACGCCGGGCGGCCGGTTTCTCGTGAACCACGTTTGCAATTCGCCGAAGCGGATAACGCGGTTGACGCGCTGAAGGAATTCCTTCGCGGCAACGCCGCACCGTCGACCGAAGCGCCGAAAGCGCCAGTGGTGGCGCCCGCCGCGGTAGCGCCCGCCGGCCCGCCGGTCGAAGCGCATTTCGTCGGCGAGAAGGTTTGCATGACCTGCCACGCCGGCCATGCCGAATCGTTCTCGAAGACCTTGATGGGCCGGATCGGCAAGACCCAGCCCGGCAAGTTCGCCTGCGAGAACTGCCATGGCGCGGGCTCGCAGCATGTGAAACTGGGCGGCGGCCGCGGTGTCGGCGGTATCATGTCGTTCAGGCCCGACGACCTGTCGCACAGCGTCGCCGAATACAACGGGGTCTGCCTTGCCTGCCATGAAAAGGGCGAGCGCACCTATTGGAGCGGCAGCGTCCACGAAGTTCGCGCCGTGGCCTGCACCAATTGCCACACGATCATGCGAAGTGTGTCGCAGAAATTCCAGCTCAAGACGGTGTTCGAGCCGGAAACCTGCTTCCAGTGCCACAAGGATAAACGCGCACAAATGGCGCGCTCGTCACACATGCCGATGCGCGAAGGCAAGATCACCTGCACGGACTGCCATAATCCGCATGGCACGGCGAATGAAAGCCTGCTGCGCACGGCCACGATCAACGACACTTGCTACAAGTGTCATGCCGAGAAGCGCGGGCCGTTCCTGTTCGAACACGAGCCGGTTCGCGCCAACTGCCTCAACTGTCATGAAGCTCACGGCTCGATCAACGAGTTCATGCTGAAGATCTCGCGGCCTCGGCTGTGCGCGGAGTGTCACGGGTTTGGTCACACTCTGACCAGCGGTCCGAACAGCTATCAGATCATGGGACGTGCCTGTAACAACTGTCACACCCAGGTTCACGGCACCAACAGTCCGTCGGGAGCACTGCTCCAGCGGTAAAGGCTTAACGTCCTGACGATCGAACTAGACGACGACTAACTGCACTAACTGCCCTGGGGGGCTAAAATGAGATCGCGATCTGGCGTACTTCTTTCATGTGCAACTGGGGCGCTTTTGCTCAGCATGGCGCCGGTCACGCCCGGCGCGCTGGCGGCCGATGCCGATATGCCGGTGAAGGCTGCGCCGGTAGCGGTAGTCGACACCCCCTGGTGGACGCATGGTTTCGTGGAAGTCGGCGGACGCGGTTTCCTCAACGATCCGACCTATGGCGGGCACATCTTCCAGGGCCAGGGTAGCCTCGCGAAGTACTATGAATACTCGACCGTGAAGCCGGGCGCGTTCGGCGACTTCAACGTCGCCACGGGCAGCAAGGATGGCCTTTACGAGATCGACGCCTGGGGCAAGAACGTCGGCTACAGCGATCAGGCCTACAACGCCTACCTCTCGAAGGCCGGCGAGCAGTATTTCAACTTCAATTGGGACCAGACCCCCCACGTCTACAGCACCAGTGCCAGCACCTTGTTCAATACCAACGGTAACGCGCTGACGCTGATCAATCCGAATATCGGCAACCAGATGGCTGCTGCGGGAGGCACGCTCGGTTTTCCGACGATCCCCACTGCCGCGACTCCCGCCAGCCTCGCCAAAACCAACGCGATCAGCAGCATCATAAACTCGAATGTCGTCCCGACCAATGTCGGGATCCGGCGCGATACGGCATCCGTGGACTATCGCTATACGCCGACCGACAACTGGGATATCAGGGCCAACTACTCCAATATGCGCAGGACCGGAAGCCAGGTCGACGGCGTGCTTTTCACCGGCACAAATACCGGTTCTCGCGTCGATGTCGCCAAGCCGGTCGATGATACGACGCAGAACTTCGGCGTGAACGGCGAGTACTCGGGTACGTCGGCCTGGGGCAAGAAATTCAACGCGATGGTCGGGTATAACGGCTCGGTCTATCAGGACGATTTCAATAACTATACCGTGCAGAATCCGTTCTGTTCCGGTGGTGTATGCGCCGGCAACGGAACCCCAACCTCTCCCCTTGCGATGATGTCGACGCCGCCCAATAATCAGATGAACGGCGTCACCGGCACCCTCGGCGCGGACTTGCCGGTCAACAGCCGGTATATGGGAACGGTGGCCTACAGCGGGATGCGGCAGAACGACCCGTTCCTGCCATTTTCCATCAACGCTGTGAACTTGGCCGCGCCTGGCGGGGGGACGCTCCCGGCGAATGCGCTTTCGACCATTCCGGCGTTGATCCGCACTCAAGCTGGGATCGGGGTGACAAGCCTGAACGGCGCGATCAATACGCTGCTGGTCAACAACGTCCTCACTACCCAGATCAACCCGGATCTGAAAACGAAGCTCAGCTACCGCTATTACGATTACGACAATCCAACACCTGAGCTGAATGTCTTCGATTGGGCCATCGCCGATGCGTGCTCGGCAGCATTGCCCACGGCGGCCGGCGGGTGCAATCACCCCACCTATGCAAACGTGAATACCCTGTCTCTCGGCTACATCAAGCAGGATGCCGGCGCCGAGGCGACCTGGAGGCCGGTCAATTCAGTGAATATCGGCGCCGCCTATGGGTACGAGCACTACGACTGGACGCGCGCCGACGCCAGCTCCACGGGTGAAAACTCCGGCAAGGTTTACGCCGACTGGAAACCCACCTCATGGATCACGGCGCGTGCAAGTGGCCTCGTGTCGGATCGGCGCGCAGAAAACTACAATTACCTCGGCAATGTCGGACTGTTCCAATGGCAGGGCACACCCACTCCGAACACCATTCCGACGGGGATGCCCAACGGCACCACGAACTACTCGCCGTACTACCGGCAACTCTACCTCGACGACCGCGACCGCGCCCAGGCCAGGTTCGCTGTTGACGTCAAGGTGCTCAACAATCTGACGGTCACACCGACCTTCAACCTGAAGAACGATACGTACATTTTCTCGCAGAACCAGGAAGGTCTCACCAGCGATCGATCCTATGCGGCTGGAGTCGAGGCGGCCTATGCAGCCACTCCCGACGTGACATTCCTGTTTTCCTACATGAACGAACAGCGCAGCCAGAACGTCCTGTCGGCTTCCAACACTTATGTCTGCCCGTACACGTCGTCGGCGGCCGCCTGCGTGGTTTCCTACACCGCTGCCCAGCTTACGGCGACGAGCGTTCGCGATAACGTGAACACCGTCGTGATTGGAATGAATTATGCGGTCATACCCCAGAAGTTTGATCTGCACCTGGGCTACACCTTGTCCATGGGGACCAATAGCCAGCCACTGTTCTTTGCCAACGGCACGGGGCCGCAATCAGGCGGCTATCCGTCAATCGTAGGCGGGGCCAACAATCCCGGCCAGTTCCCGGATGTGACCACGACGTTCCAGCGGGTCGACCTGACCGGGAAATACATCGTCGACAAGGATTTCGTCACCAGCCTCGGCCTGAAGGGTGAGGTCGCACTCAAGCTCCGCTACGCCTGGGAGCGCAACAACGTGACCAACTGGAACAACGACACGATGCAGCCCTATATGTACACCGCGATGATGAACCAGCCTCAGGCGGCCTACGTTCAATGGTTGGCCGGCAACAATCCGAATTACAACGTTCACATCCTCGGCGGTTCCGTGAGCTTTGCCTGGTAATCCCCGGCATCCGGCAAAACGGCATAAAGGTCTTCCAATCGGCGCGCCGTTCGACCGGCGCGCCGTCGTCGTTTGACCATATCTGACACGCAACATCTGATATATATCAAGGCCGGTTGCCGCCCACTTGGTATCAGGACGGCACGTTGCGCCAACAAGGCTGCGCAGTCAGCGCCCCGTAAAGTGACGAGATGATCCTCTGGCCGTTTTTCATATTGATGACGCTTGCGGCGATCTTCGCCGTCGGCTGGCCGCTGTCGCGGCGTCAGAAGGCTGACCGTTCGGGAAGCGATATCGCGGTTTATCGCGACCAGCTGGACGAGATCGATCGCGACCAGGCGGCAAGCCTGATCGGCGGCGTCGAGGCCGAAGCGGCGCGGGTCGAGGTATCGCGCCGCCTGATCGCCGCCGCCGAGACCGCGAAAGCCGCAAGCGCCGCCGCCGCACCTGGTCCGGCCGGCCGCTACCGCTTCGTCACGCTCGCCGCCGCCATCGTCCTGCTGCCGCTCGGCGCAGCCGTCACCTATCTTTCGCTGGGATCGCCGAATCTCGTTCCGGTTTCGATGAATGCCGAATCCGGCGGACAGCAGCTTCCGGAGGGGATCGAGCAGACGGTCGCCGAGGTCGAGAAATATCTCGAGGCCAATCCCAGGAATGGGCGCGGCTGGGAATTGCTGGCGCCGGTCTATCTCCGGCTCGGACGCTTCGATGACGCGGTGACGGCGCGGCGCAACGCGCTGGAGATCTTCGGTCCGGACGCCGCGCGGCTCGGCGATCTCGGCGAGGCCATCATCATGGCTTCCAACGGGGTGGTCACCCCGGAGGCCAAGGGCCTGTTCGAGCGCGCCAACGCCGCCGATCCAGATGACGTGATGGCGCAATATTATCTCGGGCTCAGCGCCAAGCAGGAGGGCCGCCGCGACGAGGCGGTCAAGCGATGGACCGCGCTGGTGTCCGGCGCCCGCGAGGGTGCAGAGTGGTTACCGCTGGTCAGGAATGCGCTGGCGCGGATCGATGAGAAGGGCCCACCGGTCGTTGCCGCAGCCCCGTCGGCCCCGTCGGCCGCGGTCGCGCCGCCGGAGCACAATGGCGACGCCATCGAGGCGATGGTCGCGCGGCTGGCCGAACGTTTGAAGAAGGACGGATCCGATGTCGCGGGCTGGATCCAGCTCGTGCGCTCCTATCGCGTTCTCGGCAAGGCCGACAAGGTCAAGGCCGCGATCGCCGACGCGCATGCGGCGCTGGCCAGCGACCAGGAAGCCCTGCAGCGCCTGGAGCAGGGGCTGCAGTCGCTCGAAGCCGGCGGCGGTCCCGACGTCTCAGGCCCGCCCGCTGCCGCATCGGCGCCAAATGTGACGCGGCCGGGCCCGGACGCCAACCAGGTCGCCGCCGCCGCGCAGATGGCGCCGGCCGACCGCAACGGAATGATCGAGGGCATGGTCGCGCGCCTTGCCCAGAAGATGGCCGAGAACGGCTCCGACGTCGATGGCTGGCTGCGCCTGATCAAGGCCTATTCGGTGCTCGGCGAGCGCGACAAGGCGCTCGGCGCCGCCGCCAGCGCCCGCAGCGCGCTTGCCGGCAACAATGACAATCTGCGCCGCATCGGCGAATTGACCAGAGAACTCGGACTGGAAGGCTCATGACACGCAAACACCGGCGGCTCATTCTGATCGGATCGAGTCTCGGCGTGCTCGCCTTCGCGGTAGCGCTGGTGCTCAGTTCGCTGCGCGACTCGATCGTGTTCTTCAATTCGCCGACCGATATCGCCGAGCACAAGGCCGCGCCAGGCAAGCGCGTGCGCCTCGGCGGCATGGTGAAGATGGGCAGCCTGGAGCGCGGCGACAATCTGCAGCTCCGCTTCGAGGTGACCGACGGCAACAAGGACATTCTGGTCAGCTACCGCGGCATCGTGCCCGACCTGTTCCGCGAAGGGCAGGGCGTGGTCGCCGAGGGCCATGTCGAGCCGGGGGGCACCTTTGCGGCCGACACCGTGCTCGCCAAGCACGACGAGAATTACATGCCGCGCGAGGTCGTCGAGACCCTGAAGAAACAGGGTCACTGGCAGGAAACCGCGGCGCCAGTCAAGCAGAGCGCAAGGTAAACCGGGAGCCATCGCCATGATCGCCGAACTCGGCCACTACGCGCTCGTGCTGGCGCTCGCTCTGGCGCTGATCCAGTCGTGGTCGCCCGTCGTCGGCGCGCGCAAGGGCGATGTCGCGCTGATGAAGCTCGCCGACTCCACGGCGCTGGCGCAATTCGGCTTCGTGGCGCTGGCCTTCGCCGCGCTCACCTACTGCTACGTGACGTCGGACTTTTCGGTCGCCAATGTGTTCGAGAATTCGCACACCCGGATGCCGCTGATCTACAAGTTCACCAGCGTCTGGGGCAACCATGAAGGCTCGATGCTGCTGTGGGTGCTGATCCTGGCGTTCTTCGGCGCGCTGGTGGCGTTGTTCGGAACCAATCTGCCGGCGACGCTGAAGGCCAACGTGCTGGCGGTGCAGTCCTGGATCGCGGCCGCCTTCTATCTCTTCATTCTCTTCACATCGAACCCGTTCCGGCGTCTGGCCGAGGTGCCGGTCGAGGGCCGCGACCTCAATCCGATCCTGCAGGATTTCGGCCTCGCTGTGCATCCGCCGATGCTCTATCTCGGCTATGTCGGCTTCTCCATCGCCTTCTCCTTCGCGGTCGCCGCCCTGATCGAGGGCCGCATCGACGCGGCGTGGGCGCGCTGGGTGCGGCCGTGGACGCTGCTCGCCTGGATGTGCCTGACGGTCGGCATCGCGATGGGCTCCTACTGGGCCTATTACGAGCTCGGCTGGGGCGGCTGGTGGTTCTGGGATCCGGTGGAGAACGCCTCGCTGATGCCATGGCTCGCCGGCACCGCGCTGCTGCATTCCGCGGTGGTGATGGAAAAGCGCAGTTCGCTCAAGGTGTGGACCATCCTGTTGGCCATCCTCACCTTCTCGCTGTCGCTGATCGGCACCTTCCTGGTGCGCTCGGGGGTGCTGACCTCGGTGCACACCTTCTCCAACGATCCCGCGCGCGGCCTTTTCATCCTGGTGATCCTGATGGTGTTCATCGGCGGCAGCCTGGCGCTGTTCGCCTGGCGCGCGCCGCTGCTCAAGCAAGGCGGGCTGTTCGCGCCGATCTCGCGCGAGAGCGCGCTGGTGTTCAACAATCTGTTTCTCGCCACCGCCTGCGCCACCGTATTCGTCGGCACGCTCTATCCGCTGGTGCTGGAGATGGCGACCGGCGACAAGATTTCGGTCGGCGCGCCGTTCTTCAATCTCACCTTCGGCCCGCTGTTCGTGCCGCTGTTGATCGCGGTGCCGTTCGGACCGCTGCTGGCCTGGAAGCGCGGCGATCTCTACGGGGTGGCGCAGCGCCTGCTCGCAGCCTGCGCGGTGGCGATGATCGGCCTCGCCGTGATCTTCGCCTTCAACGGCGCCCAATCCGTGCTGGCGCCGTTCGGCATCGGGCTTGCTTTGTTTGTGATGGCCGGCGCCCTCACGGACATCGCCGAACGGATCGACCTGCGCAGCATGTCGATTGAAACCATCGGGCGGCGCGCGGCCGGAATGCCGCGCTCGTCATGGGGCACCGCTATCGCGCATTTCGCGCTCGGCATCACGCTGATGGGAATCGTCAGCGCCAGCACCTGGGGCAGCGAGCGCATCGTCGCGCTGAAACCGTCGCAGACGGTTTCGATCAGCGGCTACGATCTCGTTTTCGACGGCATGGTGAGCCGGGACGGCTCGAACTATCGCGAGACCGCGGCCCACTTTACGGTGCGCAAGCAGGGCGCCGTGATCGGCATCATGGAGCCGTCGAAGCGGGTGTTTCCCTCGCGCGACGGCATGTCGACCACCGAGGCTGCGCTGCTGACGCGCGGCGTCAGCCAGATCTATCTGTCGCTCGGCGACAACAACGCCGACGGCTCGATCGCGGTGCGGCTCTACCACAAGCCCCTGGTGCTGCTGATCTGGCTCGGCGCATTGGTGATGGCGTTCGGCGGCGCGCTGTCGCTGTCGGACCGCCGGTTGCGGATCGGCGCGCCGAAGCCTGCGGCGCGGATCGTGGCACAGCCTGCGGAATGACCAGAGGATTTCGAATGTTGGACCACGCGCAAAACAATCAGTTGAGCGCGGGGTCAGCATAGTTCCGCCGCTACCGGCGGCCCTTTTGGTCAAGCTTCCTGCCCTTCATTCTTCGGACAGGCCCGCCGTTTGCGACTACAATGGCGTCGGCGTTCCGGCGGGGGATCGGATCCGGATCAGCGTCCGGTAAGGCTTAAGGATTGATCGCCTGTATCCTGCCACTCGACTTGCCCTGAGGGAGCTGCCCATGATTCCTTCAAAGATACGCCCCGCATCCGCCGAGCCTTCGCAACAAAGAACGGACGAGTTGGTGGACAATGGCGCCCACAGCCCGATGTCGCAGCAAGGCGCGGGCGCTTCTCACGGCCATGAAATGCATCCCCAGAAATTGGTCCGGCTCGTCGGCTGTCACGACCTCAATTTGGCAAAGCAGGAAGGCGCCGGTCGTTCGCGCTAGATCCTTTTCCGTTTCGATTGAATCGAAACGGGGCCCCGGATTCTTGATTTGACGCGTTTTCTTGACGCGAACCGGTCTCCACTTCGCTTGAAAGCGAGGGTTGGACGGGCATCCGGGGCGATCTTGTCCCTGGATCACATTGCGCGCAGTATCGCCGTCCACGCTTTTCGATATCGGCGCAAGACCGTGACGAGGAGACCCCGGGATGGCAACGCGGCGGGATTTTATGCTGGGGGCTGCGGCGGCGACGCTGCCCCGGCTGATCAGTTCGGGCATCGGTGGACCGGCTTCGGCCGCCGAAGGGACGAAAGCGGCGGACGAGGACTGGGATCAGGGCCGGGTGCGGCATCTGATTCCGACCGTCAGCCACGACCGCTTCCTGATCAAGGCCTCGTTCAATCCTCCCTTGTTCGCCGCGCCCGACCTCGAGGTCGACGCAAACCGCGTACGCGGCCAGAGCAACGCCGCCGGCGGCGATTTCTGGCAGTTCGATGTGCCAGGACTGAAGCCCTCGACACCCTACAAACTCACGCTGCGTGCCGCCGGCGGCCGCGCGCTGTGCGAGCCATGGACGTTGTCGACATTTCCCGCGCCCGACGCGATGCCGGACCGGCTGCGGCTGATGATCTACACCTGCGGCGGTGGCCATGATGCGCTCAATGAGGGCCTGCCCGAAGGCAGGATCAACTGGCTGCCCTCGGCGCTGCGCCGCCGGCTATTGCGGCGCGGGCTTTCCTTCAAGCCGGATGCGCTGGTCGCCAACGGCGACCAGATCTATTGGGACCTGCGGGCGCCGCAGGCGTCGAAGGGCAGCGGGGCCTCGCCGCAGGGCCAGGCTTACGCCGGCATCTTCGACCGCGCGCAGCCGGTGTTCGGCACGCCGAACGAAGCGGTGTTCCGGCGCGCGACCGGTCCCCAGATCATCCCGCAATACGGCGCGCTGTTGCGCTCGACGCCGGTGTTCTTCATGCAGGACGATCACGACTACTTCGACAATGATGAGGCCACCGACGACATCATCACCTTTCCGCCTGACCATTTCATGCTGGAATTGGCCCGCGCCACGCGGCAGCTTTATTATCCGGAATATCTGCCGGATCCTAATCGCCCGCCCGGATTGCCCGGCGCGTCGGCGCCGGACCGGCCGCCCGGCGTGGGCGAAGCGTTCGGCACGCTGCGCTACGGCAAGCTCGCGGAGATTTTGCTGTACGACATCCGCCGCTCGCAGACACTGAACGGGCCGAGCGCGGTGTTCGTCGACGGCACGGCCGAGAGCTGGCTGAAATCGCGGATGGCCGACCGCGAGGTCACCCACGTCGTCAACATCCCGTCGAACCCACCCGGCTGGAGCGCCGGCAAATGGGGCGAATGGTATCCGGACATCCTGGGCAAGGACCTCAAGCTCACCACCGACATCGCCAAACCCTATTGGCAGAGCGGCTGGCTCAAGCAGCATGACCGGCTGATGCAGGCGGTCGCAGGAATGCCGGGCCGGATTCCGCTCGTGATCAGCGGCGACCTTCACGCCATCGCCGAAGGCCGCATGATGGCCAGCGGCGCGCTGGATTTTTCCAAAAATCCGATCGAGGTGATTTTGTCAGGCCCCCTCGGCACCGGCGACCGCGGCTGGCCGTCGGCCTTCCGCGGCATCGGCGCCTCGGTTCCCGGCCACCTGCAGATGCAGGAGAATCTGAAGCCGATCGAGGAGAACGGATTCATCATCGCCGACTTCACGGCCGACAGCATCACGATCCGCTATTTCCGCTTCAGCTATCACAAGCAAAGCCCTGACGTGATCGACACGCTGGAGCCGTTCCGGGTCACGGAGCTGAAGCGGGTCTAGCGGCGCGCATAGATCTCGTAGAACGTGATGACGATCTCGAATGCGATCAGGAACACCACGACGATCTCCAGCCGCAGCGAGCGCTTGGTGTCGATGATGTCGGCGAGCGTGGTCGCGGTGTCCGCGATCACCGCCAGCTTCCGGTTCAAGGTCTCGACGCGCTCGCTGAGCTCGTATTCGTCTTCGAGGCGGGCATAGAGCCGCTCGAGATCGGGCCGGTCCCACAACACGTCCGGCTTCTCGCCGACCGCGACCCGGCCCGACAGGCGATGCTGGACCAACAGCGCGTTGCCCATCAGCTTGAGCAGGTCGGTCCGGTTTCGCGAGGTCTTTCCCAGTCTTGCGAGTTCGCGGGCGAACGGCTCGATGGTATCGAAGACGTTGGCGACCTCCCTTTCGTCGCGCCCGAGCACGACGCTCTTGGCGAGCGCGTCGGAGACCACCAGAAGCCTTTCCAGCGAGAATTCGCGCACCACGATCGGGCCGCCGACCGGGATCGGCTCTTCGGCTTCCTTGGCGACCTGTATCTTCGCCCACTCCTCTTCGGGGGGCGTGATCTTGCCATAGCAGCGGGCCTGCAAGCGCTCGAGAAACTCCGTCTCCTCCGCGGCCGACAGGCCAATGAACACCGCCACCCCATAGCGGAACAGCACGGCCAATCCATTGGCGCCGACGCGCACCGCCAAGGGCGAACTCGACAGCACCTGGCCCTCGAAGCCGGCCGTATTGATGCGGTCGCCGATCAGAAGGGCGTGCGCGGTCAGTTGCTGGACTGCTGGGTTTAAATCCGCCATCCCCCACACTTAGCAAGAGGACGAGGGATTTTCGATGACCCCGGCCGCGATTTAGTTTGAACCCGCCACCAAGAGATCGTCGATCCCGATGGGGAAGCGCCGCACCCGGATGCCGGTGGCGTGCCAGACCGCGTTGGCGATGGCGCCGGCCGAGCCGGTGATGCCGATTTCGCCGACGCCCTTGATACCGAGCGCGTTCACGTGGGGATCGTACTCCTCGATCATCAAAGCCTCCAGCGATGGCACGTCGGCGTTCACCGGAACCCGGTATTCCGCGAGGTTGGCATTCACGACCCGCCCGGTGCGGGGGTCGATGATCGCCTCCTCGTGCAGGGCAAAGGACATGCCCCAGATCATGCCGCCATAAATCTGGCTCTGCACCATGCGGGGATTGATCACGCGTCCTGCCGCGAACGCGCCGACCAGGCGAGTGACGCGGATCTGGCCCAAATCCGGATCGACCTTGACCTCGGCGAACACCGCGCCATGCGCGTGCATGGCGTAGTTCGCTTGCGCCGCCGGATCGCTGGCGCCCTTGCCGCGGGCTTCGATCTGCGAAAGCCCGGCGCGCTTGAGGATATCGCCGTAGCCCTCGCTGCGTGCCTCATCGTCGCGGCGAAACAGGCGGCCGCCGCGCGCAACGACGCCGGCATTGCCCGCGCCGAATAATGGCGAGCGCTCGTCGCCGGTGGCGAGATCGGCGAGTTTGGCGATCACGGCTGCGCCCGCATTGTGGATCGCCATGCCGGCGGTCGCAGTGTGGGCCGAGCCGCCGGCGATGCCGGCGTCCGGCAGATCGGATGTGCCCGACCTGAACTCCAGCCGGTCGATGTCGAGCCCGAGTCCGTCGGCCGCGATCTGGGCGAGCGCGGTCCAGGCGCCCTGACCCATGTCGTGGGCGCCGATTTCCATCACCCCGGAGCCGTCGCCATGCACCACCGCGCGCGCCTCAGCGGCAAACATCAGCGCCGGAAAGGTCGCGGTGCCGATTCCCCAGCCGACCAGCAGGCCCGCTTCGTCACGCATCTGGCGTGGCGCGAGCGGGCGCTTGGCCCAGCCAAAACGCTCGGCGCCTTGCGCATAGCATTGGCGCAGCGCCTTCGAGGAGAACGGCTTGCCGGAAATCGGTTCGACCTCGGCATAGTTCCTGATGCGGAAGGCGAGCGGGTCCATTCCGCAGGCCCATGCCGCCTCGTCGATCGCGCTCTCCAGCGCAATCGATCCGGTGGCTTCACCTGGCGCGCGCATGAACAACGGCGTGCCGGTGTCGATCCGGACCGCCTCATGCGAGGTGGCAATGGCGGGGCTCGCGTACAGCGTATGCGAGGCGTCGGCGGCCGGCTCGAAGAAATCATCGAAGGTGCTCGACGCGATCCTGGCGTGATGATCGAGCGCGGTCAGCCGTCCCTCGCCATCCACGCCGATGCGAAGCCGCTGCCGGGAGGGCGAGCGATGACCGACCGGCCCGTACATCTGTTCACGCCGCAGCACCAGCTTGACCGGCCGGCCGACCAGCCGCGCCGCCAGGACGCCGAGCACCTGCGGACCGGAGATCAGACCCTTGGAGCCGAAGCCGCCCCCGAGGAAGGGGCTGCGAATATGAATCTTGTCCGGCGAGATGCCGAACAGCCCGGCGAGTCGCCCCTGCGCGATCGCCATGCCCTGGCTCGGCGTATCGACCGACAAGGTGTCGCCATCCCATGCCGCGACGATGGCGTGCGGCTCCATGGCATTGTGGTACTGGGTGGGCGTCTCGTAGGTCGCATCGATACGCTTCGAGGCCGCGGCCAGACCCGCTTCCACATCGCCGCGCCGCATCTCGGCGGGATTGCCGACGCCGACGCCGGGTGGCACGAAACTTTCGCCGTCATCGAGACCGGCACGTGCCGGTAGTACGTCGTATTGCGGCGCGAGCAGGGCGGCGCCTTCGGTCGCCGCCTCCAGCGTCTCGGCAATGACGACCGCGATCGGCTGGTTCGCATAGCGCACGCCGTCGTTCTGCAAGAGCTCCATCCGGAACATGAAGGGATTGGTCTTCGCGTCGGGGTCCTCCGCGAGCGGCGGCCGGTTGGCGGGCGTCATGACCTCGACCACGCCGGGATGGCTCTTCGCCGCCTGCGCGTCGAGGAATGTCACGCGGCCGCGCGCGATGCTGGAGACTGCGAGGACGGCATGCAGCATGCCGGGCGGATGGTTGTCCGCGGCATAGCGGGCTTCGCCCTTGACCTTGAGGACGCCGTCGCGGCGGGTTAGCGGTTGACCGATGTTCGAGCCATGTCGCGCATAAGCAGGGCTTTCGGCAAGTCTGATCTCAGGCATCTTGGAGCGCTCCGGAAACGGATGCGAAGGGGGAGGCGGGAAGGGCGGCGATTCGCGCGGGCGTTCCCGCGGCGGCAAGCGTGAGCGCGCGCACGATGATGCGCCTGGCGAGTTCGATCTTGAAAAGATTGTCGCCGGAGGGCTTCGCGTCGGCCAGCGCCGCCTCCGCCGCGCGGCGGAAAGCGGGGACATCGGGACTTGCGCCAGCCAGGAGCTTTTCCGCCTGATGGGGGCGCCACGGTTTGGCAGCAACGCCACCGAGCGCGAGCCGCGCCTCACGGATCTTGCCCGCTTCGAGGCGCAGCGCGGCGGTCGCCGAAACTACCGCGAAGGCATACGAGGTCCGTTCGCGGACTTTGAGATAGCGGGCATGCGCGGCAAACGCGCGCGCTTCAGCCGGCAGCCGCAACGCGACGATCAGATCGCCGGGCTCCAGCATGTTTTCGCGCTCGGGCGTATCGCCGGGCAGGCGATGAAGCGCCTCCAGCGCCATTTCACGCCGGCCGGCTCTGCCTTCGATTTCGACTGTGGCGTCGAGCGCGACCAGCGGCACGCAGAAATCCGACGGGTGCGTGGCGATGCAGGCTTCGCTCCAGCCGAGCACGGCGTGCAAGCGGTTCTCGCCGCCTCGGGCATCGCAACCGGTGCCCGGTTCGCGTTTATTGCAGGCGCTGGCGGTATCATAGAAATATCCGCATCGGGTCCGCTGCAGGAGATTGCCGCCGACGGTCGCTGCGTTGCGAAGCTGGGCGGATGCACCGGACAACAGCGCCTCGGCGACGGCAGGATAGGATCTGACGAAATCGGGGTCGTGCGCGAGATCGGCATTGCGAACCAGCGCGCCGATCCGGATGCCGCCGTCGGCCAAATGTTCGATGCGGTCGAGCCCGGGCAGCCCCGTGACGTCGACCAGACGGTCCGGACGCGTGATGCCGCCCTTCATCAAATCGAGCAAATTAGTGCCGGACGCGAGATAGGCGGCGCCCGGCTCGGCGGCGGCGGCGATGGCGTCCGCGATGGTCTTGGGCCTGACGTATTCGAAGTGTTTCATGCCGAGCGCCTCCGGTTGGCGTTGGCGAGACGTTGCTGGGCCTCGAGCACGGCTTCGGTGATCCCCGCATAGGCCCCGCATCGGCAGAGGTTTCCGCTCATGCCTTCGCGGACGCGCTCGGGGTCGTCGCCGGCTTGCGCTTCGCCGATCAGGCCGATCGCGCTCATGATCTGGCCCGGCGTGCAAAACCCGCATTGGAAGCCGTCATGCGCGATGAAGGCGGCTTGCACCGGATGCAGCTGGTCGCCGCGCGCGATACCTTCGATGGTGAGGATATCGGCGCCGTCGTGGCTGATCGCCAAGGCGAGGCACGAATTGATGCGCCGGCCGTCGACCAGCACCGTGCAGGCGCCGCATTGGCCGCGGTCGCATCCCTTCTTGGTGCCGGTGAGATGAAGACGCTCACGCAGGAGATCGAGCAGCGTGACGCGCGGATCCGATAACGCGACGTCCCGCCGCACGCCGTTCACGGTGAGGCTGATGGACAGGTTCATGCGGTGCTCCGATCAGTGCTATGGTCAAATCAAGGCGCTGCTGCCGAAGGGGGGATCGGCGGGCGCGCCAAGCTTGACGCTGATCTGCATATACGGAGGTACCCTCCGCTTTCAAGGCCACCATATGATCTCAAAAAGGGAGCGGATTTTTCGAAAAGGTAATGCTCGAACAACGAGATGGGATGATGAGGCGGCCGAAGGTAATGAGAATGTGATCGAGACGGAGTGAGATGATAGCTGCCGCCGCAACAATGGTTCGAAAACCGCGCGCCGACGCGATCCGTAATCGCGAGCGTGTGCTGGAGGCTGCGAAAGCCGTGTTCAGCGCCGGCGGCTCCGAGGCGAGCCTCGAGGCTGTGGCGCGACGGGCCGGGGTCGGCATCGGGACGCTTTATCGCCACTTTCCGACACGTGAGGCGCTGTTCGAGGCCGTCTACCGGCGCGAGGTGCAGCAACTCGGCGAACTGGCGGAAGCGTTGAAGAGCGAGACCGATACAGTTGATGCCTTGCGGCGCTGGCTGCGATCCAATGTCGAGTTCGTCGCAACCAAGAAGGGCATGTCGGCGGCGCTTGCGCTTGCGGTGCAAAGCTCGTCGGAGTTGACCGCTTTTTCGTTCGATCGTTTGACCAAAGCCGTCGGCGCCTTGCTGGACCGTGCCGTCGCAGC
>Ga0209006_10001537_pt1 | contig 20892 bp, 17 predicted proteins | sample JacPin_JW_Ref_O2_FD_188567 | JGI IMG/M metagenome (GOLD analysis project Ga0209006, IMG submission 188567) | Forest soil microbial communities from Algoma, Ontario, Canada - Jack Pine, Ontario site 1_JW_Ref_O2 (SPAdes) (version 2) | ecosystem: Environmental > Terrestrial > Soil > Boreal...
CTACATTGAAGTGCTGGCGCCGCAGATGCGCGTTTCGAATCAGTGGTATCAGGGCACGGCCGATGCCGTGTATCAGAACATCTACTCGATCGGCAGCGAGCATTCGAAATACATTTTCATCTTGTCGGGCGATCACATCTACAAGATGGATTACAACCGCATGCTGCAGCAGCATGTGGAGTCGGGCGCGGAGGTTACGGTCGGCGTCATCGAGGTGCCTATTGAGGCCGCCGCGAAGCAGTTCGGCGTGATCGAGGTGGACAAGGATTACCGGATTCGCGGGTTCGAAGAGAAACCGGCGCATCCGAAGGAATCGCCGCATCACGTGGGGCATTGCAATGCGTCGATGGGCATCTACATTTTCAATACGCAGCTGATGATTCCGATTCTGCTGGCGGATTCGGAGGACCCGAAGTCGGCGCACGATTTCGGCAAGGATATTTTGCCGCGGATTATTTCGAAGCATCGCGTGTTTGCGTACAACTTCGTCGATGAGAACAAGAAGGATGCGCTCTACTGGCGCGACGTGGGAACGCTGGATGCGTACTACGAAGCGAACATGGATCTGACGTCAGTCTCGCCGATTTTCAACCTGTACGACAAGAGTTGGCCGATTCGCGGGTGGCAGCATCAATATCCCGCCGCGAAGTTTGTGTTTGCCGATCCGGAGCGCATGGGTGTGGCGATCGACTCGGTCGTTGCGGGCGGATCGATCATTTCCGGCGGTCGCGTGCAGGGCTCGATTCTTGGCTACGATGTGCGCGTGAACAGCTATAGCGAAGTGATCGACTCGATCGTGTACAACCACGTGAATATTGGGCGGCATTCGCGGATTCGGCGCGCGATCATCGATCGGCACGTTACGCTGCCGGAGCGGACGGAGATTGGGTTCGACATGGAAGCAGATAAGAGGCGATTCCATGTGACCGAGTCGGGGATTGTGATTGTGGTGCGGCAGGAGTCGCTGATTGAAGAGCCGGAAACGGCGTGACGCTGGAAATTCGAAAATAGAATTGGAAATCGGCTCTAGGCCTTTACGACAAGCGACTGCAACTGGAGTTGTGTATGAATCGGCTTCCGCGGATTGTCAGTGTTGGTGTGCCCTTATTCTTTCTGGCGGCCTCGATTACGGCGCAGACCCCGGCGCCGAAGGCGTCATCGACCTCGCCGGCTAAAGCACAGTCGTGCTCGCAGACTGCGAATACGCAGATGGATCTGAATGAATGCGCCGGAAAAGAGTTGAAACAAGCCGAGGCGCGACTGGCAGCGCTGCTGAAAAGGCTTGGCATCGATCCGAATAGCCCGGAGGAGAAAGCGTGGGAGGCTTATCGCGACGCCCAGCTAAAGGCGATCTACCCATCGGTTGCAGACGAACGGGCCGAATATGGCTCGATTTACCCGATGTGCGTCGTCACGCTCAAACGGAAGCTCACGGAGGGCCACATCCGCGATTTGAAAATGCTCACGGCCAGCGAAGGCGATGCTTGCCTCGGTTATCGCGTCGGCGGTGACCATAAGTAGGGTTTCCATCTTGAATCACCTCGAATCGCACTCTCGCCCTCAACGCATTGTTAGTTCTCCTCTTTCTTCTGTAAAATCTTTAGTTCACAACTGCTGAGGAGACCATACCGAAATGTCGACGAAGATCACTCGAGTCCACGCGCGCCAGGTTATCGATTCGCGCGGCAATCCCACCGTTGAGGCCGACGTTTACGTCGGCGGAGGAGTTCGCGGCCGCGCCGCGGTGCCGTCCGGCGCCTCCACCGGCGAGCACGAAGCGCTGGAGATGCGCGACGCCGATAAGTCGAAATATGCCGGCAAGGGAGTGCTGAAGGCAGTTGCCAATGTGAACGGCGAGATCGCAAAAGCGGTGAGCGGGCTCGACGCCGGCGATCAGCGCGCTCTCGATAAGCACATGCTCGAGTTGGACGGGACGAAGACGAAGTCGCGGCTAGGCGCGAACGCGATCTTGGCAGTGTCGATGGCAGCGGCGCGTGCCGCTGCAAACGCGCAGAACCTGCCGCTGTACAAGTACCTGTCGAAGTACTCGACCGACAGCTCCGCGAACCTTTTGCCTGTGCCGATGATGAACATTCTCAACGGCGGCGCGCACGCCGACAGCTCGGTCGATTTCCAGGAATTCATGGTGATGCCGATCGGCGCGCCGAATTTCTCCGAAGCGCTGCGCTGGGGCGTCGAAATTTTCCATGCGTTGAAGGCGTCGCTCAAGAAGCGCGGATATTCGACAGCCGTTGGCGACGAAGGCGGCTTCGCGCCAAGCTGCAAGTCGAATGAAGAAGCGATTCAGATCGTGGTCGAAGCGATTGAAAGCGCGGGCTACAAGGCCGGCGAGCAGGTCAGCATCGCCCTCGATCCGGCCGCTAGCGAGTTCTACGACAAGGCGAGCGGCAAGTACGTTTTTAAGAAATCAGACAAGTCGACACACTCGTCGGATGAAATGGCCGCGTATTGGACTTCATGGGTCGAGAAATATCCGATCGTTTCCGTCGAAGACGGCATGGCCGAAGATGATTGGGCCGGATGGAAAACGCTGACGAACAGCGTCGGCTCAAAAACCTCGAAGAAGAAAATCCAGCTCGTCGGCGACGATTTGTTCGTCACCAACACCGAGCGTTTGTCGCGCGGCATCAACGAAGGTATCGCGAACGCGATTCTGATCAAGCTGAATCAGATCGGCACCGTGACCGAAACGATCGACGCGATCGAACTCGGCCGCAAAGCCGGCTTCAACTCGATCATTTCGCACCGCAGCGGCGAAACCGAAGACACCTTCATCGCCGACCTCGCCGTGGCGACCGCCGCCGGTCAAATCAAAACCGGCTCCGCGTCGCGCACTGACCGCATCGCAAAATACAATCAGTTGCTGCGCATCGAAGAGGAACTTGGCGCCGCCGCCCGTTTCCCCGGCAAATCCATCTTCGCCAAGTAGCACCTTCACACCGACTCGGCACAACGTCGTAGGGGCGCAGCATTGCTGCGCCCCAGCTTGCCCGGGCGTAAGGAATCAGCCTCGCTTCGAATTTCCCATCTGAAACCCGGGTAAGCAGCACGCTCCACTAGACCTCGTCTCCCCGCCGAGAGTAATATCCCTCTCCCCAGGGAGACTCGAAATGACCAGCCAATCGCGCCACGTGATAACCGGTGTCGGCCTGCCGCTGATCATCGCGGCGTTCGGCCTCTTCGACCTATACAACCGGCCACTCGTCAGCCGCGTGCGCGGCGTCGACGCCTTTCAGCTTGTCGTCTGCGGCATGTGCCTCGGTATCGCGCTCACCGGCTTCATCGATTTTCTAAGGGCGCCTCGATCTAACAGTTAGCCGCCGTCCGCGTCTCAGTCGCTATCATCCTCATGCCAGCCTTTTCCAACGCCGATCCTTCGCCGTCTGACCGCCGCCTATCGATGCGCGTCGCGACCGACGACGACGTTCCCGCGATCACGCGAGTCATCAACGCGGCATTCGTCGTGGAGCGCCCCATCTTCGACCACGATCGCATCGACGACATCGGCGTCTGCAGCTACATGGCGAAAGGCAAATTCCTGCTTCACGAAAATCCCGCTGGAAATCTGCTCGCCTGTGTCTACCTCGAAACTAGTCCCGACGGCCGCTGCTATCTGGGCCTGCTCTCCGTGATGGCTGAACACCAGGGAAAGGGACTCGCCCCCAAAATTCTCGCAGTCGCCGAAAATTTCGCGCGCGATGAAAACTGCCACACGATTTGGCTGCGCACTCTCAGCGCTCGAACGCCGCCGTTGCGTCCGTTTTACGAACGCTTCGGCTATAGATTGCTCGAAATAACGCCGCTGCCTCCCGTGTTTCATCCCAAAATTCCGTGCCAGTTCGTCGTGATGGAAAAGCGCATCCTGTAGCCTTTACCCGCGCCAAATCCGCCTCAAAGCGTAAATATCGTCCAAAGCACGCTTTTGTCCCCTCGACGCATCCAGACCTGTATTTCATGCCATTCTGAGTTCATCGACCCGTAGCGTTCCCGAGAACTCAGCGAAGACGGAGTATCGCAATGAGCCTCCCAGTTCCCCCGCAAATGCCGCCATCGGCATTGCCCCCGGCGCCTCCCTATGCCGCAAACGCGCAGCCGTTTTATCCCGGCACGCCGACAAAAGACGAATGCACCATGGCCATGCTCGCGCACCTACTGCAAGTCTTCAGCAGCTTTGTCGGTCCGCTGATCATCTTTGTCGTCAAGCAGGACTCGCGTTTCGTCAAATACCATGCGGTGCAATGTCTGATCTGGCAGGCGGCCTACATGTTGATCGGCTTCGGCGCCATGGCCGTATTTTTCTTCGGCGTGATCGGCTCCGCGATGCACGCGCCGCACGGCCAGCCAGGCCAGCCGCCGCCACCCGTCTTTTTTCTCTTCCCGCTGATTTGGCTTTTCTGGATGGGCGGGTGGGTCGTCAACCTGGTGCTCGGCATCATCTACGCGATAAAAGCGAATCAAGGTGAGTGGGCCGGCTATCCGATCATCGGGCGCCTGCTGCTGCGCGAATACAATCCGGCCGCACTGTCTCACCCGACCGCGCCACAAATCTGAATCGCATTTTTGTTTCGCAGTTTCCAAATTCTCCGCGCTTCGTGCAGAATACCGCTTCCAATCGGAGGCTTTCATGCACGCACGCATCTTCGAACGCACGCTCGGGTCACGCACTCTCGTTGCGTTCGCACTCTCCGCATCTATCGTATTATCCCCGCTCGCGACGCGAGTCGCCGCCGACGACCAACCTCTCCTCGGCTACTCCGCCGACTCTTCGCGCACCGAACGCCAGTGGGAAGAAAAAATGCGCGCCATCCCCAGCACCGACAATCTCCGCGCCTACATGGAACACCTCACCGCGCATCCGCACAACGTCGGCACACCGTACGACAAGGAATACGCCGAATGGATCGCCGCAAAATTTAAAGAATTCGGCCTCGATACGCACATCGAACAATTCGACGTACTCTACCCCACACCGAAAGAGCGCGTCGTCGAGCTCGTTGAAGGCGGCCCGAAATTCACAGCAAAGCTGCAAGAGCCCGCCATGCCACAGGATCCGACTTCGAATCAGCAGAACGAGCAGCTCCCCACCTACAACGTCTACTCCATCGACGGCGACGTCACCGCTCCGCTCGTCTACGTCAACTACGGCATCCCCGAAGATTACGAGCAGCTCGAACGCATGGGCGTCAGCGTTAAAGGCAAAATCGTCATCGCGCGTTATTACCACTCCTGGCGCGGCATCAAGCCGAAAGTCGCCGCCGAACACGGCGCCGTCGGCTGCCTGATTTATTCCGATCCGCACGAAGACGGCTTCATGCAGGGCGAAACTTTTCCGCAAGGCGCGTGGCGCCCGAAAGACGGCGTGCAGCGCGGCAGCGTCGCCGACATGCCGTTTTACTCCGGTGATCCGCTCACGCCCGGCGTCGGCGCGACCAAAGACGCGAAGCGCTTGAAGATCGAGGAAGCGCCGACGATCACGAAAATTCCCGTCCTCCCGATTTCCTACGGCGACGCACAACCGCTTCTCGCCGCTCTCACCGGCCGCGTCCCTCCCGCGGATTGGCGCGGCGGACTCGGCATGACCTATCGCATCGGCCCCGGCCCGGCAAAAGTCCACCTCAAGGTCAAATCAAACTGGGATATAAAGCCCGTCTACGATGTCGTCGCAAAAATTCCCGGCTCGACCGCGCCCGACGAATGGGTCATGCGCGGCAATCACCACGACGCTTGGGTGAACGGCGCCGAAGATCCAATCTCCGGCCTCGACGCCGTGCTCGAAGAAGCTCGCGCGATGAGCGAGCTCCTCAAGCAGGGCTGGAAGCCCAAGCGCACGATCATCTTCTTCGCATGGGACGGCGAAGAGCCCGGCCTGCTCGGCTCAACCGAATACGCCGAAGAACACGCAGACGAGCTAAAGCAGCACGCCGTCGCCTACGTAAATTCCGACACGAATGGCCGCGGCTACCTCTTCATCGAGGGCTCGCACACGCTCGAAAAATTCACCAACGAAGTCTCGAAAGACATCACCGATCCCGAGACAAAACTTTCCGCATGGAAGCGCAATCAACTCCGCGAAATCGCCAACGCGCATTCCACCGAAGCGCGTCAGGAAGCGCGCCAGCGCGCCGATCTCCGCATCGCCGCGCTCGGCTCCGGCTCCGATTACACCGCGTTCCTGCAACACGATGGCGTCGCGAGCATCAATCTCGGCTTCGGCGGAGAAGACGGCGGCGGCATCTATCACTCGATCTACGACGACTTCTACTGGTACACGCACTTCAGCGACACCGATTTCGTCTACGGGCGCGCGCTCGCGCAGACCGGTGGCACGATGGTGATGCGCCTCGCCGACGCCGACCTACTGCCGTTCGAATTCAACGATTTCAGCGACACGATCCAGACCTACATCAAAGAGCTGAAAGGCCTCGCGACAAAAGCGCGTGAAGACGCGCTCGAACGCAATCGCGAACTCGAGGAAGGCGTCTTCGCCGCGACCAGCGATCCGAAGCAGCCGCTCGCACCGCCGCCGGCCGAAACCGTGCCGACCTATCTGAATTTTGCGCCGCTCGATAACGCCGCCGACATGCTCTCTCACAGCGCCGCCGAATATCACAAAGCCTACGAACACGCGATCGCCAACGGCAACACCGCGCTTGCGTCGGCGTCGCTCACCGAAGTGAACGCGCTGCTCATCGAAAGCGAGCGCAAACTTCTCACCGCTGAAGGCCTGCCAAATCGCCCGTGGTTCAAGCACCAGATTTACGCGCCCGGCTTTTACACCGGTTACGCCGTGAAAACGATTCCAGCCGTGCGCGAATCCATCGAATCAAAACAATGGAAGCAAGCCGACGAAGCCATCATCGTCGTCGGCAAAGTGCTGCAAGCCGAAGCCGAGCTCATTTCATCTGCCGCCAAAAAACTTTCGGCAGCAACGGGCGCGCACTAGCGGCGGTTTAAAAAAAACTCGCGGTTCGTTAACAATCGACGCCAGCGTAGTGCGCAAGAATCATTACGTCGTTACTTCGTTGCTGCATTACTTCGCTCTTGGGGGCCGCCGTGCCGTCTTACAACCTCGCCATCGTCGGCTTCGGCAACGTCGCGCGCTCCCTCCTGCGCCTTCTCATCTCCAAAGAAACCGAACTCCGCCGCCGCTACGACATTCGCTGGCGCCTCACCGGCATCGCCACGCGCCGCAACGGCTGGGTCGTCGATCCTGACGGCCTCAATCCGCTCGCCGTCCTCAACGATCACTGGCCCACGCCGAATCCCGCAACCGCTCCGCACAACATTCGCGAATGGATCGAACGCGCACGCGCCGACGTCGTGTTCGAAACCAGCTCGCTCAACGCCGCCACCGGCGAGCCCGCGATCGATCACATCAAAGCCGCGCTCGAACTCGGGGCGCACGCCATCACCGCCAACAAAGGTCCCGTCGTCCACGCGTTCACTGAACTCACAGCGCTCGCCGAGGAAAAGGATCGCCGCTTCCTCTTCGAATCCACGGTGATGGACGGCGTCCCGATTTTTTCGCTCTTCCCGCTCGGCTTGCCCGCCGCCGAAATCCGCGGATTCTCCGGCGTTTTAAATTCCACGACGAACGTCGTGCTCACCGAAATCGAAAAGGGCCGCTCGTTCGAAGACGCGATTCGCCGCGCCCAGCAAATGGGCATCGCCGAAACCGATCCGTCCGCAGATTTAGATGGTTGGGATGCAGCTGTGAAGGTCGCAGCTCTCGCGATCGTTCTTCTCGGCGTCCCTTTAAAACTCGATCAGGTGCGCCGCACCGGCATCCGCGATCTCAGCGAAGAAAAAATCCGGTCGGTGCGAAATTCAGGAATGCGTTACAAGCTCGTCTGCCGCGCCGAACGCCGCGGCGCTGGCGTCGATTGCAGCGTGCAGCCCGAATTGCTCCTCGCCTCGGACCCGCTCGCCAATCTCGAAGGCAGCAGCTCCGCCGTCCGCTTCGATCTCGACGTCTTCGGCCTCTCCCTCGTCGAGCACAACCCCGGCGTCGACGCCACCGGCTACGGCCTCCTAGCCGATTTCATCCGCGCCGTCCGCGAATAGCCCGCCACAAAACATGTAGGGGCGCAGCACGCTGCGCCCCATGTCCGCTCGATTGAATCAGCCCCACCCTGTACCCGCGATCGCTTCCCAGATCGCGGGGTTTAGATTTAACTCGATCGATCTCGCAACGACGTCCACAATTCTCTTCAGGTGCCGCACTCTAAGCTTTTGAGGGTGCGGAATTGTCGATCAATGACGCAAACTTATCGCCGGTAATCCCTCAAATACCCCGGCACCCCAATCGATTCATCGCATCTCTCATCCCGAATCGCCTCCCCCGCCTTCAACTCCATCGGCAACACCCCCGCCCAAATCCCCAACGCATAATCCTCCGCATCATCCTCCGGCGGCCCAACGCGCACCTTCGCCGAAACCTCGTTCAGCTCCAGTCGCAAAATACTCGTCGCCTTCAACTCTTTCTCATTCGGCTGCCGCGCCTCTTCCCATCTCCCCGGCAAAATCTTCTCCGTAAATCCGCGCAACGCCTCCAATTTCTCCGCGCCCGCATCGACCAGCATCGCCTTCCCCAGCGCCACCACCGACCGGTAATTCATCGAATGATTAAAAACCGATCGCGCCAGCACCAGACCATCCACCAGCGTCACCGTCACACAGACGGAAACGCCTGCACTCACATTCCGCAACATCCGGCTCGCCGCCGACCCATGAAAATAAATCGCATCGCCCACGCGCGCATACATCGTCGGAATCACAAACGGCTGCCCATCCACTGCAAACCCGACGTGGCAGATAAATCCTTCATCCAAAATTCTATAAATCGTCTCGCGATCGTAAATCGCGCGCTGCGGTTCGCGAATCACACGCGTCCGCTCAGTCACAGAAAAATTGTCTGGCATGAAAACCTCAGGAAGAACGCAGCGCAAAGTTAATAGCCGGCGCTCGCCGCGGCATGAGTAGGCACAATCCCATCGATGCTACCACGCACCGCACGTCCACACGATTTGATCCGCGTCACCCTGTAGCCGCGATCGCTTTTCAGATCGCAGGGTTTAGTTTCAACCAAGCCCGGACTTCAACGACGTACCCGATTCACCCTGGTTTTTTCCATCCATCTCTACAAAACGATCGCGTCCATCCTCCCTCAAACCTATGAGAAACTACCGAAACGCAAACTAATCTCCCGAAGGGTCATCAATCTCAACCATGAGCACCGCCGCCACTCACGACGCCGCAAACAAGCCTCTCGACATCGCCTGGGTCCGCCAGCAATTCCCATCCCTCAATCTCACCGTCAACGGCCACACCGCCGCATTCCTCGACGGCCCCGCCGGAACCCAAGTCCCCAAGCAAGTCATGGACGCCGTCACAAATTATTACCTCGCCGCCAACGCCAACACCTGCGGCGCCTTCGAAACCAGCCGCCGCAACGACGCGATGATCTCCGCCACGCGCGCCGCCATGGCCGACTTCTTCAACTGCGACAAAGACGAAGTCGTCTTCGGCCAGAATATGACGACGATCACCTTCGCGCTCTCTCGCGCAATCGCCCGCGATCTGAAACCGGGCGACGAAATCGTCGTCACCACGCTCGATCACGACGCCAATGTCTCTCCCTGGCGCGCTCTCGAAGAAAAAGGCATCGTCATCCGTCAGGCTGAAATTCACGAATCCGACTGCACGCTCGACCTCGACGACCTCCGCAAAAAAATCACGAGCAAAACAAAACTGGTCGCCGTCGGTTACGCCTCAAACGCCGTCGGCACCATCAATCCCGTCGCCGAAATCACCAAGCTGGCCCACGCCGTCGGCGCGCTCATGTTCATCGACGCTGTTCACTACGCGCCCCACGGTCCCATCGATGTGCGCGCGCTCGACACCGACTTTCTTATCTGCTCACCCTACAAATTCTTCGGCCCGCACATGGGCACACTTTACGGCAAGCGCGAGCTGCTCCAGAAATTTCATCCGTACAAAGTTCGCCCGGCGTACAACCACGCTCCCGATCGCTGGGAGACCGGCACGCAAGTTCAGGAACTCATCGCAGGCATCGGCGCCGCCGTCGACTACATCGCCGGAGTCGGCCGGCGCGCCGATCCAAACGCAAAAGATCGCCGCAGCGCTCTGCTCGCCGCCTACAGAGTCACGCGCCAGCATGAAATGACGCTGCTCGCGCAACTCATCGACGGCCTGCTCGCCATCCCCGGCCTCGAATTTTTCGGCATTCGCGACGCGAAGCGTTTCAGCGATCGCTGTTCCACGATTTCGTTCCGCCTGCCGAACCACAAGCCCATCGACATCGCCAAGCATCTCGGCGACCGCGGCATCTTCACCTGGGACGGAAACTACTACGCGCTCAATCTCACCGAACGGCTCGGCGTGGAAGAGAAAGGTGGCCTGCTTCGTGTCGGCATCGTCCACTACAACACCGCCGACGAAATCGCGCGGCTGTTGACCGCTCTTCGCGAGCTGAAGTAGCGCTCGGCTCGTCCGATCGCTCTGCGGGCGCGCAAAACAAAAACCCGGTCATTTTGAGCGCATCCGCAAGAATGCTCGAAGGTCCCGTACCTTCAGCCGCTGATTTTGATCGCGACGATTTTCGGTTCGACGATTTTTGGTCGGACTTCCCGTCACGATCCGATCGACCTCGTGTCGTTTTCTTCCCGATCGCAATCATGTGCGCCGTCGCGCCGAGCAGCGTCCGCTCCTCCTCGATCGTTCGCAAAAACTCCAGCAGCAGCGCTCTTTTCTTCGGATCATTCCAATGATTCGCAAAATTTCCCATCACCCACACGGGGCCTTCGACCGCGATAATCTTTTCGAACGTAAACCCCGCTTCTTCAATCTCGCTTCTTAGCTCATCTGCATGATGAAAAAACGTCGACGTGAAGTAGTGCGGATTGTCGGTCGGATTCCGATGCTGCCCATCCTTCAAATCCTGCCGCAAAATTTCGACAAACCTCGGATCGCCCACGAAATCGCGCGAAAACCCATCCATGAAGGACGCAAATCGCGAAATCGCCGCCGCAAACACGCGCCCGCCGGCGCGCAGAACGCGATGCGTCTCCCGCAACGCCTTCAATCGGTCCGCGCCCTCGGTCAAGTGGTACAACGGCCCCAGCAGCAACACTCCGTCGCTGCTGGCATCCTTCTGTTCAATCCTCCGCGCATCCCCAACCGTGCAACTCGCAATCGGAAACCGCGCCTGCGCCCGCGAAGCATCCTTCGCTTCTTCCACATGTCTCGGCACAGGGTCGCTCAGATGTACCTCATACCCTTGCCGCGCGAGCCAGAGCGCATGAACTCCCGCCGCCCCTCCGACGTCGAGAATCCGCGCCGGCGCCTTCGGCAAATGCCGCCCCAGCACGTCCTGGGTGCGCAGTCGCTCCAACTCCCCAATGCCAGCCGAAAGCCGCTCCGCCTCTTGCACCGCCGCGTAATGCTCTTGCATTTTCGAACTTCGCACCGCGTCATCCATATTCATCCCCCGCGATCGAAATTTCCGACTCTTGCCGTACCTCTTCCGCTTAGCTCCGATTGTGCATGTGAAAATCGCCGACGATTCGCAGTGCTTCTGCAAATCGTGGCGCATGCATCTCCGACAACGCCTGCTTCAAATGCACGCGCGCATATTCGATCTTCGCTTGGCTGCCGGCCAGACTGATCTCGCCCGTCCAGACGCGATCGTGAAAATCGCGAAAGTCGCGCACCTTCGCACTTGCATCCAGCGCCTGCCCCGCCGCTCCAAATGCCAGAAACACCGCCGCATACGACATGTGCAGAATCTGCCGCATCAGGTAAAACCGCGCGAGCTGATATTCCGTCGGCTCAGCTCCAAAATATCCATGCAAGAACAATTTCTCTTCCGCTTCATCCGTCACCACAAAATTCCCGACAACCGCAAGGTCGAGATACCGATCATTCAAGAATCCCGCCTCCCAATCCACCAACCAAACGCGCTCGCCATCGAACAACACATTCTCCGGCTTCAAATCGTTGTGACTCGAGACCATATCCGTTTCATCTCGCGGGTAGACGTCCCTCGCTCGCGCATAAAGCTCGAACGCATCCGCGGTCTCGCTCTCCGGCAAACTCTTCGACGCCTGAAATCGCGAAATAAATCCATCCATCGACTCCAGGTAATTCACCACGCGCGGAAACGGCGCCAGACCATGCAGCGTCCGAATCGTCGCCGGCATGCGCACGAGCGCCTCGGCCTTCGAGGACGGCTTCGCATTCACGAAATCCGTGATCGAAACGCGATCCTCCACGCTCGCATACCAGATGCGGGGCGCAAGCCCCGCTTCCTCGCCCGCCTTCATGCATGAAAACTGGCGTGTCGGGTCGCCCATCGCGTCATCCCGCGTGATGACCCGCAACAAATACGCCCGATCCCGCACCACGATCCGGAAGACCAGCGCTGACGAAAGGCCCTCCGTCAGCTGTCGGACGTCCTCAAACTCCATCACGCCGAACGCTTGGCGGAGAGCCCGTTCCACCGCCGGTTTCTTGGCCTCCGGAATCATTCGCCCCCTTGGAGTGCGGCGCTTCAGCGCCGCCTTTGCGATCGAATCCACGCCGCAACCCGCTCTGTCACCGAGCCGGAAACGGCGTTCGTCGAATTTTTAGATTTGTTTTCCCAACCCTACGCGGCAAAAATCGAAAAAAACAGTCTGTTTTATTTTTTCCAGCCCTGCTATTCTGTTTACAGCTGGGAAGCCTCCAACCGCGTCATTTCCTTCAAAAATTCCCAATCTTCCTGAAAAATGAGCGCCGAAGTCTTTCTGTGTCTCTGGGCATGGAACCGGCGTACACTTCCGCGAATCCAACCTGACGGCACATCGACAACGAGCGAAGGGAAGAAACCAATGCAAAAACGCAAACTCGGAAAAAGCGGTCTGGAAGTGTCCGAAATCGGTTTCGGCTGCATGGGCATGAGCTTTGGCTTCGGTCCACCGAAAGACAAGCAGGAGATGATCAAGCTCCTTCACGCTTGCGTTGATCGCGGCGTCAATTTCTTCGACACGGCCGAGGTCTACGGCCCCTACATCAACGAAGAACTCGTTGGCGAAGGGCTTGCTCCGTTCCGCGACAGAGTCGTGATCGCGACCAAATTCGGCTGGCAAGCGAATCCGAACGACGGCGGAAAGTGGAGCGCGCTGAACAGCCATCCCGAGCACATCAAAAAGGTGTGCGACGAATCGCTGAAGCGGCTTAAGACCGACCACATCGATCTTTACTACCAGCACCGCGTCGATCTCGAAGTTCCCATCGAAGACGTAGCGGGCGCCGTGAAAGACCTCATCAAGGCCGGCAAGGTGAAGCACTTCGGCCTCTCCGAAGCCGGCGCGAAGACGATCCGCAAAGCGCACGCCGTTCAGCCCGTCGCTGCGCTTCAAAGCGAATACTCTCTTTGGTTCCGAGAGCCGGAGAAAGAAATCATTCCCACGCTCGAAGAACTCGGAATCGGCTTCGTCCCTTTCAGCCCGCTCGGCAAAGGCTTTCTGACCGGCGCGATCAACGAGAACACAAAATTTGACGCCACCGACTTCCGTAACACGACTCCGCGTATGACTCCCGAGAATCGCAAGGCAAATCAGCCAGTGCTCGATCTGCTCAGCCGATTCGCGAAAGAGAAAAACGCGACGAACGCGCAAATCGCTCTCGCGTGGATCCTTGCGCAGAAACCGTGGATGGTTCCCATCCCCGGCACCACAAAACTCGAGCGGCTCGAAGAAAATCTCGGTGCCGCCAAGGTGAAACTGACACCCGACGACGTGCGCGCCATCGAAGAAGCCGCGTCCAACGTAAAACCTCAAGGCGCCCGCTACTCCGAACAACATCAAAAACTCGTCGGCCGCTGAAGCAACGCGCCGCCGGTAGCGCCGGCATCTTGCCGGCGTTTTTCTTCAACCGAGGCTCAACATGGACGACGATCTCGTTCCGCGACGAGGCCGTCGTGTTCTCCTTTCCGAACTCTGTGTGCTCTGCGATCTCCGTGGTAAATTCCGTGTCTTCGCTTTCGACTTTCAACTGTCGACTGTCAAATTTCTTCTTCTGTTCGTTTTGTTTCATCGCGCCTCTGCTTGTATGCTGACTTTCTATGTCGAAACGACCGAAACCAATTGTGCTGACTGTTCTGGATGGATGGGGCTATCGCGCGGAATCGCAAGGGAATGCGATCGCTCTGGCGCGGAAGCCGACCTACGATGCTCTGATCAAAAATTTTCCTAATACGACGATTCACACCTCGGGTCCGTCTGTTGGTTTGCCGGACGGGCAGATGGGCAACAGCGAAGTCGGCCATCTCAACATCGGCGCGGGACGCATCGTGCATATGGACATGACGCGCATCGATCTGCTCGTCGCGCAGAAGGCGATGGGCAACGTGCCCTTGTTCAAGCAAGCGATGGAGCGCGGACGGCAGCGGGCGTTGCATTTGCTGGGGCTCATCAGCGATGGCGGTGTGCATTCGCATCTCAATCATCTTTTTGCGTTGCTCGAACTTGCGGCGCAAGAGCGCGTGCAAAATGTTTTCGTCCACTGCTTCATGGACGGGCGCGACACGCCGCCGCACAGCGGCCGTGAATATTTGAAGCAGCTCTCGCACAAGTTGCGCGAACTTGGCACTGGACAGATCGCGACGATCAATGGGCGCTACTACGCGATGGACCGCGACAATCGCTGGGAGCGCGAAGAGCTTGCATATCGCGCCATGGTGCACGGCGAAGCGGAAGCGCGCACCGACGATCCAAATGCCGCGATGCAGCGCAGCTACGAACAGGGCGTGACCGACGAATTCGTCAAGCCTGTCGTGATCACGAAGGGCACTGGCTCTGATGCGCCGCCGGTCGGATTGATTCGCGACGACGACGCGGTGATTTTCTTCAACTATCGCGCGGATCGGGCTCGCGAAATGACGATGGCGCTCGTCGATCCTAGCTTCGACAAGTTTGTTGATGCGAAGCGGCCGAAGAATCTTTTTTATGTCGCGATGACGCAGTACGACAAGTCGTGGCCATGGTTGAAGTATGTGATCGGGCCGGAAAAACTCGAGCACATCCTGGCGCAGGTTTTTGCCGACGTGCAGTACAAAAATTTACGGTGCGCGGAGTCGGAGAAATATGCGCACGTCACGTATTTTTTTAACGGCGGTATCGAAAAGCCGTTTGACGGCGAAGAACGGGTGCTCGTGCCGTCACCGAAAGTGGCGACCTACGACCTCAAGCCGGAAATGTCGGCTGAGGGAATCACCGACACTGTCGTGAAAGCGATCGAAGGCGGATCATTTGACGCGATCATCATGAATTATGCGAATGCCGACATGGTCGGGCATTCCGGCAAACTCGAAGCGACGATCAAAGCGGTTGAGGCGATCGACGCGGGACTTTCGCGCATTTACAACGCGCTGAAGCCGCGTGGCGGAGCGTGGATTATCACCGCCGATCACGGCAACGCCGAGACGATGGTCGATCCGGTGACGGGCGGGCCGCATACGTATCACACGCTGAATCCGGTGCCATTCATTCTGGTGAGCGATGATGCGTCCACTCCGTTGGAATCGGGCGGGTCGTTGCGCGACATTGCGCCGACGATGCTTGGCGTGTTGGATCAGCCTGCGCCTGCTGACATGACCGGCCGCGATCTGCGTAAGCGTTAACCTTTTTTCTAGCGATTCCTCCTTCGTTCTCAGAATCAGTAGCCGGCGGAGACGTCGACTACGTTGAACATTTCCTGGTTGTCGAACCAGCGTTCTAGCAACTCCATGAGGATTTCGGTTTGGCGGCGCCAGAGGCGGTCGCTGACGCCGGCGGTATGTGGGGTGATGAAGAGATTTTTTGCGCTCCACAAGGGGCTGTCGGGTGGGATCGGTTCGGTGGTGGCGACGTCGATGGCGGCGCCGCGGATTTGGCCTGTGTTGAGCGCGTGGGCGAAGGCGTCTTCGTCGAGGATGGTGCCGCGGCCCATGTTGATGAGGCGGGCGCCGGGTTTCATGCGGGCGAATCGCTCGGCGCTGAATAGTTTTTGTGTGTCGGGGGTGTCGGGCGCGGCGAGGACGACCCAGTCGGCGTGGGGCAATGCGGCGTCGAGGTCGGAGATGGGCAGGATTTTGTCGACGAGCGATGCATCGCCTTTGCCGGAGCGCGTCATGCCCCAGATGCGCATGTCGAAGCAGTTTGCGCGGCGCGCGACTTCGCGGCCGATCGAGCCGTAGCCGACGATCAACATCAACTCCCCACTTAGTTCGGTGATTTCGCCAGGGATGCTCGAGACTTCGTTCTGCGCCCAGATTTTTTTGTCCTGGTAGCGGACAGAGTCCATGAAGTTACGGGCGAGCAGGACCATCACGCCGATGACGTGTTCTCCCATGCCGGGTGAAAACAGGCCGCTGGGATTTGTGATGAGCACGGCGGAATTTTTTAGCGCGGGATACATGAGCTGGTTGACGCCGGCTGCGGTGGAGTGGATCCACTTCAGTTTTTTGGCGAAAGCGAACTGGTCGGGGCGGAGCGAGGCGCCGACGAAGATGTCTGTGTCGGGGAGTTCTTCGTTGAGGCGGTCGTAATCGGGGAGATGGACGACGCGCATCTCGGGCCAGCGCTTGCGGATGGCGGCGGGCATCATCTCGTCGGCGCGCCATTGGGGGAAGGGGTGCCAGACGCAGACGATGAGCTTGGTGTCAGCGGGTTTGGTGCGGGCGATGGTCAACGAGGCCTCCGGGGGCGTTGGGCGCGTCTGTTTTGTCGCGCCGCGAGAGGCGCAGTTCCAAAACGGGAAGGATAGGGTACACCCCCCGCTGTTTTCGCAAGAGTGTGGAAGCGGTTGTAAACTAAGGGGTTACGGAGAGCGTGTTTTGAAGAGTGGGGAAGTTGTTGAAGGGAAAGAGGATGCGGGTGGGTGTGATTCGAAGTGGGGGCCGTATACATGTAGGAGTATACCATCTGATAACGTAGCTGTCAAGGTTGATTTGCGGTTGAATGGGGTTATTCGCGGCTGTGCAGCCAGGAGAGGCCGAGGCCGACAAGGGCGCCGATGGCGACGGTGCCGAGGATGAAGATGACAGCACCGGGGATGGCGATCCAGGCGATGATGACGAGGCCGGCGGAGACGATGGCGCCGGCTTTGGTGCCGGGGACGGGGAGGTTGCCGAAGGCGAGTTTTTGGGGTTCGGAGGATTGGCGGCGGCTGACGTTGTCGAACATACGTGGCTCCCTGGGTGGGTAGGGATAGGGTGAACCGGGGTGGGGGTGGAATGCAAATTGGATTGGGGCGTGGTTGTCGTTGTGGAGTGGGTCAGGTTGAATCTAAACCCGCGTTCTGCGAAGCGAACGCGGGTACAGGGTGGCGATTGATCGGGACTGGGTCGTTGGTGTGATTTAGGTGGGGCTTCGTTTAAACCCCCAGCCTCAGAAACCGAGGGTGGGGCACCCGGCTACCTGCTTATGCGGATCGCTGGTAATGAGGCAACAGAAAGCAGATTCCGAGCTACGCTCGGAATGACAGGATCATTTTGTAAACGTCGTCGGGGTCAGGGCAGTGTTGCGTTGGGTGATCGCAGCGACGTGAGAGGTTACGGTCGCCGACGGGTGGACTTAGTCGCCGACGCCGCCTTTGACGGCGGTGTAGCCTTCGCGGGCGTAGACGACGACCTTCTGCTTCTTACCCTTTTGGTCGTTGACGATGAGGGGGCTGCCGTCGGGTTGGACTAGTTCGATTTTCACTTTGTGGAATTTGCCGTCGTTGGCGCCGGTGGTGGGGGTGTAGGAGAGGCTGTACTGGTTGCGCAGAAATTGTACGACTTGACGGAAAATTTCAGGGATTTCGCCGTCGAACTGCGGGAACCAGGCGTAGCCGCCGGTGAGCTGGCTGAAAGTTTTGAGCTGATTTTCGCCCTGAAGGTAATTCATGTGCGAACCCTGGTTGCCGTGGGATTCGATGAAGTTGATGTAGGGCTTGTCGAGGCCGACGGAGAAAATGGTGACATCGGACTGACGGAGTTGTTTCATCGTTTCGTCGAGGGTGTGCCTGGAGAAGGTGTCCACGCCAGTGGCGAGGAGGAGCATCGACTTCTTGCCCTTCACCTCTTTCATCTGGTCGATGGTGGTCAGGACGGCGTCGAAAACGTTGGACTCGCTGAAGCCGGGGAAATACATGTGGTAGAGGGCCTGGCGGACTTCGTCTTTGTTCTGGGTGAAGTCGACTTCGATGCGGGATTTCATGTCGAAGGTGACGAGGGCGACCCAGTCTTTCTGTTTTAGGTTCGGGAAGAAAGCGTCGGCCCAATATTTCGCCTGATAGGCGAACCAATCGAAATAGCCGCGGCTGCTGAACTCCATGACCATGGCGATGGTGATGGGCGCGTCGGTGGCGCCGAAACCGGTGACGGTTTGAGGCTGGCCATCGTCGACGACGCGGAAATTTTCGCGCTTGAGGCCGGTGAGGATGTCGCCGTGCTGTGTGGCGGCGATGACGTCGAGGGTGACGACGGGGACTTCGACGTTGATGGAGGCGCCGGCTTGGGGCGGCTGCTGTTGTTGTTGTTGGGGAGTTGGCGTCGGGGCAGGTTGCTGCGGCGTGGATTGGCCGGCTCCGGCTGGGCCCGCGGGGGATTGCGCGTGTGCCAGGTGCTCGCTGAAAGAGACGAGCAGGAAGGCGGCAGAGATGGCGAGGAAAATGGTCGTGAGAATTGCCTTCATGAAGAAACCTCTTCGATTAGTGATCACTAGAATGCCGTAAGGACATTCCCGCGGCAACACACGTCAGTTCCGTTGGACGGATGCGAGCGGCGCTAAGTTTACGCAGCGTTGAATTGCGCAAGGTTGAGATCTGGCAACGTTGACCTTAGGAAACGGGGCCGACTCGCTGAAACAGGGTCCCTAACCCTGCATGCTAGTATGAATCAGAAACGCTGGAAAACGTTGCAAAAGCCAGAAGCGTAAGGACATGCAGGGCGGGCGATTGCGGGACGCAGAGAATTCCACATTGATGGTTCGCCGCTGAAAACGAAAAAACGCCGGCGAGACGCCAGCGCTACCGGGAAGGGTGAATTCGTGAGACGAATTGGCGGAGGGGTTTTGGCGAAGGTGTCGGCGGCGATGGCCGCGATGGGGCTGGCCGCGCTGTTGGGAGGGGGCGCGTTGCGGGCGCAGGTGGCGCCGCCGGCGACGAATGGATTGCCGGGAACGCAGGGCGGAGCGCCGCTGGGCGATCTGACGACGCTTTCGGGCGATGCGAAGGTCTGGCTGCAGGATCTGATCAAAATAAACACGACGAATCCGCCGGGGAATGAGGCGGAGGCGTCGAAATATATTTTGGCGGTGCTGGCGAAGGAAGGGATCGCGGCGGAAGAGTTGCCGATCGCGCCGGGACGGACGTCGGTGGTGGCGCGGTTGCGGAGTTCGGCGGTGGCCGATCCGTCGAAGGCGCTGTTGCTGGTGGCGCACATGGATGTGGTGGGCGTGGATAAGGCGAAATGGACGGTCGATCCTTTCGCGGCGACGATCAAGCCTGACGGATATTTGTATGGGCGCGGGGCGATCGACAACAAGGCGATGCTGGCGACGAATCTTGCGGTGATCGTGGCGCTGAAGAGGGCGAATGCGCGGCTGAATCGCGATGTGATTTTTGTGGCGACGGATGACGAGGAGCAGGGCGGCGAGGCGAGCATCAAGATTTTGATCGCGAAGTATTGGGACAAGATCGCGGCGGGCTATGCGTTGAACGAGGGCGGGAACGTCGTGCTCGAGGGCGGCAAGGTGAAGTATGTCGCGGTGCAGGCGAGCGAAAAAGTTTCGGTGAATGTAACGGTTATTGCGCGAGGGACGTCGGGGCACGCGTCGATGCCGACGAAAGATAACCCGGTGGTGCATTTGTCGGCGGCGGTGGAGAAGATCGGCGGGATGCCGACGCCGGTGCATTTGACGGCGATCGTCCGGAGATATTTCGAGGGGCTGGCGCCGCTGGAAGATGACGAGATTGGGAAGTGGATGCGGTCGCTCGATACAGGGGATCGCGGGGAACATGCGGCGCGCGTGGTGTCGGATGCGAATCCGCAGTGGAACTCGATGCTGCGCGATACGATTTCGCCGACGATGTTGTCTGCGGGCGTGCGGAACAATGTGATTCCGGCGGAGGCGCGGGCGAATCTGAATATTCGATTGTTGCCGGGGGATACGATCGATGGGCTTGTGCTGGATATGCAGAAACTCGTGAATGATCCGCAAGTGAAGTTTGAAGTGCAGACGGATGCGGGATTTGCGGCACCGCCGTCGTCGCTGGAGAACGATTTTTACGCGGACATAACGAAGGTGGCGGCGCAGGAATTTGGCGGAGCGCCGGTGCTGCCGTACCAGTCGCCGTGGGCGACGGATTCGGCGCAGTTGCGATTGCACAATGTGCAGTCGTATGGGTTGTGGCCGTTTCCGTTGACGAGCGAGGATTTGCAGAGGATGCATGGGAATGATGAGCGGATACCGGTGAGCTCGTTTGTGAAGGGGATTGATGTGGAGGCGAGGATTGTGGCGGAGTTTGCGGTGGTGAAGTAGCGGAAAATGGAAAAGGGAAATTAGAAAATGGAAATTGGGAAGAATAAAGACGCGGTGATGCGGGGTTGATTGTTGGGTGTGGGGCCAGGACGCCTTCCTCTCGGTAGGAATCGTGGATGAAAAGTTGGTTTGGGAATGGTTGGGAGTTGGGAGGGGTGTACCCGGTGGAAGTCTAAGCAGCGTTGAACGCTGAGATCCTTCACCGCGCAAGCCGACGCGTTCGCACGGAAGCGAACGCGAAGAGAAAAAGCGTCGGCTTGCTTCGTTCAGGATGACAGGCGCTCTTGATGTTGATGCGATTTGG
>Ga0209006_10001538_pt1 | contig 20882 bp, 20 predicted proteins | sample JacPin_JW_Ref_O2_FD_188567 | JGI IMG/M metagenome (GOLD analysis project Ga0209006, IMG submission 188567) | Forest soil microbial communities from Algoma, Ontario, Canada - Jack Pine, Ontario site 1_JW_Ref_O2 (SPAdes) (version 2) | ecosystem: Environmental > Terrestrial > Soil > Boreal...
CGCTGCTGCGCCGATTCCTGCGCGAACGCGAATCGCTGCTGGCAGGCTCCTTGCGCGACGAGGCCGCCGCCAGCGCGCACCCGGCGTGGCTGCTGCAGGCGCTGCGCGCGGCGTGGCCGCAGCACTGGCAGCAGATCCTGGAGGCCAATAACCAACATCCGCCGATGAGCCTGCGGCTGGATCTGTCGCGCATCACGCGCGAGCTCTACATGACGCGACTCGCCGCAGGCGGTCAGAGCGCGCAGGCGCTGGCATGGCTGCCCACCGCGCTGGTGCTCGACAAGGCGGTTGCGGTGAGCGAGCTGCCGGGCTTCGCCGAAGGCTGCGTGTCGGTACAGGACGCCGGCGCCCAGCTTGCCTGCGCGCTTCTGGCGGCGCGGCCGGGCGAGCGTGTGCTCGACGCCTGCGCGGCACCCGGCGGCAAGACCGGCGCGCTGCTCGAAGCCGTGGACGGCGACCTCGCGCTGACGGCCGTCGACATCGACGGTGCGCGAGTGCAGCGCATCGCCGATAACCTCAAGCGCCTGCGCCGCCAGGCGCAGCTGGTCACCGCCGACCTCACCGGCGGCTCGGCATGGCGCCCGGAACACGCCTTCGATCGCATCCTGGTCGATGCGCCCTGTTCGGCCACCGGCGTCATCCGGCGCCATCCCGACATCAAGCTGCTGCGCCGCCCGCAGGACATTGCGGCGCTTGCACTGACCCAGCGCCGGATCCTGACGCACTGCCTGACACTGCTCAAGCCGGGTGGACGGCTGCTGTACTCGACCTGCTCGGTCCTGCCGGCGGAAAATGAGCGTCTGGTCGAGGCGGTCCTGGCCGCCGACCCTCGGGCGCGGGCAGTCCCCCTGCCGCAGCCGCCGGCGTTGCCTGCGGACGTCATCGAGTGCTCCACCGGGATGCAGCTATTACCGGGTAATGCGGCACGGACCGACGGCTTCTATTATGCTTGCCTGACAGTGACTTAGAAGCGTGCTCAGAAGTGTGACTTAGAAGCGCGCAGTTTCTGGGCAGCGCCGTTGATGTTCGATACGCAACAGTTTTTCTACGCTCCAAGGTGGCCGTGCAAACGATCAGCAGATTAGCCATCGCTCTGGTGCTGCTCGTGGCGCTGGCGAGCCCGCGTGGCGTGCGCAGCGCCGGACCGCTGGCCGGCGATTTTCAGATCCGCTCGGCGTTCGTGGTGGTCGATCACGGCGTACTGCAACTCAGTGCGCACATCGAGTACCCGATCAACGACCGCATTCGCAGTGCGCTGCGCGATGGGGTGACGCTGGCTTTCGATCTGGACGTCATCATCAGCCGCCACCGGCGCCTGTGGTTCGATGCTACGGTGCTCGAGACGACGCTGCGGCGCGAGCTGACCTATCACGCGGTCACCGATCGCTACGTGCTGCGTGACGTCGCCGGAGTCGAGCAGGAGAGCTTTCCGACTCTCGAGGCGGCGCTCGAGAAGCTGGGGCGCGTCGAGGATCTGCCGATCCTGGTCGAATCGCAGCTGCACGGCGAGGCGCCCTGGGAGATTGCGGTGCGCGCCGGTGTGCGCCGCGGCCGGATGCCGGATGCGTTGCGCGCACTGGTGTTCTGGACCGACGATTGGCACCGCACTACCGACTGGTACACATGGATGCTCACGCTATAAGACGCCTCGGCGTGCGGGTACTGACCGTGGCGGCCTTCGCCGCGGGGATCGGAGCGTTGTTGCTGCTCGCGGGCAGTGTCGAGAACTCGGCGCAGTTCTCGCGCTGGCAGCCGTGGATCCTGCTGGTCAACATCTGCGGCGCGGTGGCGCTGATGGTGCTGCTGGCGCGCAAGTTCTGGCAGCTGTATCGCGATTTTCGCGATCACGTGCCCGGCTCGCGCCTGGCGATGCGCACGGTGCTGATGTTCGGCGCGCTGGTGATCGCACCGCTGGTCATCGTCTACCTGTTCTCGCTCGATTTCATCAACCGCGGCATCGACAGCTGGTTCCGGGTCGAGATCAAGCAGGGCCTGAACGACGCTGTGGTGCTGTCGCGCTCGGCGCTGGATCTGCGGCTGCGCGAGCAGGCGCGGCGCACCGAGATCTTCGCGCGCTCGCTGCGCGAGCTGCAGGGATCGGCGCTGCTGCAGCGGCTCGATGAGGAGCGGCGCGCGACCGAGGCCAAGGAAATCATCGTCTATGACGCCTACGGCCGGGCCGCCGCCGTCAGCAGCGCGACGCCGATGGCACAGCAGCCGGCGCCATCACCGCCGGAGGTAGCGCTGCAGCTGGCGGCGGGGCGCAGTTATGTCAGCCTGAATTCGCTCGCGAACGGACAGTACAGCATCGAGACCGCGGCCCCGATCGCGGATGCGGTCTCGGCGCACGCCGGGCGCCGCTACGTGCTCATCCATTACGAAGTGCCGCAGGAGCTGTCGGCGCTGGCTGAGGGCGTGCAGCATACGTCGTCGCAGTATGGCGATCTGTCGGCGGTGCGCGAGCCGCTGAAGATCAGTTTCCGGCTGACCCTGACCCTGGTGGTGCTGCTGACACTGCTGGCCGCGATCTATGGCGCCATCTACTCGGCGCAACGGCTCACGCGCCCGGTGCAGGACCTGATCGCGGGCACGCGCGCGGTCGGCAAGGGCGATCTCGCCACGCGCCTGCCGCTGTCGTCGCGCGATGAAATGGGTCTGCTGGTGCATTCGTTCAACGACATGACCAAGCGGCTGCGGCGCGCGAGCGAAGAGGCGATGCGCAGCCGCCAGGCGGTGGAGCGCGAGCGCGAGCGGCTCGCGATCATCCTGTCGCGACTGTCCACCGGCGTCATCGTCACCGATCGCGAGCTGACGCTGCACAGCGCGAATCAATCGGCCGGTACGATCCTGGGCAGCAGCTTCGAAGGCGCGGCCGGACAGCACCTGACGCAGCTGCCGCCCGGGACCGCGCGTTTTGCCACTTTCATCGCCGAGCTGCGCTCGCGCCTGAGCTCGGGTTGGGATGAGTGGCGCGAACAGCTGACGCTGCCGGGCGAGGCCGGGGACCGGGTGCTGCTGTGGGCCTGTACGCGACTGCCGGATGAGCGCGAGCTGGGGGGAGTGGTGATCGTGTTCGACGATATCACCGCGCTGCTCGCGGCCCAGCGCGATGCGGCCTGGGGTGAAGTGGCGCGGCGGCTCGCACACGAAATCAAGAATCCGCTGACGCCGATCCAGCTGTCGGCCGAACGGCTGCGGCGCAAGCTGCTCGGCGGCATGAACGCCGAGGATGCGCAGCTGCTCGAGCGCGCAACGCACACCATCGTGCAGCAGGTTGACGCGATGAAGCAGATGGTCAACGCGTTCTCGGAATACGCGCGGGCGCCGGATATGAAGCTGCAGCACTTCAATCTCAACCAGCTGGTCACCGAGGTCGCGGAGCTGTACCGCTTGCAGGATCCGTCGGCCGAGATTCGCCTCGACCTGGACCCGGCACTGCCGGAAATCGAAGCCGACCGGGGCCGGGTACGCCAGATTCTGGCAAATCTGATCACCAACGGCATCGAGGCCCTGGCCGGGATCGACGGCGGCTGCGTCGAGATCAGCACGCTGCAACAGCGTGCAGAAGGGGCCGCTAGCGCTGTAATCTGTGTGCGCGACAACGGGCCGGGGTTCAGGAAGGAGCTGCTGGGCCGCCTGTTCGATCCGTATGTCAGCGGCAAGCCGCGCGGCACCGGCCTCGGGCTGGCCATCGTGAAACGAATAGTCGAAGAACACGGCGGCCGCGTCGAAGCGGAAAACCGTCCGGAAGGCGGGGCGAGAATACTGGTCTTTCTTCCGGTCAGCGATCAGGATAGAACGTTGCTTGCCGGGGGGGAAAGACGCATGGAAATGCGGAGGGAGCGGGCATGAACGCCAGCAGAATCCTGGTGGTGGATGATGAATCGGACATCCGCCGCCTGCTGCAGGAAATACTCACCGAAGAGGGCTATGAGGTCGAAGTAGCGGCCGACGCCGGCCAGGCGCGCGCGGCGCGTGCGCGCCAGACGCCGGACCTGGTGCTGCTCGATATCTGGATGCCCGACACCGACGGCATCACGTTGCTGCGCGAATGGTCCACTGAGGCGAGCGATTCCTGCCCGGTCGTGATGATGTCGGGCCATGGCACGGTCGATACCGCGGTCGAGGCGACCCGGCTCGGAGCCTACGATTTCGTCGAAAAGCCGTTGTCGCTCGCCAAGCTGCTGCGCACCGTCGAGCGCGCGCTCGACGCCAGGTCGCGGCGGCCGAGCGGCAAATTCGTCAGCGCCGGCGCATCCGGCGTCACGGCGCCGGTCGGCCGCAGCCGCGCGATCACGCAATTGCGCGCTGAACTGATGCGCCTGGCGGCCTACAGTGCGCCGTTGCTGCTGCTCGGGGAGTCCGGCACCGACCGCGAACAGCTGGCCCGATTCGTCCACCAATCCGGACCGTCGTCCGCCGGCCCGTTCGTCGTGGTCGACAGCAGGACGCTGCGCGAGGAAAACGCCTCGGCGATGCTGCTCGGCGACGCATCGCAGCCGGGGCGGCTCGAGCAGGCGCGAAAAGGCACGCTGTTCCTCGGCGATATCGAGGACCTGCCGGACTCGACGCAGCGTCTGCTCAGCGGCCTGCTGGAGAGCGGCCGCTTCGTGCGACCCGGCAGCGGCGAGGCGGTGGCGCTGGAGACCCGAATCATCTCCTCGGCGCGCCCCGGCATCGTCAATCGCGTGCAGACGGAGGGCTTCCGGCGCGATCTGTATGCGCAGCTGTCAGTGCTGATGCTGCGTGTGCCTTCTCTGCGCGACTATGCAGAGGACGTACCGGAGTTGCTGCGCCACTATGTGGATGCGCTGACCGAAACCGAGGGGCTGCGCTTCCGTCGATTCAGCGTCGCGGCGCAGAACCGGCTGCGCAACTACCCCTGGCCCGACAACGCGCGCGAGCTGCGCAATCTCACCCGCCGCTTCCTGCTCAACAGCGGGCCGGAGGAGATCGGGCTGGAAGAAGTCGAGCGCGAACTGTCGGCGCAGACGCCTGCCGATGAGCCGCTGGTCAAACACGATCTGCTGGCGCTGCCGCTGCGCGAAGCGCGTGAGCAGTTCGAGCGCGCCTATCTGCAGCAGCAGCTGATGCTCTGCAACGGCAAGGTCGGTCTGCTCGCCAAGCGGGTGGATATGGAACGCACCCACCTGTATCGCAAGCTGCGCTCGCTCGGCATCGAGATCGGTCACGGCGCGGAGGAATGAGCCGGCACGGCGAGAGGCCCTGCGCGTGCTGCTGATCGGCATGTTCGACTCGCCGTTCGTGCGGCGCGTAGCGGTCAGCATGCAGCTGCTGCAGATCGACTTTGAGCACGCCGACTGGTCGGTGGGCAGGGACTTCGATCGCATCCGGGCCTACAACCCGCTCGGCCGCGTGCCGACGCTGGTGCTCGACGATGGCGAGGTGCTGTACGAGTCGGCGGCGATCCTGGATTACCTGGATGAGCGGGTCGGTACGGCGCGCGCGCTGTTGCCGGCCGGCGGCCCCGAGCGCCGCCAAGCCCTGAGGCAGATGGCGCTGGCGATCGGCGCGGCGGAAAAAGGCCGCGAACAGATCTACGAGCACGCGTTCCGCCCGGCCGACAAGCGCCACGAGCCCTGGCTGCAACGCTGCCGCGCGCAGATGCACGGCGCGCTGGCGGAGATCGAGCGCTATTGCGAGCGCGGCAGTGCCGACGGCTGGCTGATCGGCAGCGCGCTGAGCCAGGCGGATATCACGGTCAGCTGCGCGTTCACATTCCTGCGCGAATCGCTGCGCCCGGCCGATCTGTCCACGCCTTATCGGCGGCTGGCGGCGCTGACCAATCGCTGCGAGGCGATGCCGGCGTTCAAGAGCACGCACCGGCCGTTCTTCAATCCAGGCGCGGTGGCTATTGATCGACCCGGATGACGATCGAGTCCAGGTCGCTGGCGGTCAGTTGCTGGCGCAGCCGGTTGAGTTTTCCAAGGTCCCTGATCGGACCGATGCGCACGCGGTGCCAGACGTCGGCGTCGACCGCGACGCGCTGCACGCTGGCATCGATGCCGAGCTTGCCGAGTTGGGCGTGGATGCGCTCGGCGACGTCGACGTCGCGGTAGGAGCCGACCTGCAGGAAATAAATGCCCGGCCGGTCGATCTGCGCCGGTGCGATGCGGCTGCCGCGTTCCTTCTCCGGCACCACGACCTCGAACTTCGGCAGCATCTGGTAGAAGTCGTATTTGCCCTCGCCGGCGGCCGCGTTGGCGGCGGCATCGGTGCCCGCGCCACTGCCGGCTGCGGTGCCATCGCCGGCACTGCTCTTGTGCGGAGTCGGATGGGCCTCGGGCGGCGCATCGGTCGAGCGATGATCGGCGATATAGATCAGGCCCGCGACACACAGGCCGGCGGCCAGGCCGGCGCCGAACACGGACAGTTGCGCCAGGTCCAGTCCGAAGCTGGTCCGTCGCCTGTGCTTGAAGTCGCGGCCGGTAAGACGCTGGCCGCTCACATGCTATCCGGCGCCGACACGCCGAGCAGGCCGAGGCCATTGGCCACTACCTGGCGTACGCCGAGCGCCAGCGCCAGGCGGGCGTTGCGCAGCGGCGCGTCCTCGACGATGAAGGTCGCGGCGTTGTACCAGGTGTGGAAACTGTTGGCGAGCTCGCGCAGGTAGTGCACCAGCGCGTGCGGCGCGCGTGCAGCGGCGGCCTGCAGCACCAGGTCGGGATAGCGAGCGAGCTCGCGCAGCACCGATTGTTCCTGCGGACTGTCGAGCCGTGCCAGGTTTTCCGACGCCATCACGGCATCGTACTGCAGTTGGCGCGCCTCGAGCTGGCGCATGACGCTGGCGACGCGCGCGTGCGCGTACTGGATGTAGTAGACCGGATTGTCATTGGTGCGCGACTTCGCCAGCTCGAGATCGAAATCAAGCTGCTGATCGTGACTGCGCATCAGATAGAAAAATCGGCAGGCGTCGTTGCCGACTTCCTCGCGCAGCGCCCGCAGCGTGACGAACTGTCCCTCGCGCTTGCCCATCGGGATCTTCTGCTCACCGCGATACAGGTTTACGAACTGCATCAGGCAGACCTCGAGACTCTCGCCCGGCTCGCCCATCGCCACCAGCGCGCCGCGCACGCGCGCCACGTAACCGTGGTGATCCGAACCCAGCACATCGATCAGGCGCGCAAAGCCGCGTTCGCGCTTCTGCAGGTGATAGGCGATGTCGGGTGCGAAGTAGGTCTTCTGGCCGTTGGCGCGCACCAGGACCCGGTCCTCATCATCGCCGTACTGGCTGGCGCGGAACCACAGCGCGCCGTCCTTGCGGTAGAGCGCGCCGCGCTGCTCGAGCCGCTCGAGCGCATGCTCGACTGCGCCGCTCGCGGTGAGCTCGCGCTCCGAGTACCAGCGGTCGAACTCAACGCCGAACTCAGCGAGGTCCTCGCGCATGTCGGCCAGCATCACGGCCAGCGCCACCTCCAGCACTGCAGCGAAGCCTTCGGCGCCGAGCAAGGCGCGCATGCGGCCGATCAGCGCATCGATATATTGATCCTTGTCCCCGGCCGGGAAGTCAGGCGGCAGATCGACCATCAGCTGCGCGACCGGCCGCTGCAGCTCGCCGCCGCGACGCCGCTCGAGCTCGCCGGCGATGGCATCCACGTAGTCACCGCGATAGGCGTTCGACGGGTAGGGCAGGCTCTCGCCGCAACGCTCCAGATAGCGCAGCCAGGTGCTGAGCGCGAGGATATCCATCTGCCGGCCGCCATCGTTGATATAGAACTCGCGGTGCACGCTGTGGCCGGTGGCGCGCAGCAGATTGGCGAGCGAGGCACCGAACGCGGCATGCCGGCCGTGGCCCACGTGCAGCGGCCCGGTCGGATTGGCCGAGACGAATTCGAGGATCACGCGCTCGCCGTGCGCGGCATCGCTCTCGCCGTAGCGCTCGCCGCGCTCCAGCACCTGGCGCAGCACGCTGCTGTGCGCATCGCGCACCAGATAAAAATTGATGAAACCGGCGCCCGCTACTTCGGCGCGCGCCACCAGCGCACTGGGCGGCAACGCTGCGACGATGGCGTCGGCGATCTGGCGCGGCGGCCGGCCCGCGCTCTTGGCCAGCCGCAGCGCGATGTTACTGGCGTAGTCGCCGTGACTGGCGTCGCGGGCGCGCTCCACATTGATCCATGCGGGGTCGACCGCCTGCGGCAACACAGTGCCGGTCAGGGTGTGCAGCGCTTGCGCCAGCAGACGCTCGAGCTCGCTCTTCAATGCAACTCATCCTCAATTCAAGTGACCCGCACCGTGGGCGGCGGCGAGTCTAACCGCAGAAGTTACCGGATATCGATCGGTCGGCGCCTGTCGATGGGTTACTGGATATCGATCGGGTCGATGTCGAGCGCATAGCGCACACGCTGCGCGCGCGCCAGGCGCTCGACCTGCGGCAGCCAGTCGTCGATGAAGCGATGCAGCGCTGCGCGTTCGGCACTTTCAATCAGCAACTGCGCGTGATGCCGGCCGGCGCGGCGAGCCATGGCCGCGGCCACCGGGCCGAGCAGGCGCACGGCGCGCGCGGCTGGTGACAGCGCCCGCGCGGCCGCGAGGAATTCGAGCGCGCCCGAACTGGAGCGGGTCGATGCGCGCAACACCGCCAGCCGGCCGAACGGCGGCCAGTGCGCGGCCTCGCGCTCGGCCAGCGCGGCCGCGGCGAAGCCCTCGTAGCCCGCCGACAGCAGGCTCTGCAGCAGCGGGTGATCCGGATACTCGGTCTGGATCAGCACCTCGCCGCGGTTGCGCTCGCGGCCGGCGCGACCCGCGACCTGCACGATGGTCTGCGCGAGCCGCTCGGCGGCGCGAAAGTCGCTGCTGAACAGGCCCTGGTCGGCATTGAGCACCACCACCAGAGAGATGCCCGGAAAATGGTGGCCCTTGGTCACCATCTGGGTACCCACCAGGATGCGCGCCTCGCCCGACAGCACGCTGCCGAGAATGGCATCGAGCTGTTCTGGCCGCGACGCGGTGTCGCGATCGAGGCGCACCAGCGCCTCGTGCGGGAACAGCTCATGCAGGGTTTCCTCGACGCGCTCGGTGCCCTGTCCGACCGGCTTGACGTTCAAGCCGCAGCGCGGGCAGCGCTCGGGCAGCGCCTCCATCGCGCCGCAATGGTGGCAGCGCAACTGGCCGCTGGCACGATGCACCGTCAGCCGCGCGTCGCAGGCGTGGCAGGGCGCGATCCAGCCGCAGGCCGTGCACAGCAGCGTCGGCGCATAGCCGCGCCGGTTAATAAACACCAGCACCTGCCCTGGGGCCGACAGATGCCGGCGGATGGCGTCGATCACGGGCGTCGACAGGCCCTGACGCACTGTGTGGGCGCGCAGGTCCACCAATGCCAACCGCGGAGCGGGCGCCTGATCCTGCCGCCGCGGCAGCAGCAGCCCGCGATAGCGGCCGTCGATCAGGTTCTGCAGCGTTTCGAAGGCGGGGGTGGCCGATCCGAGCACCACCGGGATGCGGTTCTGCTGCGCGCGCACCAGCGCCAGATCGCGCGCCGAATAGCGGCAGCCGCCGTCGTGCTGCTTGTACGAGCTGTCGTGCTCCTCGTCGACCACGATCAGTGCCAGGTCGGGCAGCGGCGCAAACACCGCCGAGCGCGTACCGAGCACGGCGCGCGCCTTCGCCGTTTGCGCCGCGCGCCAGGCGGCAACGCGCTCGGCATCGCTCAATCCGGAGTGCAGCACCGCGAGCTCGACCGGCAGCCGTGCCCGAAATCGCTGCACCAGCTGCGGCGTCAGGCCGATCTCCGGCACCAGCAGCAACACGCTGCCGCCGCGCGCCAGCGCACGCGCCGCGCACTGAAGATAGACCTCGGTCTTGCCGCTGCCGGTCGCGCCCTGCAGCACCCAGGCGGCATAGTGGCCGGCCGTGGCGTCGATGCGCTCGATGGCGTCGGTCTGCGCCGCGGAAAGTGGCGGTGCATCGCGGCCGCTGCAGGTCGGCGGGTCCGGTCGCATCGGCGCTGTCGCTGCCGCATCGAGCCGCAGCTGCTCGAGCCATCCGCGCGCCCGCAGCGGCCGTGCGGCCTCGCGCCAGCGCGGGATCTGTGCTGCGAGCTCGGCGGCGGCAAGTCCTGCCGGGCTTGCGAGCAGCAGCCCGAGCACTGCCTGCTGCCTGGGCGAGCGCCGCGCGGCGTCTTCGGCGGCGGCGGCGCGGCCGGCTGCGGTGGCGCGCCACCACTCCATCTGGGCTGCTGCAGGCGCGCCCTCGCGCAAGGTCCTGGGCAGCGCTCCGGCGATCACTTCGCCCAGCGGATGGTGGTAGTAATCGGCGGTCCAGCGCAGCAGCTGCATCAGGCCGGCATCGAGCAGCGGCGCCGCATCGAGCACCTGCAGCACCGATTTGAGCGCTGACGCGCTGACCGAGGGCTGATCGGCGTGATCAACCACCACGCCGATGGTCTCGCGCGAACCGATCGGTACGCGCACCCGGGTCCCGAGCGCTATGTCAGCCATCGCAACGCCGGCGGGTGGTCGGTACTCGAAGGGGCTGCGCAGCGGCGCGTCGATGGCGACGCGCAGCACGCCCGGGATTTGTGCGCTGTCGTCCACAGTTATTGTGGATAAGTCTGTGGACAGCCGTCGGTGCTGCGGCGGCCGGGCCGTTGCCCGATGGCTGTTTTGTCAACTTCAGGAACGGATACAGGGCTCAAAATACTCACCATTATCAAACGTTTATCATCCGGAAAGCGGCGCCGCACAGGCTTCGGCCGCGATTGGAGCTTATGTAAATCCGCTCACTGTGCGGCAAGTGGATGATTTCCCGGCGTTCCGCCTCTCCCGGCCACTGACGGCCGCCGCCGCTTGCTTGTCAACCAAACCTCTTTCTACGCCGTTGTTCACCGGTGTAGGTTATCGCCGACAGGATGGATGCCGTTGCATGGCCGCGTTTGCTAGTCTTGGTTCTCAAACGGCTGCATTGATCCCGCCCGGGAAGGCCCATTTGCGCGAAACGACCCAGGATGCCGCGCGCTCGCTTGAAACGTTTTTGGCGAGCGTAGAGCGCAAGGCGTTCAGGATCGCACAGATCGCGCTGCGTCACGAAGCCGACGCGCTCGATGTGGTGCAGGATGCAATGATGCAGCTGAGTTCGCGCTATGCGACGCGGCCGGCCGAGGAATGGAAGCCGCTGTTCTATCGCATCCTCGAGAATCGCGTGCGCGACGTGCAGCGCCGACGCAGCGTGCGCAACCGCGTTATGTCGTACCTGCCATGGCGCACCGAAGACGAAGAGGCCGCGATCGATCCGATCGAGCAGGCGGTGGACAAGGCACCGCTGCCGCCCGAGCAACTGGAGTCGGACGAGGCGATGGCGGCGCTCGAGCAGGCGATCGCCGGCTTGCCGGCGCGTCAGCGGCAGGCTTTTCTGCTGCGAAATTTCGAGGGACTGGACGTCGCGGAAACCGCGGCGTCGATGAAATGTTCCCAGGGCAGCGTCAAGACGCATTATTTTCGCGCAGTGCAGGCATTGCGCTCAAAGCTTGGAGATTTTCGCACATGAGTGGCGATCCGACCGGGGAGGTCCGCAGCGAGTTCGAGCAACGCGCTCGCGCTCTGCTGCTACAAAGCAGCGAAGAGCTGTCCGGTGCAGTGCGTTCGCGTCTGACGCAGGCGCGTCATGCAGCGCTGGCGGCGCGCCGCTCGCGGCTACCCGCTTTCTCGTTTCGCTGGGTGTCGACCGGCGCGGCCGCTGCCGCGGTGCTGGCGCTGCTGATCGTGTATGTGCCTTACGGCCACAGCCCGTTGGAGAATCCGGTGGCCGGAGGCGGGCTGGAGGACATCGAACTGCTGACCGACAACGATGCAGTACCGCTCAACGGCGATCAGGACGTTGACTATGACTTCTACGAATGGGCAGCCACTGAAGCCGCCGGCGCCACGGCGTCAGCGGTCGGATCGTGAGGTTTCGTGCGCTCACGCTCGCCCTGGCTCTGAGTGCCCTGGCCATGCTGCGATCAGGCCATGCGGCCGATAATCCTGTCGATGACGGACTGCTGGAGTTCCTGGGTTCGGTGGACGAGGACCAGGACTGGAACGATTACCTGGCGGGCACCGATATCGACCAGGTAGGCGGCCGGCCCGGCAACGCGGCGGGCCGTCCGGGTGCGAGTGCGCCGCCGCCGCCGCCACCGCCCAGCGCACCGGCGGCACCGCTGCCGCCCGCAGCGGGAGCTCATCCGTGAGGCGCTGGTACGCACTGCTGGCGAGCCTGCTGCTGGCACTGGCCGCACCGGCCTTTGCGCAGCAACCCGAGCCGCCAGCCACGAACCTGGCATGGTCGTCGCTGTCAGCGCAGCAGCAGCAGTTGCTCGGGCACTTTCAGGGGCAGTGGGACAGCTTGCCGGCGCCGCGACAGCAGGCACTGGCACGCGGCGCGTCGCGCTGGTTGTCGATGACGCCGGAGCAGCGCGACGGAGCGCGCGAGCGTTTCCAGACCTGGCAGCGGTTACCGCCGGAGCAGCGGGCGCTGATTCGCCAGCGCTGGCAGCACTTTCAGAGCCTGCCGCCCGAACAGCAGCGCGCCGTGCGGCAGAACTTCCGCTTCTATTCGCATTTGCCGCCGCAGCAGCGGGCGCAACTGCGGGCGCGCTGGCTGCACGCGACGCCGCAGCAGCGCCAGCAGATGCTGCAGCACCAGCGCGAGCTGCGCGGCCGCTGACGAGCGCTTCAGACCGACTTCACCGCGGCGATCAGCTGCGACACCGCGGCCTGGCCGTCGCCGTACAGCATGCGCGTGTTATCCAGATAGAACAGCGCGTTCTCGATGCCGGAGAAACCGGCCCCCTGGCCGCGTTTGATCACGATGACATTCTTCGCCTTGTCGGCATTCAGGATCGGCATGCCATAGATCGGGCTCGACTTGTCGTTGCGTGCCACCGGATTGACGACGTCGTTGGCGCCGATGATCAGTGCCACGTCGGCGGTCTCGAACTCGGCGTTGATCTCGTCGAGATCGGCGATCAGGTCGTAGGGCACGCCGGCCTCGGCCAGCAGCACGTTCATGTGGCCCGGCATGCGGCCGGCGACCGGATGAATCGCGAAGCGTATCGTGACGCCACGGTCGATCAGCAGCTGGCACAGCTCCCACACCTTGTGCTGCGCCTGCGCCACCGCCATGCCGTAGCCCGGCACGATGATCACCTTCTGCGCAAATGCCATCATGACGCCGGCGTCGGCGGCTTCGATCGGTTTGAGACTGCCGGTGACAGCGGTGCCGGTGGCGGCGGCGCCGGTATCGCCAAAACCCGAGAACAGCACGTTGCCGAGCGAGCGGTTCATGGCCTTGGCCATCAACTGCGTCAACAGCGTGCCGGCCGATCCGACCACGGTGCCGGCGATGATCATCGCGGCGTTGCCGAGCACGAAGCCTTCGAACGCCACCGCCAGTCCGGTCAGTGCGTTGTAGAGCGAGATCACCACCGGCATGTCGGCGCCGCCGATCGGCAGCGTCATCGACAGACCGAGCAGCAGCGCCGCGGCGAACAGGCCGGTGATGACGGCCGGCGTGGCGTTGAAGCCTGCCGCGACCAGCGCGCCGAGCAGCAGCGCCGCCGCCAGGATCAGCAGGTTCAGCAGCTGCTGGCCCTTGAAGCGCAGCGACTTGCGGATCAGTCCCTGCAGCTTGCCGAAGGCAATCAGGCTGCCGCTGAAGGACACTGCGCCGATGATGCCGCCGACCACCGCCAGCGTCGCGCCCGCGGTGCTCTGCTGGCCGCCGCGATACAGTTCGACCGCGGCGATGGCAGCGGCGGCTCCGCCGCCCATGCCGTTATACAGCGCGATCATCTGCGGGATGTTGGTCATCGCGACTCGCCGGCCGCTGACCCAGGCGATGACCGAGCCGATCACGACCGCGATGATGATCAGCGGGAAGTTGGTCAGGCCGGGATAGAAGAAGGTCGCCAGCGTCGCCACCAGCATGCCGGCGCCGGCCCAGAGGATGCCGCTGCGCGCCGTGACCGGCGAACTCATGCGCTTCAGTCCCATGATGAACAGGAATGCGGTCAGCAGGTAGCTCGCCTGGATCAGCGCATCGGCGCTGAAGTAGCCGTCCATCAGTGGCTCCCCTTGCCGCCGCCGCCCTGGGCGCCGCCAGCCTTGCCCCTGGCGCCGCTGGACTTGAACATCTCCAGCATGCGCTCCGTGACCGCATAGCCGCCGACCGCGTTGCCGGCGGCGAGCAGCACGCCGATGAAGCCGATGCTCTTCTCGAGCGTGGTGCTGGCATTGCCCAGCGCCACCATCGCGCCTACCAGCACGATGCCGTGCACGAAGTTCGAGCCCGACATCAGCGGCGTGTGCAGGATCACCGGTACGCGCGCGATCACCTCGTAGCCGGTGAACGCGGCCAGCATGAAAATGTACAGTGCGACGATCCCGGTCATGTTGCCTCCACCAGCTTGCGCGTCGGTTCGTGTTTGATGGCGCCCGCATGCGTCAGGCAGGACTGCGCGAACACCTCGTCCTGCCAGTCGATCGCGAGCGCGGCGTCCTTGCCGAGCGCCGGCTTCAAGAAATTGAAAAGATTGCGGGAGTACATTTCACTCGCATGAAAAGCCAGCTGCGCCGGCAGGTTCACCGGCCCGACGATCTTCACGCCCTGGTGCAGCACGGTCTTGCCGGCCTCGGTCAGCTCGCAGTTGCCGCCCGATTCAGCCGCCATGTCGACGATCACCGCGCCGGCCTTCATGCGCTCGACCGCGGCGCGCGAAATGATGCGCGGTGCGCGCCGCCCCGGTATCGCCGCGGTCGAGATCACCGCGTCGGCGACCGCGATGCGCTCCTCGAGCACCGCCTGCTGCTTGGCCTTTTCCTCATCGGTGAGTTCGCGCGCGTAACCGCCGCTGCCCTCGGCCGAGACTCCGGTGTCGACGAACTTGGCGCCGAGCGATTTGACCTGCTCGCGGGTGGCGCTGCGCACGTCGTAGGCTTCGACGACCGCGCCCAGCCGCTTGGCGGTGGCGATCGCCTGCAAGCCGGCGACGCCGACGCCGATGATCAGCACGGTCGCCGGCCGGATGGTGCCGGCCGCCGTGGTCAGCATCGGCAGGAACCGATCGAGCGTATTGGCCGCAATCAGCGCCGCCTTGTAGCCGCCGATCGCTGCCTGCGACGACAGCGCGTCCATCGACTGCGCGCGCGAGATACGCGGCACCAGCTCCATGGCGAAGGCGGTAATCTGGCGTTCGACCAGCGCGCGCACCATCTCCAGCTGCGCGTGCGCCTGCATGAAGCCGATCACCACCGCACCGGGCTTGAGCTGCCGGATCTGCGCCACCGTCGGCGGCTGCACGGTCAACAGCACGTCGGCCACCGCCAGCACCGCCTCGGCGCTGTCGGCCCACTCGACCTTCTTGTAAAGCGCGTCGGGAAACTGCGCGCTCACGCCGGCGCCGCGCTCGAGCAGCAGCCGCGCGCCCAGCGCGGCAAATTTGTCAGCGATCTCGGGGACCAGACTGACGCGCGTTTCCCCCGGCGCGTGCTCCTGAAGCCCGCCGATCGTGACTGGCATGACGTTCTCCCTCTAGTAGCCGCCGCTCTACGCCGGCTGTTGCGCGCGCAGGACAGCGCGCACGATAAAAATCCTTAATCGTTGAATTCTCGCACAATCCTGCCGTATCTTACAGATCATGAGTGCTTCCATGGTGCATGCCGAGTCCGAGCCGACGTTCGTGGTGCCGCATAGTGCTACACACGGCTTGTCGCAGATGGTGCTGCGCACCGATGTCGCCGGCATGCCGCTCGAATGGATCGACTACCGCGAGGCGGCGCGGCTGTATCACCAGGAACAGATCGCCTACAGCTGCGGCTCGCTGATCTACCGGCTCTACGGCGGCGTCAATGCCGTCAGCGGCCTGCGCACGGTGCTCGAAGTCAGCTCGATCATCGCCACCGTCGGCCACACCGGCAATCCGGGCAATACCCGCCACGACTACGTGCCGCCGCTGAACAACGAGACGCTGTTCCGGCGCGACGCCTACCTGTGCATGTACTGCGCCGACCGGTTCGCCAGCCGCGAGCTGTCGCGCGATCATGTGCGTCCCTTCAGCCAGGGCGGTTTCGACGTCTGGACCAACGTCGTGGCGGCCTGCCGCCGCTGCAACAACGAGAAGGCGTGGCGCACGCCCGAGCAGGCCAAGATGCAGTTGATCGCAGTGCCGTTCACGCCGACCTATGCCGAATACATCTTTCTCAAGGGACGGCGCGTGCTCACCGATCAGATGGAATATCTGCTGGCGCACTTTCCGCGCCACAGCCCGCTGCACGATCGCATCGCCCGCTGGCTAAGCTAGCGCGTGGCTGAATTGGCGCTTGGCCGGCACCGTCCGCGGACTGCGCCGCGGCACAGTTGGAATTCTGCGGCAGGCTGCGCATGGTCTACCTGATCGACGCTTCGGTGTATGTGTTTCGCGCCTGGCATTCCATGCCGCCCGATATCGCCGACCGCGAGGGTAATCCGACCCAGGCGCTGTATGGCTTCGCCTGTTTCCTCGGCGATCTGCTCGAGCGGCGCCAGCCGCGCTTTGTCGCGGTGGCGTTCGACGAGAGCCACGGCAGCGGCTTTCGCCATAAGCTGTATCCGGCCTACAAGGCCAATCGCGAGCCGGCACCCGAGGCGCTGAAACGCCAGTTTGCGCTATGCCGCGAGTTCTGCCGCCATCTCGGCGTCGCGGAATTCGCCAGTAACGACTACGAGGCCGACGATCTGATCGGCAGCCTGGCGCAGCGCTGCCGCGCCGACGGCTGGCCGGTCACGGTGGTGTCGCGCGACAAGGACCTGGCGCAGCTGATCGCACCGGGCGACGTATTCTGGGATTACAGCGACGCCGCCGAATATCGCTACGAGCAGATCGCGCAGCGTTTCGGCGTGCCGCCCGAGCGCATGGCCGATTACCAGGCGTTGCGCGGCGACAGTGTCGATAACGTGCCGGGTGTGCCTGGGGTGGGCGCCAAGACGGCGGCTGCGCTGATGGGTCTGTTTGCCTCGCTCGATGAGCTGTTCGCCGGGCTCGATGCGGTGGCCGGGCTGCCGCTGCGCGGTGCGGCGGCATTACCGCAGCGGCTGCGCTTGCATCGCGAGGCGGCGTATCTGGCGCGCTCGCTCACCCGTATCGTCTGCGATGCGCCGATCGATGCGGCCACGCCTCAGCTGGCCGCCGCCGATCTGCAGCGGCGCGCTCCGGACCTGGAACGCGTCGCCGCATTTTGCGATGCTCATGGATTCGGCACGCTGTTACGCCGCCAGGCCGAGCGCCTGACGCGTGTGACGCGCAGCGCCTGAAAGCTCAGGCTTTCTTCACCCAGACCTTGCACCAGCCGTTCGCATTCACCAGCTTGCCGCCGAAGATATTGCACGGGCGATACGCATCCCCGGCAGTGCCCTGCAGCTGCAGACAGGTGCCGCACATCTGACCCGGCTGATAAGTGGTGAACGTCTTGACGTCGACCGTCTTGGCGTCTTCGTGATAACCCAGTGCCGTGGCCGTAGGATCGGTAGGCGACAGGTGCGGGGCGTCGGCTGCCTGCGCTGAGCGAGTTGCTCGGAGTGCGCCGGCCGCGCCACACAGCATCACAAACTGTTTCAGGGCATCGCGACGTGAATGGGAGATGGGTTCGCTCATCGATTCGTCCTCTGCGGCCTGCTAAAAAGGCCTGTTGGGTTTCAGGGATAGCGCGATATCAAAGTCGTTGGGGGCCGCTGAAGCGACGCTGTTTGCTTGAGGTATCCTTTTTGCGCGTCATGCACAGTCCTATGGTCGCATATCCCCGCTGGCAGCTGCCAGCCAGGCCGATCGGCGCCGCACTGATCGCGGCCGGGCTGTGTCTGAGTGCCTGCCAGGCCGTGCCGGGGTTGCGCTCGCGCCCGTCGCCGCCGGCGAGCACCACGACCGCGGTGCCAGCGGCCGCCACGCGTTATCGCATCGACGCCACGCGCTCCGAAGTGCTGATCCTGGTATACCGCGACGGACGGCTGGCGAATCTCGGGCACAATCATGTCGTAGCGGTGCGCGAACTGTCGGGTGAAGTGCTCGCCGCGACCGATCCGCTGCAGAGCAGCTGGCAACTTGATTTTCCGGTCGAGGCGCTGAGCGTCGATGATCCGCAGCTGCGGCAGGCACAGGGGGCGGAATTTCAGAGCCGGCTCGACGATGTCGCGATCGCGGGCACGCGCGAGCACATGCTCGGGCCGCAGCTGCTGGATGCGGCTCATTTTCCGACCATCCACCTGCAGTCGGAGCAGGTGCGCAGCGATGCCGACGGTCTGCACATGAGAATCCGCATCGTGGTGCGCGATCACAGTGCGCAGCTCGACGTGCCGCTCTCGCTGGAGCGCTCGCCGGAGCAGCTGAGCGCCAGCGGCGATTTCGATCTGACGCACACCGAGCTCGGCCTCAGCCCCTACAGCGTCGCCCTCGGCGCGCTGCGCGTCGCCGATCGTATGCATGTGCGTTATCGGCTGGTGGCGCTGCCGGACGGCGGTTAAAAGAGCACGGCCGGCGGGCGTCAGCCGTCAGCCTGCAGCAGCAGCAGCGCGGTGCCTTCGGGCGCTTCGATCAGGCCGCCGTGCGCTCGATCGAGGCCGCGCGGCAGCAGCGTCGACGACTCGATCCCGAGTTCGCCCAAGCGAGCCATGCTGGCGGGCAGGTCGGCGCATTCGAACACCAGCAACGGCGCATCGAAGGTGCGGCGCTGATGAAAACCCAGATCGAGGTGATCGCTGGTCAACGGCAGATGCGCATAAGGCTGCTGCTCCTCGGCCAGGGCCACGAACCCGGCGCGCTCCCAGAATTCGCGCGCCAGCTGGTAGTCCGGCTGCGGCAGGCTCAGATGCGAGAAATAGCCGCAAACGGATTGCGCGCTGCCTGCCGCCGGCGCCGGCGAATAGGTGCGCGCTTCGAGCAGCGTCACCGCATGGCCCGCGGGGTCTCGCAGCCGCAGCTGGTTCAGGCTGTCATCGCCGAGCGCTGCCAGCTCCGGCTCGAAATTCGCCGCACGCAGCCGCGCCTGCGAACTCGCCAGCTGCGGCAGCACGAAGGTCAGTGCCGGCGACGGCATGGTGCGCTCATGCAGCCCCAGGTATGCGCGGCCGTCAGTGAGCACGCCGTAGCGATGCGGCCAGGCATCCCCGGTGATCAGCTGCGAGAAGCCCAGGCGCTCATAGAACTGCACCGACGCGGCGATGTCGGTGGTGGCGATGCCGAGCTCCAGAAAGCGGCCGAACATCAGCGCAGCAGTGCCGGCGAGCTGCGCGCTGCGCTCCAGTCGGCGCTGCTCTTCAGGATGAGCCGCGCCAGTGCGGCGGCGTGATCGGCGCGCGCGTTGAGTGCCGGCACGTAACCGAAGTGCTCGCCGCCGGCATGCAAAAAGATGTCACGGCCACTGAGCGCGATCTCTTCCAGGGTTTCAAGACAGTCCACCGCGAACCCGGGACACAGCACGCTGACGGCGCGGATGCCGCGCCGTGGCAGCTCGCGCAGGCTCCGATCGGTGGCCGGCGTGAGCCAGCGGTTGGCGCCGAAGCGCGACTGAAAACTCAGGCTCCAGTCGCGCGGCGCCAGGTCGAGCGCGGCAGCGAGCTGCACCGCGGTCGCGCGGCACTGCTCGCCATAGCGGTCGCCGCGGGCGACATAGGACTGCGGAATGCCATGAAAAGACATCAGCAGGTGGGCTCCGCGGCCGTGCAGGCGCCAATGGTCGGTCACGCTGGTGGCAAGCGCGCGGATGTAATCGGGCTCGGCGTGATAGCCGGCGAAGTAGCGCAGCTCCGGCAGCGTGCGCCAGCTGCTCAAGGCGGCTCCGACCTGGTCGTACACGGCGCCGGTGGTGGTGCCGCTGCTCTGCGGAAACAGCGGCAATACCAGCAACCGCCGTACTCCGGCCTCGCGCAGAACCTCCAGGCTGTCGCGCACGCCGGGCTGCGAGTACAGGAAGGCCTGTTCAACTCGCATCTCGCCGCGCAATGCCGCCAGTTCACGCTCCAGCGCCGCGCGCAATTTCGAGCTGTTGAGCAGCAGCGGCGAGCCCTCGCTCTGCCAGATCAGACGGTACTTGCGTGCGCTGCGCGGGGCGCGCAGCGGCAGCACCAGGCCATACAGCAGCGGCAGCCACAGCAGGCGCGGCAGCTCGATCACGCGCCGATCCGATAGAAAGGGCCGCAGGAAACTGCGCACCGCACCGCTGCGCGGCTGCGCCGGTGTGCCGGTATTGACCAGCAGTACCGCGCACGGCGCTGCAGATGTCGCGCCGTGGCTCATCGGTGTTGCATCGTTCACGAGGGCGCTTGGGGCTGTCCGGCCGGCCGCCGTGGCTAACCGATATGCTGCGCCAGAAAGGCGTTGCTGTTAGAGCGCGCCAGCGCCGCGGCCTGCGCGTCGTAGTGATCGGGACGATCGTCGTTGGCGAACGCGTGACCGGCGGCATAGATGTGATAGCTGCCCTGCGGATAGGCGCTGCGCAGCCGTTCGATGTCGTTCGGCGGAATGCTCTTGTCCTGCTCACCGAAGTGCAGCATGGTCGGACAGGTCGGGACCTTGGGCAGCAGATTGGGGATGCCGCCGCCGTAATAGCAGATCGCAGCGCCGAGCGGCAGTTCGCTGGCCGCGGCCCACGCCAGCATGCCGCCCCAGCAAAAGCCGATCACCGCCACCTTGCCGGTGTGGCGCGCCACTGCCGCGGCGGCCGCAATATCGAGGACCGCCTTGGCGGTTTCGATCTGCTTGCGATAACCCATGGCCTGCTGCATCTCCTGCGGCGAGTAGCCGAGCACGATATTGCGGCGTACCCGGTCGAACAGCGCCGGCGCCACCGCCAGGTAGCCATCGGCGGCGTAGCTGTCGGTGGTGCGCATAATCCAGGGCGAGAGGCCGAAGATTTCCT
>Ga0209006_10001539_pt1 | contig 20870 bp, 21 predicted proteins | sample JacPin_JW_Ref_O2_FD_188567 | JGI IMG/M metagenome (GOLD analysis project Ga0209006, IMG submission 188567) | Forest soil microbial communities from Algoma, Ontario, Canada - Jack Pine, Ontario site 1_JW_Ref_O2 (SPAdes) (version 2) | ecosystem: Environmental > Terrestrial > Soil > Boreal...
TTGCTCTTGATGGCTTGATACGAGACGGATATTTCCTGGGGCATTGGTTTTCCGGGGCCTCTGTAACATTACTGAAGCAATCGGCCAGCCAAACGCTGAATGCTTGAACTGACGGCATTTACAGCAGATTTCCATTCCACGAACTGGATAAATCCACTTTTCAATATGAATTCTGGAAGGCCCTGCGGGGCGCGAGATGCCCTGGAGTGCGGAACCTGGAACGATAACCCATTGTCCCAAAGGCACTACTGGGATGTCTGGAAATCCATGTTCTCGTCGACGGAAAGCTGCGCCGGAGTGCCTGAAGCATCATCCCCGGACCGGGTCGCCACGGCGCGGAAGCCACCGGAACTGGTCTGAATCTCGTAGGTATAGGGCGGACGCTGGCGGGCAATCGTAAGGTAGTTGCTCGAGATCAGTTCATCGAGGGAGGCGTATTTTCCCTCCGTCGCGTAGTACCGGCGCTCGGTCGTAGCGATGCTGATCAAATCGCTCCTCACCGCGGTGATGTTGATGGCTGCCCTCGGATTGTTCGCGCCGGCCGCGGCAGATGAGCTCTGGGCCTGCCTGGAATAGATATACATTCCGACACCCAGTACGATTACGACGCTGAGAAAGCCGAACATTCGGCCCATGGTTTTCCCCCTCAAGCTTAATTCCACAGCGAAATGGACTGGCTGGCAAGTAACCAGAGGGCAACGACCCGCCCGTGGTCCGGCGGGTTACAATGTTCCGCCCTGGCAACCGGACGCGGTCGGCTTACCCCGGCGAGATTCCTATGTGCCGTAATGGTTTACGGGCGAATCGTGTCTCAGCATAAGAGAATTTTGAAGGCAACAATTTCTGAAAGTGACAACTCTGGAGGACGAATGAAGAAGTTGGCGTGGATTCTGGCAGTTTCCGTACTCATGGCAGTCCTGGGCAGGGCGCAGACGTCACCGCCAGCAAGCAACTCAGCAAGCAGCTCAACGGCCGACTCCAGCCAGGACCGGATGTTTTTTCCTCGCGACATGCTTTACGGCTGGGCGCAATTCGAGCTGGCGCCTCCGCATAACGAGATCGATCCCAACCTGTGCGCTGCCACCGCTGGACAATATGGCGGCGTGAATGCACCCTGCAGCATGTTCGCTCGCTACATGCTCTCCGGCACTTTGGAGGTACGGCCCTTTGGTCGCGGCCAACTCCGGCGCTTCATGCTCTTCGGGTCGCCGACATTCCTGTTTGGAAAAAATCTTCCGCAGACGCTCTACACCTGGTCGTTCGATGCCATCGGCATCGAACATTCGTGGGGTGCGTCGATCTACGCCGGCAAGGGATTCGAGGTGCGCGTGACTCAGCATTTTCTGTTCGACCGCCTGGGCGCTCGCGACACCAATCTAGGCGTCGCCGATCTGGGCAACAACGGCCCGTGGGGCAGATACGCAACGGTAGGAGTCCGCAAGACGTTCGGAACGCGGCGGTGGTGAGAGCGAGGCAACGCACTCGCGCCTATACAGGGGCTCAACACGTCACGGTTTGGGCTGCGACACACTTAAGGGATACGAAGCAATCAAATACTTGGCCTGATCGCTATCGACCGGATCAAGATCGAAGAGTAGTTGATCCCCGCTCCCGCCCATAATGCCTCGTGTGCGGAAATAGTAGACCTTGCCCGCTTCCGCCGTAAAATGCGCCAGCGCCACTTTTCGACTTATCCAGCCTACGTGCGACTGTGGGTTCGCGCACACATGATGCTCACCTGGCTCGACGGACACGGAGAAATAGGAGTTGTTCTGGTGAGCGCCCACCCATGTTCCGTCCAGCCCGATCTTTGTCGTAATACAGCCTCCGAAGCAGTTCACCTCGCCAATGTCCTGGATAAAGTAAACGAGCGCCTTGCCGGGTTCGGGCTGCGCCTGTGTGTGCTGGGACTCGTCGGGCTTCGCGTTGAAGCTGATGCTCTTTGGACCGCATGCCGCCGCCAGAGGGCCTGACTCTCGCTGGGCAAATGCGGATACTGCCAGGAGCATCACGATAAGAGCGGATCTCATGATTTTCTCCAACTGCACGATTCGCTTACTACCGCTGACTATAACCCCTTTCGAGATTTCTTTCGTAAACTCCGACTAGCAATCGCGTCCGATCCACACTCGGCAACCCGGCGAGCCAGGAATGTTGCTATCGGCTTCTTCGCGAATTCTCTATAATTGTTGGTTTCATCCCAGACATCAGGCGTTGATCCTATTGGAGGAGAAAGATGGCGGGCACTTATAACGGTGTGGCAATCCCGGCAGACGGAAAAAAGATCGGCTATGCGGCCGGCAAGTACGACGTTCCGGACAATCCAATCATCCCCTTCATCGAGGGTGATGGCACCGGGCGCGACATCTGGAAGGCTTCTCTGCGCGTATTCAATGCTGCGGTAGAAAAAGCCTACAGAGGCAAACGCCGCGTGGCCTGGTACGAAGTTTTTGCGGGGGAAAAAGCCAAGGCAAAGTTCGATAACTGGCTGCCCGACGATACCGTCGATGCGATTCGCGAATTTCGAGTCGCCATCAAAGGCCCGCTGACCACTCCCGTGGGCGGCGGGATCCGCTCTCTGAATGTTGCACTGCGGCAGATTCTGGACCTCTATTGTTGCGTGCGCCCGGTGAAGTATTACAAGGGCGTGCCCTCGCCGGTGAAGCATCCCGAGCGCATGGACGTGGTCATCTTCCGCGAGAATACCGAGGACGTTTACGCCGGCATCGAGTGGGAGCAGGGAACTCCTGAGTGCGCCAAGCTGATCGAATTCCTCAACAAGGACATGCTCAAGGGCGGCAAGAAGCAGGTTCGTCTGGATTCGGGCGTGGGCGTCAAGCCGATTTCCGTGACCGGCACCAAGCGGTTGGTGCGTATGGCCATAAAGCACGCGCTGGAATCCGGCCGCAAGACCGTAACCCTGATGCATAAGGGCAACATCCAGAAGTTCACCGAGGGTGCGTTCCGCAAGTGGGGATACGAACTGGCGATTGCAGAATTCCGCGCCCAGATAGTGACCGAACGCGAGAGCTGGATCCTCGACAACAAAGACAAGAACGCGAATCTCACCGTCGCCCAGAATGCAGAGCTGGTTGAGCCGGGGATGGAATTCGCTCCGCCGTCCTTCCGCCAGTCAGTGGAAAAAGAAGTGCAGCAAGTGCTCGACAGCATCTACGCCTCGCATGGCAAGGGCGCGTGGAAAAAGAAAATCATGATCAACGATCGCATCGCCGATTCCATCTTTCAGCAGGTGGTGACCCGAGCGGACGAATATTCCGTGCTGGCCTGCCCCAATTTGAACGGCGACTACATTTCCGATGCCTGCGCGGCGCAGGTGGGCGGCCTCGGAATCGCCCCCGGCGCAAACATCGGCGACGGGTACGCCATCTTCGAAGCCACCCACGGCACGGCCCCCAAGTACGCCGATAAAGACGTGATCAATCCCGGCTCGGTGATTCTTTCCGGCGTGATGATGTTCCGGCACCTGGGCTGGAACGAAGCTGCCGACTTGACCGAGCAAAGCATGGAGCGAACCATCGAGCAGAAGAAAGTGACGTATGACTTTGAGCGTCTCATGGAAGGCGCGACCAAAGTAAAAACCAGCGAATTCGCAGGACACATGATCGACAACATGAACGCGGGCGTGCTGGTTTAACAACTAGAAATCGGCAATTAGCAATTGGATTATGTGGGGACAGCCACCCTCGGCTGTACCGGCTGGGGCAGCCAGCCAAGTGGCTGCCGAGGGCTAAACTGCTAACTGCTCGTTGCTCATCTTCGAAAGGACTCATTCATGCGCAAGAAAGTAACGATCGTAGGTTCCGGCAATGTAGGCGCAACCGCGGCTCACTGGATCGCTTCCAAAGAGCTCGCCGACGTAGTGCTTATCGACATCATTGAAGGCGTTCCGCAAGGCAAGGGCTTGGATTTGCTCGAAGCGATGCCCATCGAGAAGCGCGATTCCTACATTACCGGCACCAACGACTACAAGGACACCGCGAATTCCGACATCGTCGTGATAACCGCGGGCATTCCGCGCAAGCCCGGCATGAGCCGCGACGACCTGCTCAACACCAACTACAACATCATGAAGGCGGTAGTCGGCGAGGCGGTAAAGCATTCACCCAACTGCATTCTCATCGTGGTTTCGAATCCGCTAGATGCCATGGCGCAAGCTGCCTACAAGCTAAGCGGATTCCCGCGCGAGCGCGTCATCGGCATGGCTGGAGTGCTCGACTCCGCCCGCTTTCGCGCCTTTATCGCCGACGAATTGAAAGTGAGCGTGGAGAACGTTACCGCCTTCGTGCTCGGCGGCCACGGCGACACTATGGTTCCGCTGCCGCGCTATTCCACGGTCGCGGGCATCCCGATTACGGAGTTGATTGAAAAATCCCGGCTCGAAGCTTTGGTGCAGCGCACCCGCGATGGCGGCGCAGAAATCGTGAAGTACTTGAAAACCGGTTCCGCATACTACGCGCCCTCGGCGGCGGCCACCGAGATGGTGGAAGCTATTCTCAAAGATAAGAAGAAAATCCTGCCCTGTGCCGCATATTTGCAGGGCGAGTATGGCATCTCCGGTCTCTACGTCGGCGTACCCGTTAAGTTGGGCGCCAAGGGAATCGAGCAGATCATCGAAATAAAGCTGACAGCGGAAGAGAAAGCAGGCCTCGACAAGAGCGCCGCAGCGGTGAAGGAGTTGTGCGGAGTGATCGGAGTCTGAGCAAAGTTTACACCGCTACGCCTTCGGTACCGGGAGGCAGCGCTGCTCCCGAAGCAGCATCGCCGAATTTCCAGGTCTCGTCGGGATTCGTGGAGAGCAGCGGCCATCCCTTCGAGAGCACGAAGCGCAGCCAGGCTCCCGCTATCTGCGAGGTGACCACCGCCGTGATGACCAGGCTAGTATAAAAAGCTGCGTTGATGATCCCGGCATCGTAAGCGACGCTAGCGAGCACAATGCCGGGGCCACCACGCGCGTTCGTGGTCAGCGCGATGTTGATGATATCAAGCCCGCGGAAGCCGCCCAACCACGCGGCCAGTCCGGCCGAGAACACGGAGATCAGTGACGAACCCACGAGAAATACCAGCAAAATCGTGAAGGAGAACTGACGGCCAAACACCAGGCGGTAGCCGATGATGGCAAAGTAGATCGGCACGAAGACGCCGAAAGAGACTTTCGAAATAGCGTCGACCGCCGTGGCAAACCGCTCACGCTGGCTTCCGTAGAGCCCGCCGACAATGCCATACCCGGCCAGCAGCGCGGCGAATTGCAGGTTGACCTCGAATATCGCGGCGATCGCACAGTAAGCCATTAACACGGCCATCACGTAGCCCACCGGAGACGCCTTGTAGAGAACATTCCAACTCGCATTGCTGACCCGCTTCAGCAGACCAGGAGCCGCGATCAATCCAATCAACGTATAAATCAGCGTGCTGATCACGTGTGAGGAGACGGTGCTTGCAACGTGCTGCTGCGCTAGCGTTGCGGACGTGGCCAGTGCTGTCGCAAACGCCAGCACGATCCACAGGGCGAGATCTTCCAATAAGGCATAGCCGAGGATCAGGCTCACGAAGCGTGTCCTCATGATTCCGAGATCCCAGAAGATGCGCGAAATCACGGGAATCGAACAGACGGCAGTGGCAATCGCCACAATCAGCAGAGTTGAAGTGGGTTGTCCAGCGCTCCCAGTCAACAGCTGCAGCGGCAGCAGATGCGCGAAGCCCAACCCCAACACCAGCGCGAAGCTGGCCAGGTCAGAAACGGTAAGCAGCAGGAATGTGTTGCGCCGATTTTCTTTGGCCAGAAGGCGTCGCGTTTCAGCCCCGGAACAAAACATCAGCAGGATCAGGCCGAGCTGATACAGGAAGCCCATAACCGTGGCGGCGCTCGGCGAGAACGAGAAGAGTTTGCCGTAGGCCGACGGCGCTAAGAGCTTCAACACAAACGGACCGAGCAGGATACCCGCGAGGATCTCGCCTACGATGCGCGGCTGCTTAAGCTTTTCAGCCAGATAGCCCAAGCCGTGAACCGCAACCAGAAGCAGGGCAATCGTGAGGACGAAGTGACCAAAGTCGATAACTGACAAATTCTCCCCCTGAACGCCGAAGTTAGGTGATCAGAGGAGACGTTTGGTTGCTCGGGACAGCGTCCTACAACAGTCATTCGAGGCCTTCAGTAACCTCATGCGCGCCGATGCAGGAGGCGCAATACTTTAGTTTCTGCTGGCAGCTGGTTCGGGCGAGTGTGCCCGCGGAGGTCGGACCTTCAAGTTGCCACATGCCGATCTATTCTTGGCGGCAACGGCGAAGACCTTTGGACTGACGCTGGTGACGGGCGACCGAAACCTGATTCGGGCAGGGGGAATCTCAGTAATCGCGAATTGATGGTGCTCCCGATCCCCTCTACACCTTCTCGATTGTCACCTTCTTTACCACAATATCCTTGTTCGGACGATCCTGGCGGTTGCGCGGGAGCGCCACGATCTTCTCCGCCACGTCCTGGCCTTCCACCACTTCTCCGAAAATCGTGTGCTTGCCCGTGAGCCACGTGGTCGGCGCCAGCGTGATAAAAAACTGTGAGCCGTTCGTATTCGGGCCCGCGTTTGCCATCGCCAGTTTGCCGGGCTTGTCGAATTTGTGTGGAGAGTCCTTGGTCTCGTCTTCGAACTGGTAGCCGGGACCGCCCGTGCCGGTGCCCAGGGGGTCGCCGCCCTGGATCATGAAGTTGGGAATCACGCGATGAAAAATCGTGCCGTCATAGAGGCGGTCTTTCGATTTCTTGCGCGTCGAGGGATGCGTCCACTCGCGTTTGCCGTCGGCAAGTTCCACGAAGTTGGCAACGGTTTTGGGCGCATCTTTCTCGAACAGGCGGCAAACAATAGTTCCTTCCGATGTTTCAAAAATGGCGTAAGTTCCCGCGGCTCGGCTCATGGATATCTTTTTCTCCTATAGGTGAATGGCTTCTGATTCTAACAGGGTGCAGGGAAAAAACAGGCTGCGGCGCAATCAGGAACTATTTGAGATCGCCCGGCCGCAGGTATTGAGTGAAGAAGGCCTGCGTCTCGAGAGCCAGGCGTTTGCGCGCTTCCGGCGTTTGGAAGGTGTGCGCATCTTCGACCGTCACAAACTTTACGGAAGCTCCCGCCTCCCGCAGTTTGTCGGCGAGTTCCTGGGATTGCGCGATGGGCACGTCCGCGTCCTGAGTGCCATGCATGATGAGAAACGGCGACACATTCTTCGAGACATGAAATACAGGCGAGGCGTCCTGCCACACTTTAGAACGCTGCGCATAGTCCCCGCCGAAGAATGTGGCCAGAAAGGCGTCGTCATCAGCATCGCGATGAGTCGTGAAATCTGTGGGTCCGCTGACTTCGACCACGGCCTGCACTCTACTCGAGTATTTGGCGAGGGCCGCATCCGAATTATCGCGCGTTTCTTCCATCCCCAGCAGAGCCGCCAACTGCGCGCCCGCGGAGTGCCCGAACGCTCCGATATGATCGGGGTCGACCCGGTATTTTGCAGCGTTGGCACGAATCCAGCGAACCGCGCGCTGCACGTCGTCCAGCTGTGCGGGCCAGAGATTTTCGTTTCCATGCATCAGACGGTAGTCAACCGCGAACGCGACAAAACCGCAGCGGGCAAGAAACATTCCCATGGTGTGCATGGTCGCTTTGTCAAAACTCGTCCAGCCCCCACCATGGATCAGCACGACCGCCGGACGCGGAGCGGAAGACTGTTCACTGGGCTGATAAATGTCCAACATCAGCGAATGGTCGCCGAGCGTGCTGTAGGGAACGTCCTGCTGAACCGAACTCAGCGGGCTCGCAGCACCGTTCGTCGGCATCTGGGCCGACGCCTCGCGTGGCTTTAGAGGAGAGGTTTGCGCAACAACGCCCGGAGCTATGCCGAGCATCACAACGGTCAAAATTAAAGCTCGCTTTGCCATATCGAAACCTATTCCAGATCTCGCGTCTCGATCGAACGGCTCGGAAGACTAATTTGGATTCGCAGGGGCTGCGGGCGGCGCACTCGCCGGTTTCTTGACCGTCGTGCTCGCGGGCTTGGCCTGCGTGGCCGTACTTCCGCGCACAATCCTGATATGGATGATCTTCACCGTGCGGAAAGGCTTGTCATTGCTGGGGTCGCGCGCCATACGCGCGATCTGCTTCACTAGCACGACGGCTGCATCATCGCACTGACCAAAAATTGTGTAGCCGCCGTTAAGGTGCGGCACCGCCTTTTCCGTAATAAAAAACTGCGAGCCATTGGTGTCTGGACCGGAGTTGGCATAGGCCAGGCGGCCGGGACGATCGAACAGCAGGTCGGAAGAAACTTCGTTCTTGAACTCATACCCGGGGCTGCCGGTCCCATTGCCGGCCGGATCGCCACCCTGAATCATGAACTCAGGAATCACACGGTGGAAAATCGTTCCGTCGTAAAGTGGCACGCCATGTTTGGTCGCGCCGCTGACCGGGTTTTTCCAGTCGCGCGTGCCGTTGGCCAAGCCAACAAAATTCTGGACGCCAAGCGGAGCCTTGTCGGGAAAAAGCGTGCAGTGCAAATTGCCGACGGAGGTTTCGATTACGGCGGTGGTCACGACAGGGGCGTGATGAACTGCTGGCTTGGTGGCCGTACCCGGTTGGGCTGCAGTGCTGGGCTTAGCAGCCGGCGCAGCTTGCGTGCTGGTTCCCGATTGCGCCCATGTCCCGAGGGCGACCATCAAGCTAAACATTATGAGTGTCAAAGTTTTCCGCATGGATGCTCCTCGAAAATTCCCGAATCTTAGATGCTCATGTGGGTAGAGCCGGCCCCGACTGTCCGGTCGAGCGAAGCTCGACTCGGTTTCCTTACCAACTCCGGCGAGCCGGGACAATACCCGGAAACCAACGTTGCATTGTACGACAGCACAACCCGGGATGCCCTTGAGGCTAAGGCGTGGCTGTGGGTTGTGCCGCCTGAATCTCGTGGCTCACGCGTTCCACTTCACGAAACACACGAACAATATTCCCCCCGAGAATCTTCTTGATGTCGCCGGCGCTGTATCCGCGATCGAGCAGAGCCTGCGTAATCTTCGGCAGATCGGCGGCGGAATCGATCCCCTGGGGCGTGGCCCCGCTCACGCCGTCGAAATCTGACCCCAGGCCCACGTGATCAATTCCCGCAACTTTCGCGACGTGGTCGATGTGATCGATCAGCGCTTTCAGCGGCGGCCGCGGAAGCTTAGCCATCCACTCGCGCTCGATGCGGTCCACTTCGATGTAGTTGACTTCCTTGCCCTCAGCTTTGCGCTGCGCCATGTAAGCTTCCACAGCGGCGGCCTTGTCGTTGGCTTGCGCCTTCTCGGCGTCGAGAAAATTTTGGTCAATGAAGCCATTAAAAAAATTAACCTGCACCACTCCGCCGTTCTTGGTCACGGCCTGCAGCATTTCGTCGGTCATATTGCGCCCCGCATTGGTAAGCGCACGTGCGGAAGAATGCGACGCAATCACCGGAGCCTTCGTGGTAGCAATTGCATCCCAGAAAGTTTTATCGGCAACGTGAGAAATATCGACCATCATACCGAGACGGTTCATCTCGAGCACGACTTGTTTGCCGAAGTCGGTCAAGCCGTTGTGGTGCTGCACCTTGGAGTCATTGATGTCGCCCGAGGAGTCCGCCCATTCATTGGTGTTCGACCAGCTCAGCGTCATGTAACGCACGCCCAGGCGGTAGTAATCGTGCAGCAGGTGCATGTCGTTCTCGATCGAATGTCCGCCCTCAATGCCCATCAGCGCGGCCAGCTTGTGTTCCTTATGCGCACGCTCAATATCCGCCACGGAGAACGCCATCATCATGCGGTCGGGATGCCGCGCAGCCTGCTGGTAGACCGAGTCGATCAGATCGAAAGTGTGCCGGGCAAAATGGCCTTGATTCGTTTCAGGATCGACCCAGATGGAAAAAAATTCAGCGCCCAGGTTGCCGCGCTTCGCCTTATCGAGGCTGATGTGCCCGATGTCGTTAGGATCGCTCGAGCCAAGATCAAAGTTTTCGTCGAGAAAACGCTGCGGCGTGTCGGCATGCGTGTCGATGATGAGAGCGGAGTCGTGAATGGCGCGCGCCCGCGCCGTCACCACCACGTCAGCAGAGTTCGCGGGTGAAACCGGAGTTTGAGCTGGTGTCTGAGCAGAGAGGAAGAGCAGTGGGGAAAACAAAATCGGAACCGCAAACAGAAAAGCCCGGAGTCGAGTCATAAGAAGTTTGCCGTAGCCGGCAGGTGACCGATTGTATAAGCAGCGGCGATAGAAAAGGTAGGCATTATTGCGGAACCCTCACCGCAGCGCGGCAAGAGCCTGCGCGACGCACTTTTCGAGCGGCTCATCAGTATGCATAACGGTCTTCGGCAGTGAAATAGCTTCGAAGCGCGATCGCACCTCAAGATAAAGCTGAAAGTCGCGGTTGGCCGCGGGATGTCCTCGACCGGCGGCGTGCTCCTCCAAGCGCCGCCTCGCCGTCTCTTCCGAGCTAACGCATTCCAGTATCCGCCAGGGCTGGTGCAGAGAATCGGCAGCGGCCAGAACATTCTCAATCTGATAGCGGCGGGAGAACGGCCGTCCGTCCAGAAAGACGATGCGAGCAGGATCCTGCCGCAGCAGATACGCCGCAGTCTCAAGCATGATCTGAACGCAGAAATCGTCCTGCTGCGAAGAGTATTCAATCTCCGCCGCAGCAAAAATCGCATGGCGAATTTCGTCCTTACTGAGGAGGCGGCCGGAGGTTCGCCCAGCCAGTTCGCGCGCAAGGGTTGTCTTACCGGTGCCGGGAAGCCCGGCCATCAGCACGATCATGGTCCATTAAAGCATGACTCACAGCATGATCCGCCATACCAGGATCCGTTAGCTGATCATCAAACAGGCACCTCCGGCAGGCCGACTTGTGAATCGCGTCGAGGAGCAGATTCATCCATTCGATAGACACTTTTGGTGATCGCAACATTAGAGGAGGCGTGAATGCCGCTGGTTCGAATTTCCCTACGCGAAGGCAAAACGGAAGAATATAAAAAAGCTCTAGGTGATGGAGTGCATCGAGCGATGGTCGAAGCCATCGAGGCCCCTGCGCAGGATCGATTTCAAATTATTACCGAGCACCCGGCGGGCGGCCTGCTTTATGATCCCACCTACCTGGGAATACAGCGGACCGAGAACATCGTCATGGTACAGATCACCCTATCAACCGGACGAAAGCCGCCGCAGAAACGCAGGCTATTTAAGCGGATGGCCGAGATTCTGGCGGAAAATCCTGGACTACGACCGCAGGATCTCATGGTCAGTCTGGTGGAAGTGGCGTGGGAGAACTGGTCGTTTGGCAACGGCGAAGCGCAATATACCGTTTAGTTGACTACTCGGGTTGGGCCAGTGCCGTGAGCTGCAAATCCAGAAGCGGTATCTGCTCGCCGTCGGTTGCGGAACTGTCGATCAGAATCCGGCCGGTTTCCGGACGGTCTACCTTATCCAGCGGAACAATATTCTGCGTCTCGCGCCATTCCGAATAGTGGCCGGAAACCATAATATGGAATACCCACTGGTGGCGCTCTTCTTCCGGTTCCACCAGCCCCAGGGCCTTCATATAGAACAGGTAGTGCTCCATCCAGCGGATCTGTTCATTCGTCATGCCGCGGCGTTGCAAGTCCACGGTGACGCCGGCCAGATGCGAAGAAGCCGTGTCGCCGTCGGCAGGAGCCGCGTTCCGATTGTGGCGGCGAAGTTTTTTCTGCACTGTCACCGTACGTACCGCCGAATTCACCTGAATCTGCTGATGAAAGCGGTGGTAAAAAGCCTGACCAACGTCCTCCGTAAAGTCACGCGTCCAGGGACGGCTGAAGCGCCGCGTAGGATCCAGCCGCGGATCGAAACGCAGCGAGTCGCTGGTGCGAATCGGTACCAGAGCCTCAATTGTCTTCAGATGTTCCAGCTCTGCATCGTCCTGAATGCGAGGCAGTTCCATGCGGTCGATCTCGGCGTTCTGCACCAGCAACGATTGGTGAGACGGCCGGAACATCGGGTTCCAGCGCAGAGACCGCACCTGCCGCCTGCGATGCACCGTTCGGTGCAGCGTGGTCGGGCTGGCGGCAAACAGCGGGCTGCACAAGCCTGCCGAAAGGGCAACAGCGAGCCAGAATTGTGTTTTCTGTTTCAACGAAGTGGCCTCTTCCGTTCCGGTGCAACTTGCGCCCGACTGCCTGAGATTCTACGACAGGCTGTCAAGTCCTCAAACCACATACTGCTCGCAGCCTGTTACCGCCGTACCAAAACCTGTACTCGAACATCTGGTTACTACTGGTTACTACCCCGCCTGCACGCCGGGGGGAACATTGTGATTAGCGGCATGTGGAGGGCCATCCGCCGGGACTGGCACAACTCGCCTATCTGCTGTGGGGACAAGCGCTTGGCATTTTTCACTCGTACGGCAGGTGTCTTGAATCCGGACAATTGACGCAAATCAGCGCCGAAAAAGGTCACCGATAGCTTGTTTCATCACGTCTCCGCCAACTTCCGAAATTGCTTTGGTCAGCGGAATGTCTTTGGGGCAGACCTCGACGCAGTTCTGCGCGTAACCGCATTCCTGGATGCCGCCGTCGCCCATCAAAGCCGCCAGTCGCTCGCGTTTCAGCGCCTGGCCTGTAGGATGCGTGTTAAACAGCCGCACCTGCGCGATGGTGGCCGCTCCCACGAAGCCGGTGTCTTCGTTGAACTGCGGACACGCTTCCATACAGCAGCAGCACGAAATGCAGCGCGAAATAGGGTAAGCAGCTTCCTGCTCGTCCGCCGTCATGCGCGGACCGGGCCCCAGATCGTAAGTGCCGTCGATCGGAATCCAGGCCTTGACTGCTTTGAGATTTTCGAAGATCACGCTGCGGTCGGTAGCGAGGTCGCGGACCACCGGAAACTTGGAAAACGGCTCAAGTCGAACCGGTTGCTCCAGATTGTCAATCAAGGCAGAGCAGGCCATGCGGGCGCGTCCATTGATGAGCATGGCGCAGGAGCCACAAACTTCTTCCAGACAATTCGAATCGTAAGTGATGGGCGTCGTCGGCGTCCCGTCGCGCGTGACCGGATTGGCCGCGATCTCCATCAGCGAGGAAATCACGTTCATGCCCGGATGCCACGCGAGTTCGAACTCCTCCCACCGCGATTCGGCAGCGGGAGTAGCCTGGCGCTTGATCTTGATGATGACGGATCTATTAGCCATTTTTCCTGACTCTTCTCATTCGTGGAGCCTCGGACGTCCTCGCCCCGGGAGTAGCGCCACGAAACCAATCGCCCACGCTGCACTGCCGCTCCGCCGGGTGGACGAGGGCGTCCGCCCCTCCATGCGCATTATCCCCTGGCCGCATCAATACTTCCTCGCCCGCGGCGGAATCAGCGACGTATCCACCGGCTCGAACTCAAACTTCGGCTCATCTGCATCGGGCGCGAAAACCGCTTTCGTCGTCTTCAGGAAATTCTTGTCATCACGGTCCGGGAAGTCTGGTTTGTAGTGCGCCCCGCGAGATTCGTCGCGCAGACGTGCTCCCTGAGCAATCACCCGCGACAACTGCAGCATGTTGTAAAGCTGACGGGTAAAGACCACGCTGGTGTTCGCCCACTGCGTGCGGTCGCTCAGGTTCACTTTGCGAAAGCGTTCCAGCATCTCCACCAGTTTCGCATCGGTCTGCAGCAAATTCTTGTTGTAGCGGATCACAGTGCAATCTTTGGTCATCAACTCGCCCAGCTCGCGCCACAGCCGGAAAGGATTCTCCGTGCCCTGATTGTTCATCAGCAGGGAATTGCTTTCTTCCTGTTTTTTCTTCTCTGCATCAAAGCATCCGTTGCCGTCAGCAACCGCCTCCAAACCGCGCGCATATTTCACCGCGTTCGGCCCGGCAATGCCTCCTCCGTAAATGCAAGAGACCAGCGAATTCGCGCCCAGTCGGTTCGCCCCGTGATATTGATATTCGCACTCGCCGGCCGCGTAAATGCCAGGGATATTCGTAGCTTGCTTAAAATCTACCCAGAGCCCGCCCATGGTGTAGTGCATGCCGGGGAAAATCTTCATCGGCGTGTCGCGCGGATCATCGCCCACAAACTTCTCGTAGATTTCGAGAATGCCTTCCAGTTTGCGATCGAGAATCTTGCGGTCGATATGCGTGAGGTCGAGATAAACCATCGGCTTCCCGTCGATGCCGAGGTTGAGCTCGAACACCACCTTAAAAATTGCCCGCGTGGCGATGTCGCGCGGAACCAGGTTGCCGTACTTGGGATACCACTCTTCCAGAAAATACCAGCGGTCACCTTCGGGAATCGACTTCGCATCCCGTTTATCGCCAGCCGTCTTCGGAACCCAGACGCGTCCGCCCTCGCCGCGCGCCGACTCCGACATCAGCCGCAGCTTGTCTTCGCCCGGGATGCATGTCGGATGCACCTGAATAAATTCGCCGTTCGCGTAATAGCAGCCCTGCTGATACAGAGCCGACTGTGCCGAACCCGTACACACAACCGAATTGGTTGACTTGCCGAAGATCGCGCCGTTGCCGCCGGTGGCGATGATGATGGCATCGGCAGGGAATGTCCGCACTTCCATCGACCGCAAGTCCATGGCGCAGATGCCACGGCAGACTCGGTTGCCGTCGAGCACAGCGGAGAGAAATTCCCAATGCTCGTATTTCTTGACTTTGCCTTCCGCTTCATACCGCCGCACTTGTTCGTCGAGCGCGTAAAGAAGTTGCTGTCCGGTGGTCGCGCCAGCGAACGCTGTGCGGTTATACAGAGTCCCTCCGAAGCGGCGGAAGTCGAGCAGGCCCTCGGGCGTGCGATTAAAGGGAACGCCCATGCGGTCGAGCAGATCGATGATGCCCGGCGCGGCCTCGCACATGTCTTTGACCGGCGGCTGGTTGGCGAGAAAATCGCCGCCGAAGACCGTGTCGTCAAAATGTTTCCAGGTCGAGTCGCCTTCGCCCTTAAGATTCTTGGCAGCGTTGATGCCGCCCTGCGCGCACACCGAATGCGAGCGCTTCACCGGAACAATGGAGAACAGATCAACGCGGCCGCCCATCTCGGCAATCTTGATCACCGCCGAGAGGCCCGCCAGTCCGCCACCCACCACAATAATTTTCGGAGCTGCTGCCATCGTCCCCTTATCGGCTTTCTGTAATTTGCTTGTCCGCGTTCGTCACTGCTGCGCCCGGCTCAATCGGCTGCTGCGGGCGCGAGCGGAACGACGTTAGACTCGCCAGTCCCGCGCCACTCAACACAAAGAAGAATGCCAAACACACAACCAGAAATCTTCTCTGCGCCTTCTCGCCGGAGACAATGCCCCACTTTGCCGAGAACAACCAGATGCCGTAGGCGAAGTGCCACGAAGCCGCGATCAGGCCCACGACATAAAACAGGAAAAACGGCGTCTGAAATACTTCCGCCTGCACTTTGCCAAACGAGAGTTCAGGATGCGCGTGCAGGTCAACTCCGGTAAACCGCATCGTCCACGTGTGCCAAAGGATGTAAGCGAAAGCGATGCCGCCCGTCCAGCGCTGCGCGGTGTACATCCAGTTGCCGCTCCAGGGATATTGAATCGTGTTCCCGTCCCCGCGATACCAGATGTAGAAACCGTAGAGCGCGTGAAACGCAATCGGCAGCCAGATACCGAACAATTCCAGAAAGAACACCAGCGGCAGATTCGCCAGAAAGCTCACCTGGCGGGCATAAGCATCCGGCCCGGTGATAGCGGTGGAGTTGGAAACGAGAATATGTTCGAAAAGAAACGCGCCCACCGGAACAATTCCCGAGAGGGAATGCAGCCGCCGCAAAACAAACGAAATTCCCTGACCCGCGCGCAACGGCGCTACACCGTGCGTTACAGCTTGACCGGGAGCAGTAGAACTGGCTGACGCCACGAGAAACGCTCCTTATGAGTTCAGCAATGAAAAGATAACTTTTTATTATGTGGTGCGAGAGAAGTGAAGTCAAGGCACGAGGAGTCGATGTAGGATAGCCGCGTCGGCTGTCCAGTGGAGCGAAGCACGACAAGGGTCTCAATCTTTGCGCGGCGGGTTTCCGGGACCGAGATCTTTTAGATATGCATCTGCTTCGCTGGCCGGTGCCTGTGGCAAGCAGATATCAGCACTGTAGAAGCTGCGACCGTCTCCCCTCCCAAACAACAGCATCTTTGTTCCAACTTGCAACAGCTTGGGCCAGAATCCGTTGCAGTCGCCGTGCGCACCGTTTCGCCACGCGAACTTGACGTAGCTTCCAGGATCGCCTTTCCACCATTCATCCACGTGAAAGATAGCCAAATCACCCTTGTGCGCAACTAACTCACCGCGAAATGCGATGTCAGAGTACTTTAGGGCCTCTTTTGCGCCCAGTCGCCCACACGAACACGCGCTAGCAAGACCGGGCGCTATCAGAATCGCCAACAAAACGAAACACAAGGTTTTCATATTCGATTCCTCGCATCAATCCAATCCAGAAATTGCCGGAACGCCGCACCACGGTGACTGTAGCGGGATTTTTCTTCGGCGCTCAGTTCGGCAAACGTCTTCTGAATCTGCGGAAAACAAAACAGCGGATCGTAACCAAACCCGTTACTCCCACGCGGAGCGTCAAGAATAACGCCTTCGGCAACCCCGCGAAATGTAGCCAGCGTCTTTCCGTCCCGCGCCGCAGCCAGCACGCACACGAACCTGCCTGTGCGTTTGTTGGGAGCAACATTCTTCAGTTCGCGCAGCACACGCGCATTATTGGCATCGTCGTCGGTGTTAGCGCCAGCTTCGTGCGGCTCGGTTCCCAGCAGTTCGGGTGCCGCATATCGTGCAGAGTGCACGCCAGGAGCCCCGTTTAGCACGTCCACTTCCAGGCCGGAATCGTCAGCCACCACAATCTCTCCCGCAACGTGGAGGCTATATTCTTCCGCCTTCTTCCGCGCGTTGGCCTCGAAGGTGTCTCCATCTTCGACGGCCGCGGGCAGGGAAGCGAAACCCGGCAATCCTGAGATCTCAACCCCGTGCCGCGCCGCCGCCCCTGCAAAGTCGCGCAACTTGCCCGCATTCGAAGTCGCAATCAGAATTCGTCGCATGATGCTTAGAAGACAGTAGCAGCCTGAGAGCTCCGTCGTGCTCTTGCAACAGCGACCCAGAGCATCCCGAGCAGCGCGGTGACCAGAGAAATCCATCCGCCCACCACGCGATCCCAGGTGCGAACAAACGTGATCTTCACGCGATTCGGCCCAGCTTCGACCGGCACCATCAACTGCCCCGTGCTCTCTCGCGTGCCCGCTTGCACCACGCGCCCGTTAACCTCAACTTTCCACGCCGGATAATTAAATAGATGCAACGCCAGTCGCGCGGGCGCGGACATCTCCGCCGTGAACTCCTTCGATTCGGCGTTCCACTGCACCACATGAATACGCGCGTGTTCAAGCCCTTCGACAGTCACGCGCCGCGCGCCTTTGTCAATCGCCGAAGAATCGGCTCCCGTGGGTGTGTACTCGTCGGTGCCTTCATAACCAGCTATTGTGTTTGCAGGGTCTTGCACGATATTGTCCTGCATCTTGTCGCGCAACTCCTGGAGATCGTCCGCATCCTCCCACCATGGCCGCTGGATGCGATATCCGCTGACCACAACGAGTAAGAGCGCCCCGGCGCAAACCAAAGCGCGAGCCGGCCAGCGGCGCAAGCCGAACGTGATGACTACGGAAAGAATCATGCTCAGGCACAACAGCCAGCGCCACGGAAATTGCATGAAGCGAAGTTTCGGAGCGAACTTCCAGAACGGCGCCGAAACCGGAAGCAGCAACACCATGCACGCGATCGCCCACGCGGCGAGGGTATTCCAGAGCTCACCATTGCTCTTCCGCAGCGAGCGCGCCGCCCACGCCGCAATCAAGAGCAAGCCAATCTCCGCCAACGCTAGCCAGGAGATGAGATGGTTGAAGGCGTCGTGCTCGGCGTCTGCGGTGTGGATGAAAAGAAAATTATCCTGCGGCCGGTAGCCGATCGAAACCGCTTCCGTAATATTGACCCAGCGTTGTTCGTAAATCGCGGGCATCAGGTAGAAAGCCGCAAGGCATGCACCCAGCGCGACCGACGCGGCGCCCACCAGCAGAAGCCGCGGAGATCGGCGCTGCCAGGCCAGCACGACGACGAGTAAGGCGAACGAGTAATGGATCATCACGGCGGCCGGCGCGTTGATCAGCCACGCGCCGGCCAGCAGCAGCGCGAGCGGGACGATCACACGCCGCCTCCCCTCCGCGGCTCTTAGCAGAAACAGCAGCAACAGCGGCAACACGCAGCTCGCCAACAATTCGGCGAAGGCGCTGCGCCAGTACACGATCACCAGATGATAAGGATTGACTGCGTAAAACGCAGCCGCGATGATGGCATGGCGACGCGGCAGCCACTGCCGGACTAGCATATACATCGAAATACCCGCCGCCACCAGCACCATCCAGATGTAAATATCGACGGCGAACGTCCACGGAAAGGTCGCGCTCAGCGCTGCGCCAATGGCCCATGAAGCCGGCGGATAAAATACAAACCGGGGTTCGCCGAATCCGAAGTGGGCCATCGCAGCCCAGCGCGGATACACGATCCCTTGCTTCCATTGCCCAAGCACTTCAAGCCACGAATAAAGATGAAACTCCAGGTCGTGGCCCGAAGGCGTGCCGAAAAAAAAGAAAGGAATCTCCACCGCAAAGGCCGCCGCGGAAATCACCAGCAGAGGCAACCACAACAGCGGCGTCTCCTCTGCGGGTCTCATCCTCGCGGGCGAAGTCTTTACCGGGGTAGCGATGGTTGGGTCCGTGGCCAGAGTTTTATCTTAACGCCGCAATCGTGCTGGGAGATTTTCCACCGCTCCGAGTCTATATTTAACCGAGATTTAATATTCCTGAAATCTTCGCGCAACCCCGATCAAATATCCTTCTCGCACTGGGGTGGTACAGACCACGAAGGTCGAAGAGCCCGCGCCTGAGACGGGGAACGGGTTCTTCGATTCTTCGCGACTGGATCGCAGCTGAAGCCTCTCGCACCCGCGCATGTTCTCCCAACTTGTCCGCCTAGCACCAATTCCATCCCGCAAGCCTGCCAACAATTCCGCGAAAGGCTTCGCCCATCTTAACTGTAGAGACGTTGCTGGCAACGTCTCTGCAGTAAGGGGATCAATTCAAGAGGATTAAAAAAGATTGAAGGGAATTCACAAACGAGGCAGGCCAACCTAAACGGAAGCTTCTTCCGGCGAGCGCTGGCGCCGAAGTTCTTCCACGAACTCATCCTGCTGCAGCGTCGCCCCTCGCCGAATCAGTTCCAGCAGCTCATCTTCTAACTCGTCACTTGACTCTCCGGGCAGAATTTCGGAAGGCTCAAACTGCGTGAGATCGGCTACCAGCGCGCGCGGTGAAACATAAAGCTCAGGCGTGCGATCGGAAGAACTGCGCAGAAAATTGATCAGGTTCTCCACCTGAGCGCGCTGTTCAGGCGTGCGCGAGGGAAATTCCAAACCCATGCCATGCCCGGGATGCGCGACCCGCACCATGCCCTCGGTATGCACTTCCATTTCGCCCGTCTTGAAACACAAGTCGACCATGGAGCGCTCGGGAAACGGTGCATCGCTTTCCACGTAACATCCGCCCAGGCTGAGATCGGTGAGTTTGCAGTGCGGCACGGCTTCGTTGAGCTCGCCGCCCATGCTCGTCGCCGCGGATTCCAGCCATTTCTTCAGCTCATTCTTGACCGATTCTTCTAGGTCTACAAAATGAACTCCGGTCTGGCCGTTCGGATTTGCCCAAGCCACTTGTCCGTGCGCTTGAACTTCCAACCCGCCATCCGGCAAAACGAACTGAAACTCCAGCAACGCTCCCGGAAATTGCGTTTCCGCCGTGAGCACGTCCATGCCGGTTTCGCTCAGGTCCAGAAGAATGCCTTCGATTTTCCGCGCGTCGGCCAGCGTCAGCTGCACCGGAGCCTGCACCGGAACCCGAAACGCTCTCCGCCGCTCGCGATTCAACAAAGCCGCAGCCGCACGCAGCCCAGCGCGCGCCTGACCTTCCGCGATGGGTTTGTAGAGCACGAATTGCGAGCCCGCGCTTAGAATCGCGCGAACCTTGGAAGGATCGGCTACGAGCGCAATCGTCAGTGGCGAACTGCCCGATCCCAGTTCACGGGCCTGCTCGTAGACCTTATGAGCCAGTTCCGGATCGTCAAAGTCCAGGACCAGTGCGTCGAATCTTTGCTGCTGCAGACGGGCGAGCGCAGTCTCTGGATCGCTGAAGCGTTCCACCGCAATGCCGAAATTGGGCAGGACTCGACCGAGCAGCTCAGAAGCCGCATCGTCGGTCGAGACCATTAACGCCTGAAGATTCATTGCTGGCACTCACCATCCCTGCGAGACTGGGGTTGAATAAACGTGGTAAAACCGGAGCTGATTCATCAAAGCTGGTTCGTCAAACCTCAGTTACCGAAGCTGGTTCACCAAGCGTGATTCAGCCGGGCTTGGTCGACCCGTTCTGGGGCCAACCAGTCCCTATCAACTGAACCAGTAATCAACGGAACCGGTCTACGGCCAGCGCGGCGCAGCCGGACGCGCCGACTTGCTGGCGCCACCCGAGGCTCCCGCTTTGGCGGCCATCGCGTCACCCTGCGGATCGTCCACCTCCGCCAGTACCGCGTTGTCCTCGTCATCGTTTTCAGCGAGCAAGGGAGCTACTTCGCGCAGCTTTTCCGCCGCCTGCTGCAACATTTCAATCTGCTTCCCCAGCTGAGCATACTTTGCCTGCTTTTGCCGGAGCACCTCATGGATATCCTTCATCATAACCCCCTGCTGCTCAATCTAAGGACGGGGCCGTGGCAGGTCAACGGTAATCCCCCC
>Ga0209006_10001540_pt1 | contig 20869 bp, 18 predicted proteins | sample JacPin_JW_Ref_O2_FD_188567 | JGI IMG/M metagenome (GOLD analysis project Ga0209006, IMG submission 188567) | Forest soil microbial communities from Algoma, Ontario, Canada - Jack Pine, Ontario site 1_JW_Ref_O2 (SPAdes) (version 2) | ecosystem: Environmental > Terrestrial > Soil > Boreal...
CTCGACGCTGTGGGTGACGCCAAAAGCGGCGTAAGTAACGGGTAAGCTCGCCAGCGACAAGGAATCGATTCTGGGATTTTTTGCCCGGCGCCTCAGTCCGTGAGTAAGGCGCCATGTGAGGTCTTATAGGACTCGCCTTATATCTCAAGAGCAGGACCAAAATAGCCAAGTGCTTGTCTTTTGAAACGGATCAGTCATAATTGCAGCCTTCTCGGGCAATGAAGCCTGAGAGCGCCGGCAAAGATGCCCTCGGCAGCGTCTCTTAGACGCCCGGGGGTTTTTTGTTTTTCGGCAAGGGGAGGCAACATATGTCTAATACAGATCGTGGAAGGCACTCCGTCACTGGAGTCGCAGAATCCGAGGTCGATCAGATAGATCACGTGCTCGGCGAGGAATACGAGCACAAACCGGTGCCAGCTTCTGCGCGGCGGAGCATGTTCTCGGTCACGATGGTCTGGATCGGCTTCCCGATGATCATCACAGGCGCGATGACGGGGTCGGTGCTAGTGCTCGGTATGGGCTTTCAGCGCGCGCTGATCGCCATGATCATCGGCAACTTGGTCATGTTCGCTTATGTCGGGGCTCTGGGCGCCCTAGGCACGAAAAAGGGAATGAATTTCGCGCTCATCGCCAGCATCGTATTTGGCCGCAAGGGCTATGTGTTCTCGTCCGGTCTGCTTTCCACGCTGCTGCTCGGCTGGTACGCGGTGCAAACAGGCATCACCGGCAACCTGGTAAGTTCCACTTACAATCTGAACTATGTGCTGATGACCGTCATTGCCGGCGTACTTTACATCGGCATCACGTTCGTCGGGGTGAAAGGCCTTCACTATATCGGCCTCGTTTCGGTGCCGCTCTTTGTTATCCTCGGTGTGTGGGTCGCAGCCGATTCCGTCGCCAACCATGGCTGGTCGGCAGTAATGTCCTATGCCGGAGCCGACGGCAAAGGCGCCATGTCGATGGGCGTCGGACTGACCATCGTGTTGACGCTGTTCGTCGATGCCGGAACGGTGACTGCCGACTTCAACCGCTGGGCCAAGGACTTGAAGGGCTCGCTTGTCTCTACTTTCAGCGCCTTCCCCTTCGCCAATCTGGTCGCCATGCTGGTGGGCGGCATCATGACGGCGGCGCTGGCGACGCCGAACGCCAATCCATTTGGCGCCGACAACATGTTCGGTTACATGAACGACAAACAGCTCGTCTGGCTGTCGGTGATCGCCTTCATCTTCCTCTATTGCAATCTGGGTTCGGTCTGCTCGCATTGTCTCTACAATGCGGCAACCGGCTGGTCGCGCATCTTGGGAAGCCACATGCGGCTCCTCGCTGTGGCGCTGGGCGTAATTGGCATCATTGTCGCCGCCGGCAATGTGTGGGCGTTCTTCATCCAGTGGCTTACGCTGCTCGGTATTCTAGTGCCGCCGATCGGCGCCATCATTCTGGTCGATCAATATCTGCTGCGGCCAAATTCGGAAGCGTCCAGCGAATGGCGCCCGATTCCATTCATCGCCTGGGCGGCAGGTTCGGTGGTTGCGTACTTTGTCAGCGAATTCGCGCCGGAATATTCGACCGCGATCGCCGCATTTCTTGTAGCCGGCGTCGTTTACGGCGTGCTGCAAAGCGTGCTGGCACCCCGCGCTCAATACGCAGGTTAGTCTCCGTTTTATAAAGGCGGCGGTCGCTCGTATGCGGCCGCCACCCTAATCGATATGTGAGGCTTTTCCAGGCTGGAGAACACTCATGCCGCAGGATTATGAAATCTACGATCTCGGCGACGTACATTTGCAGCGCGGCGCCACGCTGCGCGACTGCAAGCTTGCCTACAAGACCTTCGGCAAATTGAATGCAGCAAAGGACAACGCCATTGTCTACCCGACCTGGTATTCGGGTCAGCACTACGACAATGAATGGCTGGTCGGATCCGGAATGGCGCTCGATCCGGTCAAATACTTCATCATCATCCCGAACATGCTGGGCAACGGCTTGTCGTCGTCCCCTAGCAACACGCCAGAGCCGTACAACGGCTCGCGCTTCCCGCAGGTGACAGCCTGCGACAATGTACGGGTACAACACCGGCTGGTGACGGAGAAATTCGGTATCAAAACGCTTCCGCTGGTCACCGGCTGGTCAATGGGCGCGCTGCAGACGTTTCATTGGGGCGCGCTCTATCCCAACATGGTCGAGCGCATCGCGCCGTTCTGCGGCTCGGCTAAATGCTCTCGCCACAATTTCGTTTTCCTCGAAGGCGTGAAGGCCGCGCTCACCGCCGATGCCGCCTTCATGGATGGCTGGTACAAAGAGAAGCCGGCGAAAGGCTTGCGGGCGATGGCGCGCGTCTATGCCGGCTGGGGATTTTCGCAGGCCTTCTATCGCGAGCGTCTCGACCTCGAGCGCTTGGGCTATTCCTCGCTGGAGGATTTCCTGGTCGCCTTCTGGGAAGGTTTCTTCCTGCCGAAGGATGCCAACAACCTTCTGACCATGCTGTGGACCTGGCAGAACGGCGATATCAGCGACAACGAGGTCTACAACGGCGACTTCAAGAAGGCGTTGGGAGCCATCAAGGCAAAGGCCTATGTAATGCCCGGCCAGACTGACCTCTACTTCCCGCCGGAAGACAGCCAATTCGAAGTTGCCAACATGCCCAACGCGAAATTCTTGCCGGTCCCCTCGATTTGGGGTCATTTCGCCGGCGGACCTGGAACCAACCCGGACGACGTCAAATTCCTCGACAACACCTTGAAAGAGTTGCTGCGGTCGTGATTGAGAGGCCGTAGCCGCTGGGACGACTCAGGCACAAAGCACATCGGAGGAACGATGGTCGGTGCAAATGAGATATGTCGCATGGATGCGGTCAACCTAGCGCGGCGCATCCGAGCAAAGGAGCTATCGCCGACCGAGGTGATTGAGGCGGTGTTGACGCGAATGGAAGCATTGGAGCCCCACCTCCACGCCTTTTGCACGACGACTCCGGATCTGGCGCGCCGCGAAGCGAAGCGTGTTGAGCAGGCAATCCTCACTGGTGAAGATGTCGGCCCTCTCGCCGGCGTTCCCGTCGGAATCAAAGATTTGGTTTGCACTGCAGGCATTCGAACGGTTTCCGGATCCTTCGCTTATCAAAACTTTGTTCCCGATGAAGACGATGTAGTTGTGGAACGACTTAAGGAGGCCGACGCAATCATCATCGGCAAGACCAACGTCCCGGAGTTCGGTTATAGCGCGGTCGGGCACTCCCCGGTTTTTGAAACGACGCGCAATCCATGGAACGTCGAACGCACGTCCGGCGGCTCAAGCGCGGGTTCCGGGGCGGCGGTGGCTGCCGGGATGGGCCCTTTCGCAATTGGCAGCGATGGCGGCGGATCAATCCGTATTCCCGCGGCGCACTGCGGCCTCTTCGGAATGAAAGCGTCGATGGGGCGAGTGCCGCTTTATCCGGGTACGAAAGACGAACGTTATCCCGGCGTTTCGAGTTGGGAATCGCTTGAACATATTGGACCGCTAAGCCGCACGGTTGCGGACGGAGCGCTCATGCTTTCGGTGATCGGGTCGGGGCCCCGACGCGCGAGACCGGCACTCGCTCCCGAAACCGGACTTTGATTGGATGGGATGTTGTCTAGGTGGCATTAAGGGCCTCCGCGTGGCCTACAGCGCCGACTGGGGATACGCTGCGGTCGATCCCGAGGTGCGCCGGGTCGTTGGCGATGCAGTGAAGGTGTTCGAACGCGATCTTGGCTGCATCGTTGAAGAGGCCCATCCAGGCTTCGATGATCCCTATCTGGCGTTCTGGGGCATCGTTGCATTGGAATCCGATTTGCGCGGGTTGCGGGCTATGGTTGCCGAACACGGTCATCACATGACGCCGCATATCGTCGATTTCATCATGAGGCCGTGGACAGCAGAGGACTTAACCGACGCGGTTATGGTGCGCAAAGCGGTCACAAACAAGCTCTGGCGTTTCATGGCGCGCTATGACTTGTTGCTGACCCCGACGCTGGCAGTGCCGCCGTTCCAGCTCCACGTGCAAGGGCCCGAGAAAATCGACGGCAACATCGTTCCCCCATTTAAATGGCTGGCCTTCACCTTTCCATTCAATCTAACCGGGCAGCCGGCGGCCACTATCCCCGCCGGGTTCAGCAAGGACGGGTTGCCGATTGGGTTGCAGATTGTTGGTCGGCACTTAGACGATCCGACCGTGATGAAGGCGGCCAAGGCGTTCGAGACAGCGCGGCCGTGGCACGACAAGTGGCCGTCACTACTGACATCCATGGGGCTTTAACCCGGCTAGCGCCCGCGACTGGCCTGGACAACTGCTTTTCATTAGCTCCAGGGGCCTTCCCGGGTGGCAAATCTGAAGACGAACAGTAGAATTAAGGATCCGACCAACCCGTCGATAACGACGGGGTCGAAACCCAAGCCGATCTCTAGGCCGATCTGCGACAACAATAGCCCACCCACTAAGGCACCGATAATGCCAGTGATGACGTCGCCGATCGGCCCGTAGCGGCTTCCCTTCACGACCATGCTCGCGAGCACTCCAAGAATGGCGCCAACGATTAGCCAGGTGATAAGGATTTGTGCACGCATGAATTCTACCGGATAACGCATCATGCGATATCTTTTGATAAAAGATAAGGGCCCGGCGTCTTGGCACAGCCAGGGCCCTATCCGGTAGCAAAGCGGTCGCAATCGATAATGTCGCCTTTGCGTCGTTAGCGGAAATGACGCTTACCGAATTGAATGTCCGCTAATCCCCCGAACATAGACATTCATCGATGCTTTTTGAATGTCGGCCTCGGGCCAGAAGCGGACGCCGCGCTTACGCGGAGCGCTCAACGTTCCTATGCCCGATGACCAGGGCCACGATGGCTGCCAGATAGGGAAGTATCACCAGAAACTGATAGGGGAGGTCGGGGTAGATGGTTTGCAATCGAATTTGTGTCGCTTCCGCAATACCGAAGCCGAGGGAAGACAGAAATGCGATGAAGGGGCGCCTGCGACCAAGCATCACACAGGCCACGGCAAGAAAGCCGCGTCCCGCTACCATGTTTTCCACGAACGCGTGCACCTGCACGACCGACAGGTAGGCGCCGCCGAGCCCGGCAGTCAGGCCCCCGAACAGAATGCAGGCGGTCCGTCTCCCGTTGACCGGAACGGCGAGCGCGCGTGCAACTTCGTCACCCTCCCCGCATGCGCGGATTTCCAGACCGAATGCCGTGCGATTGATCACCCAGCCGGCAGCAAGCGCGAGGACTAGGGCAATAAAAGCGAGCGGACTCTGACCAAATAAAATCGGACCGATGAAGGGAATGTTCGACAGGGCGCCGAGATCGATCGCTGGGAGACCGGGAATGGACGTGGGTTTAGCGGCGATCGTCAGCCGGGCGGCAAAGCTGGAGAAGCCGAGGCCAAAAATCACCATGCCGATGCCGCTGATGAACTGATTAACGCCCAGCACCAAAACCATAAGGGCGTGAAAGCCCGCAAGCAAAAGGCCGATCACCATGGCGAAGACAATGCCAAGCCACGGCGAGCCCGTGCCCGCGGAGCCCCAGGCTCCCACGAACGCCGCGGACAACATGATGCCCTCGATGCCGATATTGAATATGCCCGAGCGCTCCGAGACGGATTCGCCTATTGCGGCGAGCGCGATCGGCATGCCGAGCCGTATTCCGGCGGCTAGGATTCCCGTGATGAGCACTAGGTCCATCAGGCCGCCACCTTCCGGTCGGGCAACGCCCAGTGCAATGCCGCCACCGCGAAAATAACTGTCGCTTCGACGATCCACACCAACGGAAAGGGTAGCGCGAGTTCGCGTTGCAGCGCGCCTCCACCCGCAAAAAAGATCCCGAACAGACAGGCCGCGAACGGGATGGCGATTGGCTCAAGACGCGCAATCAGCGCAACCGCGATGCCGGCGAGGCCGAAGCCTTCGCCCATATTGTCGACGATCCGCTGATACAGTCCGCCGACCTCGACGGCGCCGGCCAAGCCACCAAGACCGCCGGAAACCGCCATCACGAGAACCGTGAGGGCTTTCACACGGAAACCGGCATAAATAGCGGCCCCCGGATTGGCTCCAAGCACCAAGGATTGAAAGCCGAATACCGTCCTGTGCTGGATGATCGCGAACACAATCACCATCGCCAGCGCGACGATCAGTCCGGCATGGAGCCGCGTCCCCGGCACGAGTACGGGAAGAATGCAATCCGGCGGGATCATGTAGGACCGCGGCCAGAACGGCATCGGGTCTGCCATCGGCCCGCGTATGAGGTAACTCACCATCTGGACGGCAACGTAATTGAACATGATGGTGACGATGATTTCGCTGGCGTTGAAGCGTTCGCGCAGATAGCCGACCAAGGCGCCAAGCGCTGCCCCGCCGATGAAGCCGCAGGTGAGGAATGCAAGGAGCCCGACCAAGCCCAAGCCGCCGAAATACGGAGCAAAGAAAACCGAGACGACGGTTCCGGCAATGAACTGACCATCGCCGCCGATGTTAAAAAGGCCCGCGCGCAGTGCGAATGCGACCCCGAGCCCTATCAAGGTCAGCGGAATGGCGTGGACCAGCACTTCGCTCCAGCCTTGCGGGCCAAATGCGTAGAGCACCAACGTCGTGAGCACGCGCCACAGACTTTGCCCGGCGAGGAGAACGAATACCGCAGGCACCAGTGCGGCAAAACCGACGATGAGGCCGAGGCGAATGAGGCGCGTCGTGATCATGGCGTGGTCATCCAATGGCCGATTTCCGCCAGGCTCGTCTCACCGACCGGGACCGGCCCGCGCAGTTTGCCGCGGGCCATGACCATCACGCGATCCGCGAGATCCCATACTTCGGATAGGTCCGCGGACAACAACAGAATGGCGACGCCCCTCGCACGTTCGGCGACTAGCCGATTGCGGATAACCGCGACCGTACGGATATCGAGACCGCGGGTTGGATGGCCAGCGAGGATGACCGAGACGCCCTCGCCGAGCTCACGACCGATAACAAACTTCTGCTGATTTCCCCCCGACAGGTCAGACATGCGCGCCCGAGGACCGGAGGCACGGACGTCGTTGATCGCGATAGCCTCGTGCGTCGCCTTGGCTGCTGACAGGCGCTGCAAGAATCCGAAGCTGACCAGTCCGCGCTCGCTCAGCTTTCGCAGAAACCAGTTCATGGTCAGAGTGAATGACGGAACCACTGCGTGGTGCAAGCGGTCCTCGGGGATATGCGCCACGCCTGCCTGCCGCAAGCTTGCGGCATCGCATTTGACCGCAGTTTGCTTCCCCAAAGCATAGACGATCTCACCGGCCTCGATCGCCCGCATGCCCGCAAGAGCATGCATGAGCTCAGTCTGTCCGTTGCCTTCCACGCCGCACAAACCGATGATTTCGCCGGCATGCAGGTCGAAGCTGCCGCGATCGACGGCCACAGTGCCGTTGTCGCGACGGACTACGAGTTCTCTCACTGAAACCAATGGCGCGCCGCGCGTACCGCGACGCACTTCCGGAGGCGGAAGTTCTTCGCCGACGATGAGACGGACAAGCTGTCCACGATCATCCGACCGCAAGTCGGAAGAGCCGACCACGCGCCCCGCCCGCATGACAACTGCCCGATCGCAACAATCGTAAAGATCATCAAGCTTGTGGCTGATCAGGATAGCCGCCATGCCGCGCTCCTTAAGGCGGCGAATAAGGCATAGCAGCCGTTCGCGCTCGGTCGGCGGCAACACCGCTGTCGGCTCGTCGAGAATGAGAAGGCGCGGCTCGTGAAAAAGCGCACGTACCAGCTCGATCTGCTGGCGGCCGCCGACTGACAGCGTCGAGACACGGGCGTCGTATTGAAGAGAGGTGCCGAGATCCTTGCCGACGCCTTCGAAACCCGAACGCAGTGCCTTGAAATTAAGGACGCCGTGGCGCAATTCCGGTCGGCCGAGGACGAGGTTTTCCTCGACGGTCAAAGAGTCGATGAGCTTGAAGTGCTGGTGGACGAGAGAGATGCCGGCCTTTGTGGCATCAGCCGGCGAGCGCATCGTGACCCGCTCACCCGATATATAAATGCTGCCGGAATCCGGTTCGATTGCCCCGCCGAGCATTTTGACCAGCGTCGACTTACCGGCACCATTTTCACCAACGATGCCGACAATCTCGCCCGGCAGGATGGAAAATGAAACGTCGTCGTTGGCGCGCAGCTGACCGTAAGCTTTGGTCAGTCCGCGCGCCTCTAGGAACGGTATCAAAGTCGATCCAAGCCGCTAGCGGAATTTGGGAAGATCGGTCGTCTTCCCGGCCTTGATCTCGTCGACGATCGCCTGGACTTTGGCCTTGTCGGCGGCCGAGATCTTGTCGTCGAACTTCCCGTACCCAGCAAGCCCGACGCCGTTTTCGTTGAAGCCGAGAACGTAGCTTTCCGGCTTGATCGTGCCGTCGAGAATCTTGCCGATGGCGAGATCGATGTTGACATCGAAATTGATCAACGCGGTGGTGACGACCGTATCGGGAGCGAACGAAGCGCTGTCGAAGGCAGTGCCGATCATCAACACGCCTTTTTCTTTCGCGGCTTCGAGCGTGCCGATGACGCTTTCGTTGCCGCTCGCCGTAACCACATCGGCGCCTTTCTCGATGAGCGCCAGCGTGACTTCTTTGCCCTTGGCGACATCGGAGAACGAGCCCACATAGGCGGACAAGGCTTTGACATCGGGACGCGTGCGCTTGGCACCGCGCTCAAAGCCCTCGTTGTATTCCTGAATAACCGGCACCGGAATGCCGCCGACGGCACCGACGGTACCGGATTTGGTCAAGAGGCCAGCAAGTGCACCCGCGACATAACCGGCATCGCCCCAGCGATTATCGAAGGACGCCAGGTTAGGGGCCTCCGACACTTTCGCGGTGTTGACGATGAACCACGTCTTCGGAAACTGATTGTGAATCTTCTTCGCGGCTTCAGCAAACTGGAAACCATGACCGATGACGACATCGTATCCGTTGCTGGCGTACTCAAATAACGCCGCCTCGATTTGCGCCATGCCGGTGTTCTCGCGGACCGACACCGTGACGTTCGGGTATTTGGCTTGAGCTTCCTTGATGCCTTTGGCGGCAGCCGCGTTGAACGTGCCATCGCTGACGGAACCCGGCAAAACAAGCGCCACCTTCAATGGCCTCTTGGGATCGACTTGCTCAGTCGCCATGGCGGCTTGCGACATCGCAAACCCCAATCCAACACACATCATCGCCGCGAATTTCAGTACTTCTCGCCGAAGCATCATCGTCTTCCTCCCTTTTTGTTAGGTATCACCGTTTGGAGCGGATTTGCCGGGCCGCGCCCGAGAGACTTCAAAATTGTCCCCGCTGGTCGATACGATTTCCGCGCATACCCGAGACTCGCGCGGGAACCTCCACGGCTTGCGCGAAGCCGTGACGTTATCAAGCCTGCGCCGGCCACCGGTCGGCGCATATTCAATGTCCCGGAGTCATTTTTTGCTCGATCGGCGCCGAATGAGCGAAATCTGTCGGATACGGACAGACCCGACCAAACAACTCCGGCCGAGCAAGGTGTTTTAAGTATAAAAAGTCACTCACAGATTTGTCAATCGAGCTAACGAGCGCCTGCAATTTGAAAGTCCGCAGACGCGCTCCATTGGAAGGTCACGTACGGTTCGTTCAGCATACGAGACGGGCGCCGCGGCCTCTGCGTGGCGCACTTCCGGCGCCGCAGGAGCGCCCGCGATGCCGCCCAGGTCACTAGCGGTTGCTCTTCCGTCGCAGCCGCTCCAAAGTCTCCTCGCCGGTCATGACATCACCAAATTGCTGGATCATGTTTTCAAGTGCGGCGCGATGTTCGTCGTCGGACAGCGCCGCACAACAGTCGGACACCATCACGACCTTGAAGTCGAGCATCATGGCGTCTCGCGCCGTCGCTTCGCAGCAGATGTTGGTCTTGGTGCCGGCAATCAGCACGGTGTCGATATCGAGACTGCGCAACAGCCGCTCAAGCCCGGAAGATCCGGCGATCAGGGCACTGTAGCGGTTTTTGATGATCGTCGTGTCGGTTGGTCCCACCGTGAGGCCGGACCAAACTTTCTGGCGGCCCGGCGCCAAGCTCTCCCGAGTCTTGTCCCGCACTTCATCAGCAACGATGTAGTTGAAGAACAGCTCCCAATCGCTACGCCCCGACGCTTCAGCGTTGGCATGCAGTACCCAAATCACCGGTACGCCGATCGTGCGGAGTTCCTCGGTCAGTGCGTTGATCGGCTCGACGATCTCGCGCGAACCAGCCACCTCCGCCGCCGCTCCGGGCGCGCAGAACAATTCCTGCATATCGACGACGACCAAAGCCGTGCGCCGCGGATCGAGGTCCTCGAACCAATGGTAACGCCCGCGCCGTGCCACGACGCGGTCGATGATTTCCTGGCGTACAGTCACCTTGTGCATTGCATCCTCGATCAGAATGAAAGTCCGTCGGAGAATATCCAAAGAACCCTGGTCTCGCCGGCGACGGCATTTTCCCAGGAATGCGGAATGTCCGAGCGGAAATGCAGATATTCATCGGCCGCGAGGTCGTAGGTCTGTTCGTCGATGCGATAAGTGATCGCTCCCGACAAAACAAAACAGAATTCCTCGCCCTGGTGAGTCATCGAGCCGACGCCGGAATGCGCGCCACGGCCGAGGATGCCCAACCGCGCTTCGAGGACACCGGGCAAAAAGTGGCCGGACAGGTCCTGCAAGATCAGACCCATTTCCGGATATTCGATGGTATGACGTTCGGAACGCCGGACGACCACACGCGGCCGTGGCCGCTCACGAAAGCGCGCGACCAAAAAGCCGAGATTCTCTTGCAACGCCGAGGCAAGATTGATGGCGTGCACCAGGCTCGGCCGCAACTGCCCGTTCTCGATCTTGCTGATCGTGCTTGCTGGCACCTTCGACAACTCGGCGAGCCGGCTAATCGTAAGCTTGCGTCCCAGCCGCAACTCGCGGAGCCGCTCGCTGACGCGCTCCGTCTCGTGGCCCGCGCGCTCTTCGATCTTCGTTTCGGGGGACAGCTTGCGCGCCATTCCTAGACCTTGACCAAATCCTCGAGGAAAGGATCGTCCGGCAAAGCCGTTTCGGTGTCGAGCAAATGCCCGCATCGCGCACAGGAAAACCGCCGCAAGACCAAGCGCGATTCCACATTGCTTCCGGCGCCCGGCAACGTTCCGACAGCCAGCGTTGACAACGCCGCCCTGTGCTTCCACCCCGCGTTCGTCGGCGCCAGCGGTGCCGAACAGGATGCGCAGCAAATTTGGCCGTTCTCGGCAAATAGGCTGGCAGAGATGCGTTTTCTCATGGCCTGCCTCCTGCATTGAGCCGCGCGTCACGTAGCGCCGTGCGTTTGGCCTTGGTTGCGCTCTGGTCGAGCGCGCCATTCTTGCCGACGACCCCGTAGACCTCGACTGCGGCTTGTTCCGATATGAGTCCGGCGCCGATATCCGCTAAGACCTTTTCCGCCGGCCGGTTGAGCGGATCGCCGACACCGCCGCCACCATTCCAACGCACGTAAAGCGCATCGTTCCCCATCAGCGGAAACACGCCCCAGGAGATCGGCTCGCCCTCGCCCGGGATCGTCTCAAGCGTGGCCGCAAAACGATCCGCATTGTGCATTTCACTCGGCGCGTGAACCCAGACATAGTCGTTCACCCCGCCCGGATAGCCACCGCCAAGCCCTTCGCTCTGCGGAAACTTGGTGCCCTTCCCGGACACGACGTAGTGGATGCCGCCATCCGGAGCATCGTGCGCTGCGATCGCCATTTCGCCGCCGGCGCCGCCACGATATTCGCCCGCTCCACCGGAGTCTTTCAATCGCCTGCGGAACAGATAGCGAATGGGAAATTGCGCTTCGATGGTTTCTACATTCGCCATCCGCGAAATCGGATTTGGAATCTCGCCGCCAATATCCACGCCGTCGGCGAATGTCCGCGCCCCGCCGGCTCCCGCGAACGTCTCCGTAAGAATGCCGATCGCAAGTCGGCCGCGCTGATTGTTGCCGAACATGAAGATCGCGAAATGGTTCGCGTGCCAGACGGCGGTCGCTTCGTCGGCATATTTGTCGCTTGCAGCCAGCATCTTGCCGATGGCCGAACAGGCGGCATTGTTGACCGATTGGATCGCGCCAACCGTCGCGACCGATACCGGCGCCGGCCGCGTGCAGTTCACGATCGTGCCTTCCGGCGCAACCATCGTGATCGGCTTGATCACGCCTTCATTCCAAACGATGTCGTAGCAGAGCAGCGGAAACAGCGGCGCAAACAAGCCTCCGAGCGACGCCCATTTCGAGCAATTCACGCTGTACTTCGATTGCGGCGACGAGCCGCTGAAATCGAAAGTGAGCGCGTCGCCGCTCTTGGTCATGGTCAGCAAGACTTTGTAGGTCTCGCCCTTGACCTCGAGATATTGGCGCGACTGCCAGCGCCCGTCGGGCAATTCACGCAACCGTTCGCGCAGCCGCGCTTCCGATTGGTCGATCAGCATCCGGCAGACCGTATCGACGGTCGGCGCGCCGTACTTCTCGATCAGCGTCAGCATCCGCTCACGCGCGACATTGTTGCAGGCGATCATCGAACGCAGATCGAGCGCCACCATTTCGGGGTTGCGCACCATGTTGAGGATCGTCTCCCAGAGGTCCTGCCGCAATTCGCCGCCGTCGATGAGCTTGATGCCCGGCGAGGAGAAGCCCTCGGTGAAGATGTCCTGCGCGTCGGGCGCAAAGCCGCCCGGATTCATGGCGCCGATATCGGACACATGCACGAAGCATGCACTCCAAGCGACAAGTTTCCCGCCATGGTGAATCGGCGAGACAAGATAAATGTCCGAGGTATGCAAGGCCGCCGTGTAGGGATCGTTGAGCAAGAACAGGTCGCCCTCGCCGATCCGGCCTTCAAACTTGCGGATGATTGCCTTGCAGGCCTCGGCGGCGCTGGTGAGGTGATGGAGAAAGCCCACGCCGCCCATCAGCAACGAGCCGTCAGCCTGATAGAGCGAGACCATCAGGTCGTGGCCTTCATTGGTGATCGCGCTGCCTGATACGTGCTTGAGGGTGATTACCGCTTCTTCGACCACGCGAAACAAGCGATGACGGATGATCGAGAACGTTACGGGATCCACTGTCGGTGCTTCAATCATGCTTGCGCCCTAAGCGTCGAAATCGACCAACACGTTGCGATAGCCGTCCATCGTGCCACGTTGCTTGTCTTGCAACACGATGGTCGTGATCGGCGTATGGATGACAGCAGGACCGGACACGACATTGCCCGGTGCGAGCTTGCTAAAGTCGTAAATGTGCGCTTCCGCCATCCCGCTGTTGGCATCGACGAAGATCGGACGCCGTCCGATCCGCGCGTGCGCGCTATCCGCCCTGGAGAGCGGCAGTGGCTCAAGTCGCGGACGCTCGATCAGTCCGCGCGCGGTCAGGCGAAACATGGTCATTTCAATACCGGCTTCACGGAAAGCGGAGCCTTTGCCGTATTTGCGCTCATACTGCGCTTCGAAATCGGCGACGAGCTGCGTTAGCGAAGCCTCGTCGACGGGCGTGCGTCCGCGCACCGTTGTGGTCACTTCGTGCACTTGGCGAGAGTAGCGGAGGTCGATCGACCATTCGAACTTGACCTTGTCGGCCTCGAAGCCTTCTTCTTTGAGCTGTTCGCGGGCCTGCTCGATCATCGGCTCGTAGATTTCGTTGATCTCGCCCGGCGGCGAAGGAACCGGCAAGACCCTGGTCAAGGAATACTCGTGCACAATATCGGCCGAGACGAGTCCGAATGCACAATTGACGGAAGCCGTATAGGGCACGACCATTTTCTTGACGCCGAGCTCGGCGCCGAACATGCCGGCCACGATCCCACACGACCCACCGAAAGCGTGGAGCACGAAATCGCGCGGATCGAGGCCGCGCTCGACGGTGATTTCATGAATGAGATCGCTGATCTGAGCGGTCGCGATCCGATAAATGCCGAACGCAGCCTCCTCCACGCTCATGCCAAGCGGGCGTGCGATCTTCTCTTCGAACACACGGCGCGCATTGTCCGGGTCGAGCTGCATCGCGCCGCCAAGAAAGATATTCGGGTCCATATAGCCAATCAGCATGAACACGTCGGTCAGGGTCGGCTCGGTTCCGCCCAGTCCGTAGCAGACCGGTCCGGGCCGGGAGCCCGCCGAGCGCGGCCCGACGCGCGGAACGCGGGTGCCTTCCTCGAGCCACACGATCGAGCCGCCACCAGCCCCGATCGAGACGACCTCGATCTTCGGCTGCATGTAATGGAAGCGGTCGACCATCGGTTCGCGTGCGTATTCGATCTCACCGTTCTGGATGACGCTGACTTTGAAAGTCGTGCCACCCATATCGGTCGCGATCACATCGGTCTGGCCCAACAATTCGCCCAACACGCGGCTGCCAATCACGCCCGCCGCCGGACCGCACTCCAGCATGCCGATCGAACGATTGGCTGCCTCTTGTGCCGGCAGCAACCCGCCATAGCCCTGCATCACCATCACGGGGCCGCGATAACCGGCCTTCTGCAAAAGCGCTTGCAAGCTGCCCAAATAGTTGTTGGTGATGCGCCCCGCATACGCATTGATGACGGTCGTCGAGGATCGCTCGTATTCGCCCGGCACGGGCGCAATCTCGCTTGACAGCGTGCAATAGGCTTGCGGCGCGATCCGTTCAATCAACGTCCGGACTTTGCGCTCATTCTCCGGATTGTAGAAGGACCAAAGAAACGCGACGCCGAGCGCTTCGACTCTCTTTTCGCCGATCAAGAAACGGATCGCCGCTTCGGCCGCCGTCTCGTCGAGCTCCTGGAGGATTGCACCCTTATAGTCCGTCCGCTCGGCGACACCGACGATGCAATCGGGATCGACCAATGGCGGCGCGCGTTCGGTCTTGACCGGATGCTTGATGCGATCCTCGGACAACCCGCCCCAGCGCCCATAGGCGCCGCGTGTGGTCAAGACCGTGTCTTCGAAGCCGCGTGTTGTGATCAGTCCGGTGCGCGCACCATCGCGGGTCAAGATCGTGTTGTCCACGACGGTCGAGCCGTGCATGAACAGCGATGTCTGAGCCAGCAGATCGGTCAGCGAAATTCCCATCGCCTTGGCCGCAGAACCGATCGAATCCATGACGCCGATCGAAAAGTCCGGTGGCGTGGACAGCGTCTTGCCGAGATGAACGGGCTCACCGGCGGCGAAGACGATTGTGTCGGTGCAGGTGCCGCCGACATCGGTCGCGACGAGATATTTGGTCTTACGTTCCGTCATCGTTCTTCACGCCTAGAATGTCGATATATCTAGAATGTCGATGAATCCGTGCGCCGGTCGGCAACGCAAAGGGTCACGCTGCGACGCGTCAGCGGGTTGCTCCATTCGATCGGCAAATCTTCCGTCACGTGGATGGAATCCCCGGTGCCCAATTCTTCCAACGTCCCATCGGGAAACCGCAGGTGCAGCGAACCGTCGAGGACGTAGGCGAACAATGCACCGTCCTTGGGAATCTGAACTTTCTCGAGCGAGGCCCGACCGGCCAGCGCGATTAGGCGACCCTTGACGCGCGGGTGATCGAGCGCCGGCAGAGTTGAGGCGCCAAGGGAGCGCAAAGGCAGTGCGCCTCGCACAACATTGCTGATCTGACTTGCCTTGCGCGACGCCGCAACCAGCCGGTCGACCGATTCCCCGAGAACATCGGCAATCGCCAGTACGGTCAGCAGATTAGGATTGGTGTCGCCACTTTCGATTTTCTGGATGGCCGCAACGCTGACGCCGCATTCTGCGGACAGGCGCTTGAGCGACCAACTGCGCGCACCCCGCAACGCGCGCAGGCGGCGCCCCAACGAACGCAGATGTTCGCGACCGAAATCACTACCGGACCGAGGCAATGGTGCCCTCCTAACGTCCCTCCCCGATACAATTCCCTGAACGCGCTTATGTCAAGTAGAAGCACATCGTTATCGCATTTGAAAATCGCCGGCTAAGCCGAAGATTGCTCTAAATCCGACCCGGATGCCTGCGGGGATCGTCGGCTATGCCATCGAAGAAAATCCTGAGGATGGGCGCTAACATGGCCGCTAAGGCGTAGCGTCCTAGCTGACGCGCCCGATCCGCCCGGCTCCCGAACGCGGAAGGGGGTGCGTTTGTTGGCTCGATTGAGCGCGGGCGGACGCTCTTAAGGAATCTGCCTGCGTCATCGGCATCTACCAGAGCGAATGTCCGCTAAGGGTCATTAGCTGACGTTCAGGCGCTTCGGCTCCGATGTCCGCTTCACCCACCAAAGCGGACCTTGCAGAGGTGCGACTAGTATGTCCGAATTGGGCCACTCTCGTACGTTTCGTTAGCGCATGCGCGGTTATCTCTGGCAGTTGGGATTCCTGAAAGACGAGGATCACCGCCTAATCAGCGGACAGCCGTCCTCGCCTGCCGGGGGAAACGCCTGCTCGCCCGGGATCGTGGCGAGGATTTTGTAATAGTCCCAGGGTCCGGTCGACTCGGCCGGCGTCTTCACCTGCACAAAGTACATATCGTGCAGCAACCGCCCATCTTCGCGAAGCCTGCCGCCTCGCGCGTAAAAGTCATCGACCGAGATCTCCCGCATCTTCGCCATCACCGGGAGCGCGGCATCGGTGCCGGCGGCTTCGATCGCCGCGGCCCGTTGGCGGGATTGCTAGTTCTATCGAGCAATTGCTCTAGCAAGCGCGATTCAAATTGGGTCGCGCAGAGACGCGGTAAAAGGCGTTGAAATTAAACGTTTCGCAAAAACCGTATACTCGGGGCAAAAGTTCAGAGCCTCGGAGAACAAAGGGGCGAGAGAGCAACCCTAGCTCGCGGTGCATAACCAGAGTCCAGAGGTGAGACGCTCAGAAGGCCAAAATAGCCCGCGCTGAAAGCGCGATCTGACGGCAGAGAATGAGTCACGAAAAGACCCTGGCGGAGGGAGTGCTTCTGCAATCTAACTTTCTCCATATTTCGGATCGAGATCGAGAGTACCGGCAGTATCCAGGTATCGAGAGCCGGTGCCCTGGCCATTGACGGTTTGTATCCGAGGTCACGCGGCGGAGCGGAAAACTCTGCCCCGCCCCAGCCCACAAAGGCCGCTTTCTAACCAAGACCGAAGTTGGCGCGTCGTCGGGCGTCCGTGCTGATCGAATGCCTTATTCGGCGGCTTGTTTAGGATCTCGCCGGCGTGCGTGGCCGGACGGCTTGGCCGCTAGCCGCAGCGTATTCAACTCGGCCTGCTGGCGCTGATACAGCCGGAAAGCCAGGTCCTTGCCGGCCAGGTAAGGCGATGGCCAAGCCTGCGCCTCATGGCCATACTCGGCCGACGCAACCAGCGTGAAATGCGGATTAATCAAGTGCGACCGCGCCAGCGCGCATAGATCGGCCCGGCCGGCGGCAATAATGGTGTTGATCTGATCCGCCGTCGTGATCGCCCCGACAGCTATGGTGGCGACGCCCACCTCGTTGCGGATCATCTCCGACAGCGGCGTCTGGAACATCCGGCCATAGACCGGATTTGCCCAACGCGAGGTCATTCCCGCCGATACGTCAATAATGTCGGCGCCGTGCGCCTTGAACATCGCCGCCACACGCAGACCGGCTTCCGGTGTGATGCCGCCCGGCGCCCAATCAGTAGCGGAAATGCGAACCGATATCGGCTTGTGCCGCGGCCAGTGCGCGCGCACCGTATCGAAGACTTCCAGCGGGAAACGCATGCGGTTTTCGAGGCTGCCACCATATTCATCGGTGCGCTCATTGCTGAGCGGCGAGATAAATCCCGACAGCAGATAGCCGTGGCCGCAATGCAATTCGATCATGTCGAAGCCCGCACGCTCGGCGTTCGCCGCGGCGCGGGCATAGTCATCGCGCACGCACTCCATCCCAGCGCGCGTAATCTCCCGCGGCACATGCATGAAGTCGTGGAACGCGAGCGCAGAGGCGGCGACAACCTCCCAGTTGGCGTCCGGCAATGGGTGGTCCATGCCCTCCCAGCCGCGGCGCGTCGAGCCTTTGCGGCCGGAATGACCGAGCTGCAGACAGAACTTGGCATCGCTCTCGCGATGAATGAAGTCGCTGATGCGTTTCCACGCCGCGACCTGCTCGTCGGTGTAGATGCCGGGACAGCCGGGCGTGATGCGCCCAGACTCAGAGACTGCGGTCATTTCCGCAAACACAAGGCCGGCCCCCCCCATGCCAAAACGGCCGAGATGGACCAAATGAAAGTCGCCAGGAATACCGCCGGGCTCCGCCGAGTACATGTTCATCGGCGAGACAACGACGCGGTTTTGCACCTCCATTTGGCCGATCCGGAACGGCGTGAACATCGGCGGCGGCGGCTTGTCGAGCGGAACGTCGAAGCCCTGGCGCCGAACCTCGCCGGCAAACCAGGATTGCACCTGATCGACGAATTGCGGGTCGCGCATTCGCAGATTCTCATATGTCACCGCTTTGGCTCGCGACAGCATGCTGAAGCATGCTTGGATCGGATCCATGCCCCAATAGCGCGCGGGATTTTCCGTCCATAACGCGCTGACATTGGCGGCGTACTGGGTCTTCTCAACGTCTTCGCGGCGCGTGCCCTGAAAAGTCGCTAGCGCTTCCGCGACTGACCGCGCATCGTCAAAGGCGTTGTAGAGAGTGATCGCGTCTTCCATCGCCAGCTTGGTGCCGGAGCCGATGGAGAAATGTGCGGTATGCAGAGCATCGCCAAGAAGAACGATGTTCTTGTAGTACCAGTTCTTGTTGCGGACGACGGGAAAGCGCCGCCAGTAGGAGCGATTGCCGACCAGCTTGTGACCCTTGAGCAGATGCGCCCACATACCTTCGAGATAGGCGATCGTCTGCTGTTCGTTCCAGTGGCCGATCACCGACTCGGCCTTCGCCCAAGTCGCATCCGGCGCTTCGATTACCCAAGTGCACATATTTTGTTTGTACTGATAGGTGCACAGATCCCAGATGCCGAATTCGTTGGTCGTAAAATGAAATGAAAAAGCCGGCGTCGGCGCGCTGGTGCCGAGCCAGATGAAATGATTGCGCCGCAGCTCAATCTCCGGTTGGAAATGCTCCTTGTAGCGCTCGCGAATGAAGCTGTTGATGCCGTCCGCGGCGACGATCAGATCGGCGTCATGAAACGGTTCGAGACCGGTGATTTCGCGCGAGAAGTGGAGCTTGACCCCGAGCTCGCGACAGCGCGCATGCAGGACCAACAGCAACGTGCGACGCTCGGTGCCGCAGAAGCCGTGTCCGGTCGATCGCACTGTATCGCCATGAAAGTGGAAGTCGATTTCGTCCCAATAGGAGAATTCGCGAGTGATCGCCCGATATGACGGGGCGTCGTAATCCATAAGGTTGTCGAGCGTCTCATCCGAGAATACGACGCCGAAACCGAAGGTGTCGTCGGCTTTGTTGCGCTCGTAGACGGCGATATCGTAGTCCGGAAAACGCTTTTTCATCAGCAGCGCAAAATAGAGTCCGCCTGGACCGCCGCCGATGATGACGATCTTCATACGGCCGCCTCCTTCATCCGCTCCGCGCGCGACAATTCTTTGCGACCGACACCCCCATGCAGGTCGAGCATGCGATCGAACCACGCCGCAACAGCGTCGCCGGGCTCAAGCACCGGCGTTGGCGAGACGACGCGCGACCACTGCAGAAGGCCAAACAGAATGCAATCCGCGTAGATCGGAGCCAGGCCGCCCAGGAAACTCTTCTGCTCCAGCACTTTGCGCACTGGCGCGAGCTTGCGGCGAAAAGCTGACAGCGCCTTGTCGCGCTCGGCCGCCAGCTCTTCCAGCGATTTTTTCAACGCGCGCTCGATTTGGCCGCGAAGGTGCGCAGCATCGGTCTCACTGACGCAATCGACCACGTCGAGCATCAAATAAGGAACCAACGCCGGAATGAGCTCACGATCGGTCCACACGTTGAAGACCTGTGTCAGTATCTCGTTCGCGGCTCCGCCAAATAATAGCGGCCGGTCGGCGAATTCCCGGTCCAGATAGAGCGCAATTGCCCACGAATCCGCGACGACACGATCACCATGCCGGAGGATCGGCACCTTGTCCTGGCCGCTGAAGGCGATGGCGCCCTTGTCGGTGATCGATACCACGTGGGTGGCGAAGCCCAAGCCCTTGTGATGCAGCGCCAATCGGGTGCGCCAGGAAAAGGTACTGTAGCGGCAGCCGCTGAGGCCGCCGAGTTCCCATAACTCGAGCATGCCGACCTCGGAAAAGTATGTTTAACTTTACATTGCATATTCAATGAGTCAACTTGGCCGTAGGACGACCGATGAAAACAGTTGCCAACAAATCGACGCCGGAAATTTCGCCTCATCAGCGTGAGGCACCGCCACTGGGCCGCAGCGATTGCGAGCGGGCTTTCTTCGAGTACGAGCAGGCCCTGATCTGTGCGTCCGAAGCTTTTTACCGCTTTGCCGGTGCGACGCTCGGTGCGACCGGTCGTGAACATAATCTGACCGGCCAGGAGCAGGTCATTCTTCAGCAATTGATGGTTACACCGAAGCCACGCAGCGTCAGCGATCTCAGCCGTTTCAGCAATCGTGACGACATCGCCAATATTCAGTACAGCCTTCGCAAGCTGGCCGCGGCCGGCTTGATCGAAAAGGTACCGGGCAGCACCAACCGCGACACGCGGTATCAGCCGACCGCGGCCGGCCGGCAATTGACTGAAGGTCTCGTAACCACGCGGCGCGAACGGCTGATAGCGCCGAGTGCAAACATTAACGATATCGAGAAGCGGCTGAAAGCAGCGGTAACGGCCATGACGCTGCTCACTGGCTTATACGATCACGTGTCGCGGGTGCTGGCCGGCCGCTGACGAAGTTGGTCGTGGCTGAGGGGCGTCGATGACCGATTTCAAT
>Ga0209006_10001541_pt1 | contig 20863 bp, 13 predicted proteins | sample JacPin_JW_Ref_O2_FD_188567 | JGI IMG/M metagenome (GOLD analysis project Ga0209006, IMG submission 188567) | Forest soil microbial communities from Algoma, Ontario, Canada - Jack Pine, Ontario site 1_JW_Ref_O2 (SPAdes) (version 2) | ecosystem: Environmental > Terrestrial > Soil > Boreal...
CTGCGTCAAGAACCGTCCGCCAGTAGTCCGTCCCCCGCAGCATCTGCACGGAATAGGAGGGATTGCCGGAAAGCACGGTGCTGGTGATGTCGACAAAGGAGGGTGAATGGCTACGGCTTCGAGTCTCGTCGATTGTCTGCCATCGTTGAAGATGAAATTCACTTCCGCCCGAGGAGGACGGTGCCCAATCGAGATCCCAATCTCCCACGCGCTGCTCTCGGTAAAAACCATCGCCACTACCGACGATTTCGTAACGTACACGCGTGTACAAGTGCTCCGGCAAATGGGCCGCTGACTGCGAGGTCGATTCAAAGGCCGTAATCTGGAACTGTGCCGTCAGAATGCTGGAAAAAGAGTTCATCCAGGTGCGCCATTCTTGAATGAATTCTGCTCCACCGAGGGCAGGATGGGCCGCGAAACGATTGCGATGAACCTCGACTGGCGGACCAGAACGCGCAACGCGAGATTCAGTCGGAAGCAGCGAAGAAGCTGAGAAATCTTTGGCGAGAATTTTTTCTATCGGACGTACATCATTCGGTGATCGCTTAAGAGTCGCACTCCATTCCGACAGGATCGCAGCGATGGAGTCATGGTATTTTTCGATGACGAATTCATCTGAGCCGGATTGCGTCTTCAGCAGCGTGGCGTCGAGAGGCCTCGCAGTGCGATAGTGCGGATGCAAACGGAACACATCCTCGGAGGGCACGAGGGAGGATTGGCCGGAGGCAGCACGAAAGGGAAAAGACGAGTGAAAAAGACCGGTGGGCGCGATCGCGGCGGACGCGCCCAGAACCAGGAAATTACGGCGGCTCAGGTTGACCGCATGAGGATCAGTAAGATTCCGCTGCTTCCCTTCCCCACTCAGAGCGATACTCCTCGCCAGTGACCCGTAGGAGTGAAAATCTAACAGTGGCTGCGGGACGCGTCAAGCCGTTGAAGCTGGTGGCTGGTTTAAAGAACGCGATATTGTCGACATTTACCGACCCGCAAGCACCTGAATCTGGTTTGCTACTCTTTCGCCGCTCGCCATTGCTCCGTGCACTGTGCCATTATTGCCGTCCACATCCGTGGCTTCGCCGGCAAAGAATAATGTGTTCTCCACGGGCTGTGTCAGCGCTTCCGGCGCATGCACCTCGCCAACCTTTCCGTAGCTATAGGCACCGCGCGAGAATGGATCACTCTGCCAGTCATGGAAGTAAGCATGTTCCAGTTGACCTTCCAACTCCTGCACACTTACACCCAGTAAACGATGTAGTGTACGAATGCTCTGATCCACGACAAACGTTTCAGCCTTCCCTGAGAGACGCCGAGCACAGTGAAACGGCGCCCAACCCACCAGAAATGGCAGCCTAGCCGGCATAGTCGTCCACCAGGTAGGAAACCAGTCGTCACCGGAGAAAAGGAAACTCATTCCGTCCATCGTCTTCGAATCTTTGCTTCGAAGGCGGGGAAGGTCTTCCCAGAAACGTTGCCTAAAACGCAGCGTTACGCGGATTACCTCTCCCATCATCACGCCATCGATGGCGGCCCGCTTTTCGTGGGTTAACTCCGGTGTGAATTGAATTGCCCCATTCTCATCGGGTCGAGCCTTCAGAACTCCGAGCGGCACAGTAATGACGGCGCGTGGCGCAGAAAGCTTTGTGGTGCCGTTCGGAGATCTCGCTGTTATGTCCACATGGCCCGGCTGCCACTCGATGTCCTGAACAATCGTATTTTTCTGAACTGTGATCCCGGCCTCGGCCAGTTGTTTTTGGAATATTTCTATCAGGGCAGCGTAGCCGCGCTCCGCACGAAAAGCGCGATCTCCATCAATCTTTTCCTCAGCGCGTTGTTCCTTTACCAACCAATGCACACCTACGATGGCGGGGTCGGCCGCGTTAAATCCGGTCACATAACCTGTTGCCCACTCCCGGGCGCGCTGCTCGCGACGGCTATTACCTGACTTGGAAGCGTGTGTTTCCAGGAACTTCAGAAAAGATTGGTCGGGCTGCTTGTCATCCAGCTTCTCCAGAATCACATTCACGTCGGAAAAGAAGTCGCAAGGTTTCAGCTGCCCATCTTCGGAGCACCAGTTGTCGCCGTCGACCTCGTGGACAGGAACCTTCCACTCATTGATGAGCTGCCATAGTTGGGGCGGGCGCCCATGGACGAACTCCGCGCCCAATTCGACTGGCGACTCGAATTTTGAATCGCGCAAGGTGAAAATGCGGCCGCCGATGCGTTCGCGGGCTTCCACAATCGCGACCGACAGACCCGCGTCGTGCAGATTGAGAGCGGCGGTAATACCCGCGGCTCCCGCTCCAATCACAATGACATCCAGATTATTCCTAGCGGATTCCACGGGAGGGTTCTCTTTCGGAGGTACAGTTAACGGTCACTCTGCAGCCGGGCTGCGATTTTCATTTCGACGGCTGCACCGACTTCAGGTAAGCCACCACCGCTTCCGCATCCTGGCTCGTCATGCGAAATTCGGGCATGGGTGCACGCAAGGACGCTCCGGTTTTCCATATGCCTGTTGTCAGAAGCTTGATCATCTCTTCATCCGTCCCGGGTAGCACTCCGGCAATGCGCGGCGCTTGAAGCGGCCAATCCTCCACTGGCTCCGCTGATTTTAACCATACGGGCGCGCCTTGCAGCCAGTGGCTACGATCGGCATTTCCAGCGCTATCGTGCGGCGTGTGGCATTGTCCGCAACGGGACAGGTTCTCCACAATGTATTTCCCGCGAGCCTCGGTGCCATCGCTCGTTTGACGGTCAGCAGGACGTGCTTTTTGGCCGAGCGCAAGATTCACGCACGCGAGCAGAACTACCGCGGCAGACGCGCAGCGAAGAGTATTTGCCCATCTCTTTTGCATCGACATTGCTATTGGTTGGCTGGGGTTCATAGTAGGTTTGCCAGATAGCTCCAGCAAATTCGACACTATCATAGTCCCGACAAACCTTGGAACCGGTTTAGGCATCTTCTCTCAGGGCATTTTGGACCGTTGCATTCATGAGGGCGAGACTGTCATACTCCTAGACACTCTTTCTGGATTCGTCCGTCTGTCGATGCAGCCGCCTAGAGACGGCACAAACCAGTTATGACGGAACGGCAAAACTTCTTGGGAGGCTGGCAGGAGCGCATCACTGCGCTCCGTAATGTACCGGCAGTGCTCAAAATCGTATGGGATTCCGGGCCCGGAGTTGTGGTTTTTGGGTTGGTGGCCCGCGTGGGCGCGTCCCTACTGCCGGTTGGCCTTCTCTGGATTACGAAGCTCATCATTGATGGCATCAATCATGCCGTCAACACGCACCAACCGGTGTCGCACAGATTCTGGTGGCTGGTGGTGGCTGAATTCGCGTTGGCGGTTCTAAACAGCATTCTCCTCCGAACAATCGACTACTCCGACTCCCTGCTCGGCGATAAATACACCCGTTACGTCAGCATCCGGGTGATGAATCACGCGGCTAGCCTGGATTTGATCGCATACGAAGATCCCGTCTTTTACGACCGTCTGGAGCGCGCCCGTGTGCAAGCCACGGACCGGCTGGTGATGATCCAGCAGATCGGGCGCCTGGTTCAGCAGGCAATCACCACAATCACACTTTCCGTATCGATCATGCTGTTCTCTCCTTGGCTGATGCTGCTCCTCATCGCGGGGGTGGTGCCGGCATTCCTCGGTGAAAGCCATTTTGCCTTCCTGGGATACGCCAAGAATTTCCGGCAGACGCCGATGCGCCGGCAGTTGGATTACCTGCGCATTCTGGGAGGAAGCAAAGAGGCCGCGAAAGAACTCAAGCTGTTCGGGCTGAAGAATTTTCTGCGCGAGCGATTTACAGTTCTTTCGGATCGAATCTATAACGAGAACGTCCAACTATCTCGTCGCAAGCTCATCGCCGGAGCGCTGCTATCGACGATCGGCACCATGGGCTACTACTCTGCCTATGTATTCGTGATCTGGCGTACCGTCCAGGGAATGCTCACGATCGGCACGTTAACGTTTCTGGCGGGAGCCATTCAACAGGCCAGCAGCAATATTGAGCAGATTTTCTCTACTTTTGCCGGCATTGGCGACCAGGCATTGTTCCTGACGGACCTGTTGGCGTTTTTTGAAATGAAGCCCACAATTCAGTCCAAGCCGAATGCTCTGCTTGCACCGCGCCCGATCGTGCGGGGAGTCGAATTCAGAAATGTGTCCTTCTCTTATCCGGGAAACTCGCGCCGGGTGCTTGATCGAATTAACTTCAGGCTGCACACCAACGAGCGGCTTGCCTTGATCGGGGAGAACGGGCAGGGCAAAACAACCATCGTAAAGTTGATCACGCGCCTGTACGATCCTACGGAAGGCGAAATCCTGCTGGACGGCGTCGACCTTCGAGATTATGACCTGGAAGATCTACACCGGGAAATCGGGGTCATCTTCCAGGACTTCATGCGTTATGAAATGACTGCGGGGGAGAACATTGCGATCGGACGCATTGATCAAATCAACAATTTAGAACTGCTTAAGGGTGCGGCGCGGAAAAGTATGGCCGATGAAACCATCGCCCGGCTTCCGGGAGGATTTGACCAGATGCTGGGTCGCCGGTTCGAGCAAGGAGTCGATCTTTCCGGCGGTGAGTGGCAAAAAGTTGCGCTGGCGCGGGCCTACCTGCGGGATGCGCAGCTTCTCATACTGGACGAGCCGACGGCCGCGCTGGATGCACGCAGCGAATTCGAGGTCTTTCATCGCTTTACCGAGCTCACGGCGGGAAAGATGGCCCTGTTTATTTCTCATCGCTTTTCAACCGTACGTTCGGCTGATCGCATCCTAGTTCTGGAAAACGGCAAGATTGCTGAGGAAGGCACTCACGACCAGCTTGCAAGCCTGGGCGGCCGGTATGCGGAAATGTTCGAGATGCAGGCATCGAGCTATCGTTAGGAAGATGGGGAAATGACACCGCAAAGCCATCTGGAACTCGTCTCTACTGAACCGAAAGGCAGACCTATATCTCCGTTTGACATGGAAACTGACGCGGCCACTATGAACTCAACGGCGGGACAGCTTGCCCAAAACCTGGCATGGATGCCCGGACAGCAGGAATCACGCCACTTTCGTGACCGTTGCGAAAACCTGTCGCGAACCTTCAAACCATTATTGGCATCCCTCGAATCGCGCACCTCACAAAATGTTCCGAACGACCTTAAACGGCTGAAGGAAAATGTCTTCCTTCTGCGAGGAGAGTTGTCGGAAACCTGTGCCACTTTCGCTCCAAATCTCAAGCTCCCCCAGGTTCGCACCGCCGACGGTACCATCATTCCGCGCGTATCCGCGATCGCAGCTGATCTGTTAGCGGCCAACTCCTATCAGTTTAGTGAAACTGTCTTTACTTCTTATCTTCAGGCATTCCAGAAAGTCACGGTTCTCAAGATGTCTGAAATCTGGATGCTCATTCCGGTCATGAAGCTGGTTTTGCTGGAGCAGATCGTAGAGCGCGGCCGCCGGTCGCTGGAGTTTCCGTCGCAATCGCACGACGTGCAAACCACGATCCTCAGCCTGCAAGAGATCAAACAAACGTCGTGGAAACCGGTGATCGAACCGCTGATCCTATTCGACCAGGTTTTGCGCGAAGATCCAGCCGACGCCTACGCTCGCATGGATTATGAATCCCGGGAGCTCTACCGTAAGAAATTGGTGGAAATCGCCGATCGCTGTGATTGCTCCGAAATCCGAGTAGCCAATGAGGTGCTCGCCCTTGCTCACGAGGCCCAGAGTCACCCGAATGAGGATCCGCGAATTACGCTCCGCAGCTCGCATGTGGGCTTTTATCTGGTCGCTGAAGGAGCACAAATCCTTCGGCAGCGAGTAGGATTTCACCCGTCCATCGGGCCGCGATTCAGGACTTTTCTTCTGAGTCATCCGGACGATTTCTATCTTCCCGGCATTGTCGCTCTCACTTTTGCCATTGTTTCCGCGGTCGTGCTGCAGTTGACACCGCCCAGCACTTCTCTAGGCTTGGTACTGCTATCAATTTTGGCTGTCTTGCTGCCTGCGTCACAGAGTGCCGTGCAAATCATGAACTACCTGGCGACTCTGCTGTTGCCAGCGCAGACCTTGCCCAAACTTGATTTCTCCAAGGGCATTCCCAATAGTTGCGTCACCATGGTGGCGATTCCCACCGTGCTGATGAACGAGAAGCAGGTCCGCAAACTGGTGGAGGACCTGGAGGTTCGCTATCTCGGCAATCAGGATCCGAGTGTCCATTTCGCGCTGCTTTCCGATCTGCCCGACTCTCCATGCGAACCAAGAGAAGACAGCCCTCTGGTGCCCCTGGCTTCAGACCTGATCCGCAAGTTGAACGACAAGTACGCCAGCCACGGCATGGGAACGTTCTTTCTCTTCCATCGCCATCGCGTCTACAATCCTCGCGAACGCCTGTGGATGGGATGGGAACGCAAGCGCGGCAAATTGATGGATCTGAACAATCTGCTGCTCAGCAAGTTTGACAGCTTTCCCGTAAAAGTTGGGGAGCTTTCGATTCTGTCGGGCGTTCGTTTCGTCATCACCCTTGATTCCGATACCGAACTGCCTCGGGGCTCAGCCAGTCGCATGGCGGGAACCCTGGCGCATCCTCTGAACCAGGCAATCATTGATCCCGAGCGAGGAATTGTCGTCTCCGGCTACGGCATTCTGCAACCGCGGGTTGGCGTAAGCGTGCAAAGTTCTGCGCGTTCCCGGCTCGCCAGCATCTACTCTGGCCAAACCGGATTCGACATCTACACCCACGCCACATCGGACGTCTACCAGGACCTCTACGGCGAGGGCATTTTTGTAGGCAAGGGTATATACGAAGTGGAAACACTTCACCGCGTGCTGGATCGGCGATTCCCCCGCAATGCTTTGTTGAGCCATGATCTGGTGGAAGGTGCGTATGCGCGCGCCGGCTTGGTGAGCGACATCGAGATCATTGAAGATTATCCATCGCACTATAGCGCTCACAACAAACGTAAACATCGTTGGCTCAGGGGAGACTGGCAAATCGCAGGCTGGTTGCTACCTCTAGTTCCGGAAGAGTCCGGACAAAGAGTGCGTAACCCACTTTCCGTGGTTTCACGCTGGAAGATTTTCGACAATCTGCGGCGAAGTTTGGTCGAGCCCGCAATCTTTCTACTCTTTTTGATGGGATGGTTATGTCTGCCGGGTGGACCCGGCCCATGGACCCTGGCTACGGTCGTGATTCTGTTTCTCCCTGCCCTGTGCCAGTTGGGCTTCGATCTGGTTCATGCCCTGGGCTCGGGAAAACGATCGATCATCCGCGACGCGTTCGATGGCTTTCTTAACGCCAGTATTGGAAATTGGCTGACCATCACGTTCCTTGCTCATCAGGCGCTGATATCTCTTGACGCCGTAGTCCGAACCATGGTCCGACGCCAGATCACGCGCCAGCGATTGCTGCAGTGGGAAACCGCCGCTGAAGCCGAACTCACGGGTGGCAAGCGTACAACCCTCGATATTTATCTCAACTGGACCCCCGCCCTCGCGATGGTCTTATTCTTGCTGGTGTGGCTGGCGCGTCCGCTCGCGCTGCCGGCCGCATTGCCGATTCTTCTTCTGTGGGCCTTCAGCAAGCCAGTTTCGCAGTGGCTGAATCGGCCACCTCGCATGGAACGGAAGCTAACCTCCGAGCGGGATCGATGGCTGCTGCGCGTTTCCGCGCTTCGCACGTGGCGATACTTTGCCGAGTTCAGCACCGAAGAACATCATTGGCTGATTCCCGACAACGTTCAGGAAAAGGACACCGAGGTTGCGCCGCGCGTCTCGCCAACCAATCTCGGCTTGCTCCTCAACGCGAGACAGGTAGCGTGCAAATTTGGATACCTGACCGTCCCAGAATTTTCTCAACAGACATTGCGCACGCTAGAGACGGTCGCGCTGATGGCGAAACACCGTGGTCACCTGCTGAACTGGTATGACACGCGGTCTCTCGCGCCTTTCACTCCGTCCATCGTCTCGAGTGTCGACAGCGGCAATCTGGCCGCATCGCTTTGGACATTGCAGCGAGGCGCTTTGGATCTACTGGATCAACCTCTATTCCCCCGAGACTTAACCGACGGCCTCATCGATCATCTTTCTCTGCTCTCGGCTGAAGGCATCATTCCTCGCAGGAGCAGCTCTATCATCGAGAAAGCACTGCGTCGGCCCGATTGGTTACGGTACGTTCTCGATATCCCCGAGTCTGTCCTCAAAGATCTTCACCAGCCTGCATCCACTGCGAACGCAGCCAACACGTTGTGGTTTGTAGAGCAAACCGAGGAACGGATTCGTCAGATCTGCCGCACCGCGCAACTCTATTCGCCCTGGCAGCTGCCTGAGTACGCTGGACTAAAGGAATACTGGTCAGCTAGCGAGGAGAGCGTACCCCGCGAAGGCCCTCTGCTCGAGCAGTTGCCGAACTTTATTGACGGCCTCGGTCTGCGCTTAGGCTCGGCGCTTGATTCAACCGGGTCGGAAGAAATGGCACGGCTTGCTCGTGAGTTACTCGGACTACTGCCGGATGCGCGTTCGCGGGCAGTTCGCCTGATAGAAGATTTGAAGAAAGTCGCTGACCAGTCGTTCACCTTGGCGGAAGAAATGGACTTCTCATTCCTGATCAATCGCGGCAGGGATCTGTTCTCCGTCGCCTTTGAGCTCGATAAGCAGAAGAACCATCCTGCCTGTTACGACCTGTTGTGCAGCGAAGCCCGCATCGCCTATTTCATCGCCATCGCCAAAGACGACATTCCACAGGAGAGCTGGTTTCAACTTGGCCGTCCTCCTATGCAAGACCAGGGTATGAGGGGTCTACTTTCATGGACCGGCACCATGTTCGAATACCTGATGCCCGCATTGTGGATGCGTCTTTACCCTAACACGCTGTTGGAAGATGCCGCGGAGACTGCGGTGCAGGTCCAACGAGCTTATGCGGCGAGCAAAGGCGTTTTCTGCTGGGGAATTTCGGAGTCCGCCTCGATCAAGTTAGACGAATCAGGCAATTACCATTACTTCGCTTTTGGGGTTCCTCAGCTTGCGATTTTCAAGCCGGAGCAAGACGGTCCGGTGATCTCGCCCTATTCCACGTTCCTGGCACTCGATATTGACTCCATTGCCGCGTTGCGTAATCTGCGCAAGATGCAACGAAAACGATGGTTAGGTGCGTACGGATTCTATGAAGCGTTGGATTTTAGTCGTTCGCGTGCGGGCGAAATAGTGCGGTGCTGGATGGCTCACCATCAAGGCATGAGCCTGCTTGCCATTGCGAATTTCCTGGACGATAAAATCCTCCAGCAATGGTTTCACAGCGATCCGCGTGTGCAGGCCACGGAGTTGTTGTTGCAGGAGAAGCCAGCTGGCCGCATGAGTTCGAGCGAATCGCGCGCCAAGGTCGCCTGAATTCGTGCTGCTGAAAAGATTGCGCAACTCTCACAGCACGAACCGGTACTGACTCGAGAACTTATGCAGCTCAGGCACATTCTCACACTCGCTCTCCTGCTGACGTTTACCGCCGACACTCTCGTTAAAGCACAATCAGTCGCAAGCCCCGAAGTCGTCGTCGTCGATGCAAAAGCGGCTTCGCATCCATTTCCGCACTTTTGGGAGGAAATGTTTGGTTCCGGCCGCGCGATCTTGAGCTTGCGCGATAGTTATCGCACTGACCTTCGCGCAGTCAAGCAAATCACTGACTTCAAGTACGTTCGATTTCACGGCATTTTCAACGACGAAGTTGGCATCTACGGCGAAGACGCACACGGACATGCACTTTACAACTTCTCCTACGTCGATCAAATCTATGATGGACTGCTGGCAGCCCGCGTGCGTCCTTTTGTAGAAATTAGTTTCATGCCGAACCAACTAGCGGCGAGCCACATGCTTCACCCATTCTGGTACCACCCGAACATTGCTCCGCCGAAGGACTGGGGCCGCTGGGATGCTTTGATCGACGCCTTCGCTCGTCACCTTATCGAGCGCTATGGCGCGGAGGAAGTTGCAGACTGGTATTTCGAAGTGTGGAACGAACCGAATCTGGACTTCTGGGGCGGGCAGCCTAAGCAGGAAACATACTGGGAACTTTACGACCACACGGCTCTCGCTCTCAAAAAGGTAAGCCCGAAACTTCGCGTCGGTGGACCCGCCACCGCGCAAGCTGGCTGGGCTGATGCCTTCATCCGGCACTGCGCAGAGAAACAGATCCCTGTCGATTATGTCTCCAGTCATGTCTACGCGAATGACACGGCGCAAGACGTTTTTGGAACACAGGAAAACATTCCGCGAGATCGTATGGTCTGCCGTGCAGTCGATAAAGTTCACAGCCAGATAAAATCATCGACCATGCCGAACTTGCCTCTGATCTGGAGCGAGTTCAATGCCAGCTATAAGAATGAACCTGATGTCACCGACGCGCCCTTTATGGGTCCGTGGCTGGCCGACACCATTCGGCAATGCGACGGCCTGGTCGACTCGATGTCTTACTGGAGTTTCTCCGACGTGTTCGAAGAACAGGGCGTTGTGAAAATGCCGTTCTACGGCGGCTATGGATTGATCGCTGAAGATGACATCCCCAAACCGGCTTTCAACGTGTTCCGACTCCTCCACCAACTAGGCGACGAGCGCATTCAGCTTGGTTCCGATTCTGCCCTGCTCACTCGTAGAAAAGACGGGACACTGGTACTCGCGATCTGGAACTATGCTCCGCCTGATCAGGCCGGACCTGCCAAACAAATCAGCTTGCAAATCAAAGGCAAGAATGCAAAGCACGCTTTCATCTCACGGGTTGACGAAACTCACGGAGACGTGGTTCCGACCTACGAGAAAATGGGCCGTCCCGCCTATCCAAGCCAGAAACAGATTGAAGAACTCCGTCGCGCTTCCGAACTTCCCGCCCCGGAAGACCGCCGCATTGACCATGATGAACTCACTCTCACGCTCCCTGCCCACGGCTTGGCGGTCATCGAGATCAAATAACTAAAACCGAGTAACTATGGCTCGTACTTTTTGAAGCCGGCTCGGTCCATGCCGCGCAATGCCTCCTGGTTTTTCATGAAAGTCTTCCAGACAAAACCGGTGCGCACATTCTCGGCCATTAGCATCGAGATGCCGACATCAATTCCCACCGTGTCCGTGTCATACCAATTTTTCAGTGGGTTAAAGGCGTTGATAAATCCATACCTGGACCAAGCTTTACCGTAGTGCTCTCTTATGTTCCGCAGCACGCGCATCACGGGCTGCGTCATGAAGGGCAATGATCCCGCGGCCGCGCTGGGCACAACGGTTCCATCAATCGGTCCCATCATGGGCGGGCCACCCCAAATCACATATCCCTTCTGCGAATCGGAGGCGGAGATGCCCCAGAGATCGTCACTATAATCGGGAAATAGCTTTCCCAACTCGAGGCAGAAGTGTCGATGCGCATCCGTCGCCAGAATCGAGTTCTGAAAATAATCCGCGTAGGCATCGCGTTTGCCGCGGAAATCAAACCATGCCTGCGAGTACTGGTGTACGAACAGGGGCGCGAAGGAACCGATGTAGCGAATGCCGTCATACTCAAACCTGGTGCGCTTCCATGCGTTCCACGCCTGTTCCGGCAAGGGATGCGGAAGCGACCCCAAGCCAAGCAGATAGATCATCATCATCTCGCTGTAGTAGTCCCAGCGATAGGGCAAAAAGCCAAACTCAGGCGTCCATCCATGCGGCAACAAAGACGTATCTTCCGACAGCCAGCTCCAGTCGACGCGGTTAAATATTTCGAAAGCCAGCAGGCTGATTTCGGAGTGCTCCTGGAAGTGCCGGCGGCACATAAGGATTCCGCACAGAAGAATGGCCGTATCAACCGAAGACACCTCGGAATCCCACACTCGTTCGCCCGTGTTGATGTCGGCAAAGTGATAGAAGAAGCCGCGATGCGTCGGCATCTTCTTCCACAAGAATCGCAAGGTAGCCAGCACCCGGTCCCGAGCATCGGCGACCGGAATCAGCCCGCGTTGCTCGCCGATGCATAAAGCGGTTAAACCAAAGCCAGTCGCGGCAATACTGGCTACAATGGAGTTATCATTCTTCGCGACATTGCACCGGTCCCGAACCAGCCCGGTTTGCGGACCGGCCTGCTCCCAGAAATATTGGAAATTGAGTTTTTCCATCTCATCGAGAAGGGCATCATCGTCAGGCGAGAGAAGACTTGGCGGAGTTGGAGCTGCGGAAGACTGCGAATCGGGCGCCGGCTGCGCCGCCAGGATCATTTTGGGCGCGCCCCCCAACGCGCCAAATAGGCTTAACCTTCCCATCTGGAAAAGGAGGTCTCTGCGCGTCAGACGGTTTGTAAAGGGATTTTTCTCTTTCATGCGTATCGGCTAACCCGCATCAATGCTCTTAGATGCCTCTCCCTCGGTATGGGTTCGGCGTCGACAAGTGCGAGAATCTCAGGCAAACTTGCCATCCGGAAAATGCGTCCTAGAATGTTAAACATAAAGAGGTGGGAATGACTAGGAGCAAGACCATCGCAGTCTGGAGCGTCGTGATTGTGGCTGTTCTGGTAGCTGGATCCATTACAGCCTACCGGCACCGCCGGCAGCCCGTTACTCTGAAAGGTGCAGTGTTACGACAGGATGGCGATCCGAACCGGCAATTGCCTTTGGCCGATGTTGAAGTCATAGCGACAAATGCCTTGGGAAGCGCTGCCACCACCACGGACGCTGCCGGCTTCTTCACTCTTAAGCTACCCAGCGGTCTGCGGCGGCGTCAGCAGGTCGTACTGAAGTTCCGGCACAGCGACTATCAACCCCTGGACGTGAATGATTTCATCGGCGACAAAATCTATATTGCACGCATGACACCAAATCATCAAGACACGTCCGCCGAAGTTCGTTCCGGATCTGCGGTTTCCAACACGCGAATCCGATACTCCGTGAAAGCGACAACCGAAGCCGATATCGGCACTGCTGTGAAGGCCTTCCAGGTTGTCAATGCTGGAAATGTCCCGTGCAACAAGCGGCTTCCTTGTGGGCCGGGCAACAAATGGAAAGCGACTCTTGGAAACCTTTCGCAGGATGCTGGCGAAGGAAATGAATTTCGTAACGCTCGCGTCTCCTGCATCGCTGGACCCTGCCCTTTCACAAAAGTCGACCAGGAGAGTTTGTCCTCCGACCGCCGGCATCTGAACATTGCCATCCTCAACTGGTCCGACACAGTCACTTACTTGCTTGAGGCCGAAGTTATTCACCCGATGACCAGCGACATGGTGCGTGAAACTTATCCCGTAATCTTCGGGCGGACGATGAACTTCAGCCTACCCTCGTCCGCAGAAGGTCCCAGTATCGAAGCTGAAGTCGCGGGAGATCCCATCGTCTTTCCGCTCGGACCCGATCTTTTCTTACGCTGGGCGGATTGCCAGATGATCGTTGACCGGGATCAATCCAAGAACTATCGTTGCGAATTGAAGCCCGGATACCAGTTCCGGTAGCCACATTCTTCCAAGAAGTGCCGAATTGAGATTGCCGGCCTAGAGCGAAACTGAGCCGCAATTTCCGGCAAAGCCTGTATTGCGAATCGGGCTATTCCCGACGGAGAATGTTGGTTGTAGCAGGGAGGTGCCTGTGAGAATTTTCAATACCTACAAAAGCGGAGACAATGTCCCCACCTCAGGCTCGTATGCTGCCTTGCATTCCACCCCCCATAGGCTGGTGGAACGGGAGATCCACATCGCGGGAGAGCGTTTCGCGGAGTGTAAACTCTGCCCGCTGGGCGTTTTGTACCGTCTTGAACAAGCCGGTGTACAAACTCCGCTGTTGATGGATGGCGCGCGGCAGATGCTGGTTACTTGTTAGAAAGCTTCGAATCGCTCCACCGGATCAAAGCCCCTTCCAACCCTCTTTCTAGCTTGCGGCCGGCATTCGCTTACGCTACGACCGATTGCGGCGAGGCGAGCGAATGCCGACGCGGTTCGTCATTCACCTTCCGTCACGCCACTCGGCATCAAGTGGTTACCCACGAACGTCTCTTGCCTTGCCTGAGCAATTGACTGCTCTTGCTGTTTGGAATAAATAAATTCATGCCCTGTCGTTCGACCGGGATAAAACCATTTCACCAGGACGTCCGGCCCCCCGGCCTCTTGTTGCGCCAGAACGATCGTCGTGTCGTCCCCTGGTTTCATTTGGTCGGCTGAGACTGTCTCCAGCGTCGCGTATAAGACAGTGCGATCAGCATTAAAGATCTGAACCAGGTGCGAATTATCATTGGGATCCTGCTGCTCGAAGGTGTAGGTTCCGGCAGGCAATATCTTTCCTGGAATCTGAATCGGCGCGCTGAAGGTAATTTTGGTCAACTCATTTGCGTCATCCGCATGTGCCGTGAATTCGAACATCAGGACAAATGCAAGCATCAAACCGAGTGTGATGTAAAGCTTATGAATTTTCATTGTTCATCTCCTCTAAATAGACTCTTATAGTTTCCTTTCTATCGCTGCAGTGGTGTGGCTCCATCAGCTGAGACCGAAATGCCGCTCTTTACTCTTGCGCTACACTCAACTGCCTTTCTTGCACTTTGGATAATTGCAGGGCAGATGCCAAAACCTCAGGCACCGTTCGTACTCAGCTAAATAACTTCTTTGCCGAGACTTGCGTCGAAGGATGGCGGTAACACACGGGAACGGTCGGATGTGTCGGAAGTGTCGTTCGTGGCGCCGACGTGCGCCGACACTGCATTCGGATTGATGCCAAGCTTCTTCATCCGAGTGATGAACGTGGTGCGTTTAAGTCCCAGACGCGACGCCGCGCCTTCTGGCCCGCCAACGCGGCCAACCGTTTCTTTGAGCGCACGGATGATCTGCTCCCGATCTACATCGGCGAGGATGCTTCGGACAGGCCGGCGCCTTTTAGCTTGAGCTGGAGCGATCTCTGGGGCCGGTTCTCGAGTCGTGTGCCGATCCATTTCCTCAACAGGAACCACTAGCGCTGATCCGGGCGACAGGATTACCGCCCTCTCAATGACGTTCTGCAATTCCCGAATATTGCCCGGCCACGAATATCGTTCTAGGGCGCCCATCGTTGCTGGAGATATGGTTTCTATCGTCTTGTTCATGCGGCGGGAGAAATCTTCCGCGAAGTGTCTCACCAGGAGCGGGATATCTTCGCGTCGCTCACGCAATGGAGGCAGATCGATGGGGAATACATTCAGGCGAAAAAAAAGGTCGGATCGAAACCGTCCTTCTTCCACCATCGCACTTAAGTTTCTATTGGTCGCGGCGATCAGACGCACGTTCGTCGAAAGCGTTCGCGTGCTCCCCAATCGCTCAAACTCACGTTCCTGCAAGACCCGCAACAGCTTCGGCTGGAGTTCGAGCGGAAGGTCGCCAATTTCGTCAAGAAAGAGAGTGCCGTTATTCGCCAGTTCGAGCCGCCCTATCCGCTGGGCAAAGGCACTGGTGAACGCTCCCTTCTCATGCCCAAACAGCTCGCTCTCGAGCAATCCCGTGGGAATGGCAGCGCAGTTGAGTCTTACAAATGTTCTAGATCGCCGCGAGCTAAGATCATGGATCGCACGTGCGATCAATTCCTTTCCCGTTCCCGTCTCGCCGTAGATAAGTGCAGTCGAGTCCGTAGGGGCAACTGTTTCCACTAGCTTCAGCACGCGATGCAGTTCGGCACTTTTGCCGACAATTTCCTTAAAGTTTGCGTCTGAACGGATTTCGTCCTCAAGATATAAATTTTCCTGGGCAAGCTGGTGTGTGAGGTCTTCCAGTTCTTCCTGCGCGCGTTTTAAGGCCTGATTCGCCGCCGAGAGCTCCGCCGTCCGTTCCGCGACGCGAACCTCCAGAGCGTCGCGCGCCTCGGAAAGCAAGCGTTCCGCGCGAATACGCGACGAATTAAACCAGCTCGCGAAAAACCCAAAGACCCCATAAAAAATGAGGTAAGAATCCCACGGAAGATTGCCGACTTTGCCGGGGCTTAACAAGCAACTCCACGTGGAACAGGAGAGCACGACCGCCAGTAAACCGGGCCCTGTTCCGGCGTACCAAAGAGTAATCGCAATAGCAGCGAATGAGAACGAGATAAACGGGTGTGGCAAGTTGTAATGCCGCAGAAGAAGTGCAGCCGCAGCCGCCAGTGCGACGGAAACAGTGGCCGCTCCATACCGTTGCACAACGGCACCAGAGCGTCGCGGAACAAGGATCGACGCAAGCAATCGGTTCATAGCTAAAAGTTCAATCCATCTCGAACGCGAGAAACTGAAGTTGGCCCCCGCGTTCAACCTGGAGGACCACGGGATCGCCGGATTTGAGTTGGCGAACCGTGGCTTGCAATTGGGAGACCGACTGCAGCGGCTTGCGATTAATCGCTCGTATGATATCCCCCGACTGCACACCCGTATCAACCACGCTTTGCCCAGCGGCCTGGGCGACAACTACTACTCCGGAAGCGTCCTTGTCGACATGGAGCAGAGGTTTTACCGCGTCGTCCACGTCACTGACAAACATGCTGAACTCTGAAATGAAAGTTTGTTGCAGATCCGGGACGTCCGCTAAATCGTCAATTTTCTCGTGATACACGGTGACCGGAACGATTACAGACAGTTGCGTTTGTCCGCGCAGCACGCCGATTGTCATCGCCTGGTCGACGGGGTGAAGATAGAGCGCTTCCATAAAAGGGGGAAGACTGTCGATCGGGCGGCCATCGACGGTGGTCACTATGTCTCCAATTTCGAGGCCCGCCATCTGCGCGAATCCACCGGAGGCGAGGTTGGAGACAATGACTCCCCAGCTTCTCGAAAGACCGAGGCCCGCCGCCAGCGTCGGAGTGATGTTCTGGGCTTTGGCGCCGAACGCAACTCGCTGCACATGTCCATATCGGCGGAGGCTCTCATAGTCGAACTTCACAATCGCCGGCGGAATCGCAAAGCCCAGCCCTTCGTTTCCGCCACCTTCGCTGAGCATGAAAGTATTGATTCCAACCAGATTTCCATCTATATCGACGAGTGGGCCGCCGCTGTTTCCTGGATTGAGAGGGGCATCGGTTTGAATGTAGAACATGGCATCGTTGGTATCGGTCTGGCGTGCGACGGAACTGACGACTCCCATGGTGACCGAATCGCGCAGTCCCTCCGGGCTGCCGATGGCAAAGACCAATTCACCCTGGCGCACACGTAAGTCGTCTCGAAGGCTAATCGCAGGCAAATGCGTTGCCTCAATCTTGAGAAGTGCCAGGTCAGACTTTTTATGTCTGCCCAATACTTTGGCATTGAATATCTGTTGGGAGTGGACCGGCTGTGGTTCGAGCCGTGGGCTTGCGCTGGCAAGAGAGATGACCACCCGAATGCGTTGAGCACCCTCGACTACGTGCGCGTTGGTGATGATGTATCCATTAGGATCGACAATCACGCCGGAACCAATGGCATGCTGGCGAACGATTCGCGCTGTATCGACGTGCCCATGCGTTTCTACCGGCCCATATCCGCTGACAAGGATCTGGACAACCGCAGGGGAAACCCTGGAAACTACCTGTTCCAGAGACGTGTCTAATTCTCGCAGTAGATTGGTCCGTTCAACTTTGGCCGGTTCGGTAGTGCCGTGACCTGATGTATCTGAGGTTGACTGCCCGTGCGCCAGGGCGGCTAAAAGAAAACAAACAACCATAGATTTCATGAACTGCAACTCCTCGTTGTGTTCCCTGAACCACCAGCTAACAGTTCTCTTACGGTTGAGAACTTACCCTTGCGAGCTTGCCGCAGCACTCAGGCCGATCGGGCAGACTGGATCGGCTCCATCCTCCACCGAGCGCTTCCATGAGTAACACTGCGCTGGCCATGCGCCGTCCCAAGATGTTGACGGCTGTAACTTCATCACTAAGCGCGGCATTCTGGGCGGTAATTACTTCGAGATAGCTCGTGACCCCGCCTTCGTATCGAGTATTCGAGAGGTCGAGGGATCGTTCTGCCGCCTGCACGGCCGTCGCCTGCACACCCGCTTCTTGCTCAAGAATCCGCAGGGCAGCGAGATTGTCTTCGACCTGTTGAAAGTCGCCCAGAACTGTTTCGCGATAGAAGGCGACCGCAGAATCGTAGGCCGCTTTAGCCTGATCGTTGAATGCGCGACGCCTGCCCACATCAAAAAGTGTCACGACCGAGGAGGGCCCAATCGACCACAAGGTACTTGGCCCCTGCAACAGGCTGGTAATGCTTCCACTCTCAAACCCGCCAGTTCCGAGAATATTCACCAGTGGATAGTAAGCAGTTTTGGCCAGGCCAACCTGAGCGTTCGCCGAAGCAACGCGGCGTTCGGCTGCGGCGATGTCAGGGCGTCTCTCGAGTAACTCCGAAGGTATGCCAACCGGAATGGGTGGTGGAGGAGTGGTGAGTGGCAACGGTGGCAACGTGAAATCAGCCGGGGCCTTGCCCAGCAGCACGGCTGTGGCATGCTCATACTGAGCACGGGCCACACCCACGTCGATCATCTGGGCTCGCGTTGTCTCCAGAATCGTCCGCGCCTGCTCAACTTCCACTTCAGAGGCAAGTCCGCCCTGATACCGGTCTTCGTTCAGTTGGAATGCCTGTTCGTACTGAACCACAGTGTCCTGGAGCAACTTCTCTTCCGCATCTAACGTGCGCGCCGCGAAATAGTCCACCGCCAGAGCGGCATGCATGCTCAGATTCACCACTGCCAGATCGCCGGCACTCGCTTGTGATTGCTCTCGATAGGACTCCACGTTCTTGCTCACTCTTCCCCAGGCATTCACCTGATAGGAAAGATTGAAGGGCACTACGAAATCATTAAACGTCAGACCGTCAAAACCTGAACTCGGGGGTGGGCGGTTATTGGAAAATCTCTCGCGCGTCGCGGAGGGAGAAGCTGTGACGGTGGGGTAATAGTCAGCGCGAACATAGCGCAGCGCGGCGCGAGATTGCTGGTATTGGGCGAGCGCCGCCTTCAGGTTCTGATTGGAAACGTTGATCTGCTGCTCCAGGGCGTTAAGCTGCGAATCCTGAAATATCTCCCACCAGTTTCCGCCCAGGTTCTGTTCACTTGGTTGCGCAGTCTTCCAGTTCCCCAACTCTTTGTACGCTGGCGGAGTCGGCAAGGAAGGGGTCTTGTACTTCGGCCCCACGGCACAGCCCGTGAATAACAGGGCGCCAGCAGCAAGAGCAATGGTCCACTTCGGCCGCGGTATGGAAGTAGTGAATGGCGTTATGGATAACCACTTCATCGCGAGTCCCCCGGCAGTATGGCCTGGACAATTTTGACTTCCTGGCCAGTGACCAGAGAATCAGCGGGATTCGTGATGACCTGATCGTCGGCCGCCAGGCCAGCAACAATTTCAATTTGTTCTCCGAAGTCATGGCCGGGTGTCACATCCTTGATGGTGACTTTTCCGTTCTTCACCACGCCGACTTGCAGCTTCTCGCCTCGAAAGATCAGCGAGGTCACGGGCAGTAAGAAAGTTGAATTCTTTCCTGGAATCTGCAGGTGCACCTCCGCATAGGACCCAGAGAAGAGAGTGCCGCTGGGATTATCCAGATCGATTTCCACCAGCAACGTCCGTGTGATTCCATTGATCGAGTCGGCGGTGCGTACAAGGTTTCCCGGGAACCGCTTGCCAGGAAACTCAGCCAAGGCGATCGTCGCTCCAGTCTGGCCCGGTTTGACACCTTGTGAGTATTCCTCTGGCACATTCACATAGACACGTAGTGTCCTTGTCTGGGCAACATGGAAGAGATCGGTCCTCGGCGAACTACTGCTGCCCGAGTTAATAAGGTCTCCTATATCCGTGTTGCGTGCAGTGATGACGCCATCGAAGGGAGCGTAGACTTTCTCGAACGACACCAGCGCGCCGTAATGACGAACATTTGCCATATCTGCGTCTACGACGGCTTTGTTTGCTGCATAGGTGCCGTTGGCATTGTCGACATCCTGCTGGGAGACGGCATGCTTCTTTAGCAGCGACTGATAACGATCTTTAGTGATCTGAGCCAGTTCCAGGTTGGCCTGCGCAGTCGCCAGAGTGCTCCGCGCCTGCGCTAATTGCTCATCGACCTCCGGCGTTTGAATGATAGCCAGCAGGTCGCCGGCCTTTACACGTGCTCCGATATCGAAATACCACTTCTTGACATAGCCATCGGTACGAGCATAGATAGGCGAAGTGATGAACGGCTGTATGTTCCCAGGCAGGATGATCTCCTGTGCCGGCGCAGTATGCTTCGGCGTTACAACTGCAACGGACGGGACTGCCATCTGCGCCGTAACCCTTCCTAGCGTGGTAGCAGCTCGCACCCGCGATCTGATTCCACTCGCCAAAACCGAAATCACAACGAGCCCGAGCAGTGCGGCAAGCAGCCAACGCCAGTTCAGCCGGCGGCTTGTCTGGTTCGGATTTGGGGGTGTCCCCATTTCAATTTGTCTGTGAACTGCGCTTTGATTCATCTCACTCCCCCATGCCCTCGTTCAGTGGCTGACCTTTGTGCGGTTCCGGTTTGCGTGTAGAGCCATGCAGCACGCTGAAGAAAGTAGGAACAAAGAACAGCGTGGATATCGTTGCGAACATCAGGCCCCCGATCACGGCTCGACCGAGAGGAGCGTTCTGCTCGCCGCCATCTCCCAATCCCAGCGCCATAGGCACCATGCCAATAATCATGGCCAAAGCGGTCATCAGCACCGGACGAAAACGTGTGAAGCCCGCCTCCAGCGCAGCTGCAATTGCATCTTTGCCTTCGGCCATCTGCTCGGTCGCAAAGCTCACGACCAGGATGCTGTTCGCCGTGGCAACGCCCATGCACATGATTGTTCCCATAAGTGCAGGGACACTCAGAGTCGTGTGCGTGATGAAAAGGAACCAGGCGATTCCCGCCAGGGCCGCAGGCAGCGCCGAGATCATGATGAAGGGATCGAG
>Ga0209006_10001542_pt1 | contig 20862 bp, 18 predicted proteins | sample JacPin_JW_Ref_O2_FD_188567 | JGI IMG/M metagenome (GOLD analysis project Ga0209006, IMG submission 188567) | Forest soil microbial communities from Algoma, Ontario, Canada - Jack Pine, Ontario site 1_JW_Ref_O2 (SPAdes) (version 2) | ecosystem: Environmental > Terrestrial > Soil > Boreal...
TCGTGTTGCGGGACGTAGATGCCAACGCGAACAACACGATCGTCAAAGGCATCCACGAAGGTGCGAACTTCTTCGCCGGCGCGTTCACCGGGTTGATCCGGTTCAACGGTCACCCCAAGCGCGCCATCACAGCCGATTGGGGCATCGCGCTCGTCGTCTACCTGATTGTCGGCGGATCGATATCGAGCGTCGTCGCCCGGGTCGGGCGCGGCGGCGTGTACTTCGAGCGCAGTCACCGGACGGTTTCCGCTCCGTGAGGCTCAAGGAGGAGACGATGACCAGCAGGATGGTGGAGGTGCAACTTGCGCCCAGTCGAGCCCGTGCCGCGCGTCTCGTGGTTGTTGTGGCGGCCACGGTCGGCGCTCTTTGGCTTGTCGCCGGAGCGCAGGCATTTGGAGTGAAAAAGTGGGAAGCCGGCACGTGCAAGGTGTCGACTTGTACCGACGCCGGCTCGTCCGCTGCCTTCTACACGCAGGCCGCCGGTCATCCCTCCGACGGGATTACTGACTTCGAATTTGCGTCCGTGGAAAGGGAATTGCTCGGCAAAAAGTGGAAAGAAGCCGAGGGCGAAGGCGTAAAAGAAGTTCGGGTCGACCTGCCGCCCGGCCTCGCGGTCAACCCCGAAGCGACGAAGAACAGCAAAGGCGAACTCGTCTTCTGCACCGAAGCAGAGCTTAATCTGGACGAAGAAAAGTGTCCACCAGAAAGCAAAGTGGGTGTGGACAAGGCAACGGGCACGGCGGAAATCGCCTTGGGCATCAAGGAAACCGTGACCGAAGAATTTCCCGTCTACACCATGAAACGCAAGCCGGGCCAGCCTGCGCGGTTCGGGGTCGAAGTGTCCAGCACGCTCTTGAAAGCCCTTAAACTCCAGGGTCATGTGTACCTCGAAGGCGGCATCAGCTGGCATCCTGAAGCCGAAACGAGTGAGAACAAAGGCGTCACGACAGGTGATTACCACGAGTACTTCACGATCCCGAACATTCCGCAGCAGCCGGAAATCATCGAGTCGCGCCTGATCTTCGAAGGCGTCGTTGACGGCCACGCCTTCCTCACGCTCCCCAGCACGTGCTCGAGCAAGCCGATCACGACGCTGCACGTCGACTCCTACGAAGATCCCGGGAACTTTCAGGAATACAAAAACCCCACGCCGGTCGCCGCGACGGGCTGCGACGAACTGGCATTCAACCCGACGCTCGCGCTGACCGCCGGAGACACCCAGTCCGACCAGCCCGACGGCGTCAGCGCTGACCTGACCATCCCCCAGAAGACCGACGAACCGTCCAAGCCTAACTCGCCCGATGTCCAGACCGCCGAAGTGACGCTGCCGGAAGGCATGACCCTCAATCCCTCCGCTGCGAAAGCTCTCGAAGGCTGCAGCAACGAACAGTTCGCCGGCGAAAACTGCCCCGCCCACTCCGAGGTTGGCACGTTCGCGCTGAACGCTCCCGGGATTCCCGATGGGTCACTCACGGGTGGGGTCTACGTCGGCTCGCCCGAACCAGGAGAAGGCCCCGAATCCGGCAAGGAGTTCCGGATCTTCCTGTATGGAGACGCCACAGAATTCGGCGTTGGACTGCACCTGGAAGGCGGCGTCAAGGCAAACACCGGGACGGGTCGTCTGACGGCGGTCTTCACAAACGCCCCGCAGGTGCCCTTCGAATCGCTGACGCTGCACTTCCGTGGCGAAAACGAAGCGCCGCTCGCCAACCCACTCAGCTGTGGCGCAGCCGAACCCGCAGCCACGATCGCGCCCTATGGCGGCGAGGCACCGGCGAGCGCTGCTACCAGCGGATTCGTGGTCGACGGCAACGGAGCCGGCGGCCCGTGCGCCGAAACGCTGCCGTTCTCGCTCACGCAGAGCCTTGCGCCACAGGCTCCGGCGCAGGCTGGTGCGTACGATCCCGCCACGTTCAGCCTCACCAGGCCGAGCGGTCAGCAGTATCTCTCCAAGATCTCGACCACGCTGCCCGCAGGGCTGCTTGGCTCGATCTCCTCTGTCCCGCTGTGCGGGGAAGCGGCCGCCAACGAAGGCGCCTGTCCGGCCAGCAGCGAAATCGGGACGGTATCGGTCGCTGCCGGAGCGGGCCCGGAACCCTATGGTTTCACCGGCCACGCGTACCTCACAGGCCCCTACGACGGCGCGCCCTACGGCATCTCCGTCGTCGTTCCCGCCGTGGCTGGTCCCTACAACCTCGGTGAGGTCAAGACTCGAGGGGGCATCACCGTCGGCCTGTACAGCGGCCGCGTGACCGTCACCGCCACGCTGCCCACGATCGTCGAAGGGGTGCCGCTGCGGCTCCAGAGCCTGAACGTGGATGTCAGCCGCTCGAAATTCCTGTTCAACCCCACCAGCTGCGGCCCGCTCGGCACCGAATCCACGCTCATCTCGACCCTCGGCGCCGCGCAGGCGCTGACCAGCGGATTCCAGGTCGGCAACTGCAGCGCTCTCCCGTTCAAGCCTAGCCTTGGCGTCTCCAGTGGTGGCAGGCCGACAAAACTCGGCGGTGCAAGCCTCGTGGTCAAAATCACCCAGCCGGCGGGTCAGGCCAACATCCACGAGATCCAGCTGCAACTGCCCAAACAGCTGCCCTCGCGGTTGACGACGCTCCAGAAAGCGTGTGTAGCCGCCAGCTTCGAAGCCTCGCTTCCGCCAGGCAACTGTGCCCACACCGCGGACGTGGGCACCGTGTCCGTGACCACACCCGTGCTGCCCGGGACGCTGAAAGGACCCGCCTATCTCATCTCTCACGGCGGCGAATCGTTTCCCGATCTCGACCTGGTGCTCCAGGGAGACGGAGTGGAGGTCGTGCTCGTCGGTCACACGCACATCTCGAGCGCCGGCATTACAACCTCCACTTTCGAAAGCCTGCCCGACGTCCCGATCTCGAGCGTTACCGTCGATCTTCCGATGGGGCCCGACTCTACGCTTGACACCGACGGACGCCTATGCAGAACCAAGCTGCTCGCGCCGACCACGATCATCGCCCAGAGCGGCGCCAAGATCACGCAGAACACGCAGATATCCGTCAGCGGCTGTGCGATCGAGCTGATCTCCCACAAGCGCCGTGGCAGCAGGGTTAGACTGACCGTCTGGACGCCGCAGGCCGGACTCCTGACGATCGGCGGTCGCGGCGTGAAGCGCCTGCGAAAGCGGGTCAAGAAGGCCGGCGAGGTCAAGATCAGTGTGCCGATGACAGGACATGCCCGCAAGCACAAGCTGAAGATCGGCTTCACCGCGAAGTCCGGGCACAATCCGTCTGCCGTGTCGCTGTCCGTGAAGCGCTGAGCGGCCTGAGCGCCCGGACTCTGGCGCGGCTCGCTAGCCGTTGGGGTTGGGGCGGCCTGTGGCGTGTTTGAGGCCAGGCTCGACGTCACGCATGATGCTGGTCTGGCCGGGCAGGCACGGCGGCCCCGGAACGCTGGGCGCATCGGCCGGCAGAGCGGCGACGCGCTCCTCTCTGAGATAGACGGCCCAGCCGGTGATCGTGCCGACCGGGGCGTAGTCGAACTCGGGGTTCGCCAGGGTTTCCTGCTCTCCGAGCAGCCGCCTCGTGACGGCGTCGAACACGACCTCGTGCAGATAACCGCCGAGCTCAGTCTCGATCCCGAGTCCCGGTCGGCCCGCGCGGTCCAGGACCGTTCCAAGCTCGACCACGTCGGGCAGACCGCACACGAGGTGGTGAAGCGCCAGGCAGAGCTCAACCGATGCCTCTGGGGTGCGCAGCAGCTGCATGATGGTCGAGAAGTCTTCTTCCGTAGGCGAACGCTCGCCGCGTGGCTCTCGCGTGATCGCAGCCCGCAGCTTGACCGGGTCAGTCGGCAGCCGCGCGGCGCGCTGCCGTGATCGTCGGCCTTCCATACAGCCGGGCGCCATCACGATCTGGTGCAGTCCGGCCGGCAGCTCCGGGCTGCCGGCCGCTTCCCAGCGACGCTGTCCGTCCGCAGTGAAAAACCTCGGAGGTCCCGTCTGCTCGCGGATGAGCCCCGAGTCGTCCCAGCCGCGCCATGTCTGCCGATGCTCCAGCTGCGTGTAGACCCAGATGCGCTCAGGATCGGGGTGCATGCGATGGCGCCCGTATTCGCTGCGCGACTCGCTGTACAGATACCCGTCCTGCGCGCCGAGCCCGAACGCCTCCATGCGGACCACCGAACCGGCTCAGCGTTCGAGCAGGCGCAGCTCGAGCATCTCTTGCGCGTCGTCGCGCAGCACGCAGTCGTGCCCATCTGTGAGCTGTTCGATGACCGGTGTCTTGCCGTCCGCCGCCGCCTCCAGAAGGCTCTGCCCGCGCCCGGAGTGCAGCGGGCCGAGGCGTAGGCGCAGATCGCGCGGCGCGACTGCCACGCCCACGTCGAGGTGGCTGCCGCTGATCGACTCCGGAGACTTCGCTGCGAGCACGTCGGCGACGATCTGAACGTCGGAGATGCGGTCCGTCGAAAAGCGGGCGCGCGCCGCCAGCGCGCTCAGCACCCGCGGCAGCACCGCCCGTGCGAGCGCGTTTGGCGCAAGGCGCAGCTCCACGTCGCTGGCGGGCGCGGATATGTCGGCGAACAGCGACGAGCATCCCTCACCGTCGGCGAGAGGCTCGAGGGAGCCGGCCGTCGGTGCGGGGAACTCCATCCGCACCAACGTGCCGCCGTCTTCACGCTCGCCGATCTCCACCTCGCGAGCGAGCGCTTGGATCACCGGCAGACCAAGCCCCGTTCTCAGCTCGTCGCCATCGTCGAGCTCCGGCAGAGGGCCGATCCCCACGCCCCGGTCGCCGACCACCACCGCAACCGCATCCTCGAGCACGTACACGCCCACTTCCAGAGGCCCCTCATCACCACGGTATGCGTGCATCACAACGTTGTTGCACGCCTCCGTAACAGCCGTGTTGAGGTCGTTCGTCTCGACCGCGTCCAGCCCGATGGCGCCCGCCACGCCCGTCAGCGCCTGACGGACGACGAGCACGTTCTCTGGCCTGTTTGGCAGGCTCAGACAGACGTTAGGGATCTCGGCCATCGAGCTGCTGCGATCAACCCGATCCGGCGGGGGCACCGACGGGACGGGCCTGTCAGACGGCTGCAACTGGACATCGGCCCTGTGCTTTGTGTTCTCAGCCCGCCGCTTGCGTGAGCGTGCGCAGCTGCTCCAGCGAGCGGCGAAGCAGACGCGACACCTGCATCTGTGAGATGCCCACACGCTCTGCGATCTCCGTCTGGGTGAGATCGTCGACGAAGCGCATGCGCAAGATCAAGCGCTCACGGGCCGGAATGTGTCGCAGGACCGAGGTCACGGTCGCGTCAAGCTCCACCAGCTCAAAGCGCTCGTCCTCGTGTCCGATCGAGTCCCCGTATGACACGACGTCACCGTCGGCGCTCGGCCGAGGCGCATCCAGTGAGAGCGTTTCGTAGGACTGCAGTGCCTGCAGCGCATCGATCACGTCCTCGGAGTCGAACTCGAGGTACTCGGCAAGCTGGTTGACCGTCGGTGCGCGGCCCTGCTCGTTCGCGATGCGCTCCTGCGCGTCACGCACCTTCAGAGCGCGCTCCTGTGCGCCTCGGGGGACGTGCACCGCCCAGCCGGAGTCGCGGAAATAACGGCGCATCTCGCCAAGGATCGTCGGCACGGCAAAGGACGCGAAGGAGTGGCCGCGGTCCGCGTCGTAGCGGTCCAGGGCCTTCAGCAGTCCCAGCGATGCGACCTGCAACAGGTCTTCGAACGGCTCCGACGAGCGCCCGTAACGGCGTGCGAGGCTGCGTGCGAGCGGCATGAAGCGACGAACGAGCAGCTCGCGTGCCCGTGTGTCGCCGTCGCGCTGCCAGCGAGCGAACAGCTCGCCAACGTCATCCTGTGTTGCCGGTGCGGCGCCGAGCGCCGTCTGGGGGGTGGCGGTCATGGTTGACATGCTTACTCCCTTCCCGAAATCGGAGCGTTTCAAACGTCGATCTTTCGACGTCTCCTACACATCCGTCTGCGAACTGCAGCGCCGTCGGTGATTGTACCGCCCCCGCCGCCCTGTGTCGGCGCCTGGACGGACGATGTCAGGCGTGCTCGATCGCCGATGCCGCTGCGTTGAGCGCCACGCTCGTCGCCAGCGGGCGGGGCGGAGCGCTCTGGGCGGGCTCGCGTTCCTCGTCGGCCGAGCTCTGTGCCGCAACCGTGCGATTGCGCCCGGAGCGCTTGGCCGCGTACAGCGCCGTGTCCGCGGCCTTGAACAGGCTCTCATACTCGACCTGCTCGCCGTGGGCTGCGCTCACTCCCAGCGAGATCGTCAGCGCCACGCCCCCCGGCTTCTCCTGCTCCACGGCGACGCGGACCCGCTCCGCGACCTCCTGTCCCCCCGCTATGTCCATCCCCGGCAGCACCACCAGGAACTCCTCGCCTCCGAGGCGGTAGACGAGCTCGAACGAGCGCAGCTGCTTGCGCAGCGTGTAGGCCACGTCACGCAGCACGGCGTCGCCGCGATCGTGACCGTGCTCGTCGTTGATCGCCTTGAAGTTGTCCACGTCGCACAGCATCAGGCACACAGGCTGTTGCGCCACGCGGGCCTGGAGCGAGAGCTCCCTGAAGCGCGTGGCCAGGGCGTTTCGGTTCAGCAGCCCCGTCAGCGGATCGAGAATCGCCTCGTCGCGGTGGTGCAGCTCCGCCGCCTGCAGCGCCCATACGATCGAGACCACCCCCGCGAGCAGCGCCAGCGTTGCGATCACCGGCACCGGATCGTCGATCGTTGCGTGGAAGTCGACGCCGAGCGTCGCCGCGAGGATCACGACCGTCGTCAGCGCTAGCCCGGCGATCACCACCTGCGGGCGAAAGCGCGCCGCCACCATCCCCGCCGGAAGCACGAGCCAGGGAAGCGCCGGGCTCTTGGGCCCGCCGCTGAGGACGGCGCCCGTGGCGATCACCAGCAGCGTGATCACGATCGCGCAGGCGCTCACGCGCTCCGGGTGCGCGCTGTCGGCCATGCGCCGATCCACGTTCACGAAGTTCAGGATCGAAAGGCCCAGCAGCAGGAACGTCCACCAGCCCAGCCATGGCGTGGAGATCAACAGCGCCGCCCCCACGGCGCCGGTGCCGACCATCCTGATCGTGCGCACACGGTCGTTGGCGTCGACGACGCGCGCGCGGTCGAGCTCAGTCGGACAGAGCCATGATCCTTCCTGCATATCGACGCTTTCGACGGGAGTTTCCGTGGCCTTGAGCAGTTGCCCGGCCGCTCAAACGGATGCACAGCTATGACGATCGTCTGCAAAATCGGGGACGATGGGGACCTCTCGGTTCTGCGGCGGGTTCGCACCGTCGGCATTTCGCAGACCTTTCACAGTCGGAGCCCGTCCCTCGCGGCGCGCTCGGCAGTCGAGGACAGACCGTTGGGAGCTAGGCTCAACCGCATGCCCCGAGAGCCACTGCCCAGCGTGCAGGAGATCCTTGCGGCGCGGGGCGGCGAGGCGCTGGAGCTCAACGACCGCTACCTCAACCCGCAGATCGGCCGGATCCTACGGACGCTCGGCTTCGACAAGGTCTGGGCGGGGGGCGAGGGGGCGCATCTGATCGATGCCGACGGCGAGCGCTATCTCGACCTGTTCGGAGGGTACGGCGTGTTCGCGATCGGGCGCAACCATCCGGACGCGATCGCCGCGATCGAACAGGTGATGGCTGCCCGCACCGGCAACATGCCGCAGCTCGGCGTGACGCTTCTGAGCGGCGTCCTGGCCGAGCAGCTGCTCGCGTGTGCGCCGGCGAGCGTGGCGGCGATGGTCCCCGCGAACACCGGCACCGAGGCCGTCGAGGCGGCGATCAAGATCTCCCGCGCCGCCACCGGGCGCCCGCGCATCCTCTATGCGGAGCATGCCTTCCACGGCCTCACGCTTGGCTCGCTGTCGCTCAACGGCGGCGCCGAGTTCCGCGAGGGCTTCGGGCCGTTGCTGCCCGGCTGCGACCCCGTCGGCTTCGGTGACCTCGACGCGCTCGAGCGAGAGCTCGCGCGTGGAGACGTGGCGGCGTTCATCGTCGAGCCGATCCAGGGCAAGGGCGTCAACCTGCCGCCCGAGGGCTACCTGCAGGGCGCCCAGCGACTGTGTCGCGAAGCCGGCGCGTTGTTCGTGTGCGATGAGGTGCAGACGGGCATCGCCCGCACGGGGCGCTTCCTCGCGCTCGAGCACTGGGATCTTCAGCCCGACATGGTGTGCGTGGCCAAGGCGCTCTCCGGCGGGCTCGTGCCGATCGGCGCGGTGCTCGTCTCGCGCGCCGCGTTCGAGAAGGTCTTCGACGGCATGGAGCGGGCCGTGCGCCACGGCTCGACCTTCGGCGGCAACGACCTGGCGGCCGCCGCCGGGCTGGCCACGCTGCGTGTGATCGACCAGGAGGGGCTCACGGCTCGGGCCGAGCGCATGGGCGCGCTGTTGATGGAGCTCACGAGGCCGCTGGTGGATCGCTTCGAGGTGGTTGCCGACGTGCGCGGCATGGGGCTGATGTGGGCGATCGAATTCGGGCCGCCCGCCGGCTCGAGCGCTCGGCGGCTGTGGGAGCGGGTCGAGCGTCGCCAGCCCGGCCTCTTCTCGCAGCTGGTCACGGTGCCGCTGTTTCACGAGCACAAGATCTTCTGTCAGGTGGCCGGTCACCACATGAACGTGATCAAGGCGCTGCCCGCGCTGACGGTCGAGGAGTCGGAGATCCGTCGCTTCGCCGCGGCCCTGGAGCAGACGATCGCCGCCGCTGAGCACTATCCCGCCGCGCTCGCGCGTTTCGGGCTGCGCACGGGGCTACGGGCCGTGCGCGTCGGGCGTTAGCCGGGACGCCCGCGGCGGGCCCGCGAGCGCCCGCTCCGGGGTGGAGCTCCCGCGCCGCTAGCCTGTCGGGCCGTGCTAGTTACAAGAGATGACATCCGCAACGTCGCCATCGTGGCGCACGTCGACCACGGCAAGACCACGCTCGTGGACGCCATGCTCTGGCAGTCGGGCGCCTTCCGCGTCGGCCAGGACGTCGCCACCCGGGTCCTCGACTCGATGGACCTGGAGCGCGAGAAGGGCATCACGATCCTCGCCAAGAACACCTCCCTTCGCTACAAGGATGTCAAGCTCAACATCATCGACACCCCCGGTCACGCAGACTTCGGCGGGGAGGTCGAGCGCGGGCTGACGATGGTCGACGGCGTGCTCCTGCTCGTCGACGCCTCCGAGGGGCCCTTGCCGCAGACGCGCTTCGTGCTGCGCAAGGCGCTGGAGGCGAAACTCCCAGTGATCCTGGTGATCAACAAGGTCGATCGGCCTGACGCGCGCGTCGCCGAGGTCGTCGACGAGGTCTACGAGCTCTTCCTGGACCTCGATGCCGACGAGCATCAGATCGAGTTCCCGATCGTCTACTGCAACGCCAAGGCCGGCGTCGCCTCGCTGCACTACGACCCCGCCAAGCCGATCGAAGAGGAGAACCTCGCGCCCCTCCTGGACCTGCTGCTGGAGCGTATCCCCGCGCCGACCTATGACCCCGAACACCCTCTGCAGGCGCTCGTCACCAACCTCGACGCCTCGCCCTACGTCGGGCGCCTCGCGATCTGCCGCGTACGCCACGGCACGATCCGCAAGGGCCAGCAGATCGCCTGGTGCCGCGCCGACGGCTCGATCCAGCGCGTCACCGTGGCCGAGCTCTATGTCACCGACGCGCTCGATCGCGTCGACGCCCCCGAGGCGGGCCCCGGGGAGATCATCGCCGTCGCCGGCATCGCAGAGGTCACGATCGGCGAGACGCTCGCGGACCTCGGCGACCCTCGCCCGCTGCCCGTGATCACCGTCGATGAGCCCGCCATGTCGATCACGCTCGGCGTCAACACCTCGCCGCTGGCCGGCAAAGAGGGCGACAAGATCACCGCCCGTCAGATCCGCGCGCGTCTGGATCAGGAGCTCGTCGGAAACGTGTCGTTGCGCGTGAAGGACACGGCGCGACCGGACACCTACGAGGTGCAGGGACGCGGCGAGCTGCAACTCGCGGTGCTCGTGGAGATGATGCGCCGGGAGGGCTTCGAGCTCACCGTCGGGCAACCGCACGTCGTCGAGCGCGAGATCGACGGCAAGCGCAACGAGCCCGTCGAGCGCCTGTCGGTGGATGTGCCCGAGGAGTATGTGGGCACCGTCACGCAGCTCCTGGCCGCCCGCAAAGGCCGCATGGAGCACATGATCAACCACGGCACAGGCTGGGTGCGTATGGACTACCTCGTGCCGGCGCGCGGGCTGATCGGGTTTCGCACCGAGTTCCTGACCGAGACGCGCGGCACCGGGATCATGCACCACGTGTTCGACCGCTGGGAGCCTTGGGCGGGGGAGATCCTCACGCGCACCAGCGGTGTGCTCGTCGCCGACCGCCGCGGCGAGACCGTGACGTTCTCGCTGTTCACGCTGCAGGAGCGCGGCTCGCTGTTCGTCGGTCCCGGCGAGGAGGTCTACGAAGGCATGATCATCGGCGAGAACGCGCGCGCGGAGGACCTCGACGTCAACCCCGTCAAGGAGAAGCACCTGACGAACATGCGCTCCTCCACCTCCGACGTGCTCGTGCGTCTGGACGCTCATCGCAAGCTGACGCTCGACGAGGCGCTCGAGTTCGTCCGCGAGGACGAGGCGGTCGAGGCCACGCCCGCCACCGTGCGCATGCGCAAGGTGGTGCTGTCGAAGGTGGACCGTCTGAAGGCAGTTAGGGCCGCGCGCAAATGAGCGTCGCGGTCGAGGGTCTGCGCAACGCGCCTTCGACCGATATCCAGCTCCGCGGGCTGGTCAAGTCCTTCCGCGGCCCCGACGGACCGATCCGTGCTGTGCGCGGCGTCGACATCGAGATCGCCGCCGGCGAGACAGTTGCCCTGCTCGGCCCCAACGGCGCCGGCAAGTCGACCACGATCGACATGCTGCTGGGGCTGCTGCCACCGGACGAGGGGAGCGTGTCCGTGTTCGGACGCACGCCCTCCGCGGCCGTTGCCCACGGGGACGTGGGGGGGATGCTGCAGACCGGCCAACTGATCAGGGACCTCTCGGCACGCGAGCTGGTCGCGAGCATCGCCTCCCTGTACCCCGCACCGCTGGACGTCGATGAGGCACTCGATCTGGCGGGCATCGCCGAGATCGGCGGTCAGCGCACCAACAAGCTCTCCGGGGGCCAGACGCAGCGCGTGCGCCTGGCGGTGGCGCTCGTCAGCGATCCGCTGCTGCTCGTGCTCGACGAGCCCACCGTCGCACTGGACGTGGAGGGACGCCAGGCGTTCTGGACGACGATGCGCGCCTTTGCGGCGCGCGGCAAGACGATCGTGTTCGCCACGCACTACCTCGAGGAGGCCGACGCGTACGCCGACCGGGCGGTGCTGATGGCGCACGGCACAATCGTCGCCGACGGACCGACGACCGAGATCAGGGCGATGGTCGGCACGCGCACGATCCGCGCGACGCTGCCGGCGGTAGACGTTGGCCAGCTCGAGGCGTTGCCCGGCGTGAGCAGCGCTGAGCGTCGCGGTGAAGCGGCGGTGCTGCACTGCGCCGACTCCGACGTGGCGATCAGAGCACTGCTGGCGGCGCACCCCGACGCACGCGACATCGAGATCAATGCCGCCGGGCTCGAGCAGGCGTTCCTGGTGTTGACCGGAGACGGCGAGGGCAAGCGCATGCCGGTCACCACGACGGCGCACGAGAAGAGCGGCTGATGCCCCTCATCTACACCCGCTATGAGCTGCTGCGCACCCTGCGCAACCGGCGCTTCTTCCTGCTCTCGCTGGGCTTTCCCTTGATCCTGTACTTCGTCATCGTCAGCCCAAATCGGCATGTACACAACTTCGACGGGAGCGGCATCTCATTCCCGCTGTACTACATGGTCGGGCTGGCGTCGTTCGGGACGATGAGCGCCATGCTCTCGTGTGGCGCGCGCATCGCGGCCGAGCGCGCTGTCGGCTGGAACCGGCAGCTGCGAATCACGCCGCTGCGCCCCCGCGCGTACTTCCGCGTGAAGGTGCTCACCGGCTACATGATGGCGCTGATCAGCCTGCTCGCGCTATATGCGGCCGGCACCTCCCTCGGCGTCAGGCTGACGGCCGACGAGTGGTTGAAGATGACCGGGCTGATCCTCGTCGGGCTTGTGCCCTTCGCGGCCCTCGGGATCGTGCTCGGGCACATGCTCACGCCCGACTCGATCGGCCCCGCGATGGGCGGCGGCATCTCCCTGCTCGCGCTGCTCGGCGGCACCTGGTTTCCGATCGGCGGTCACGGCTTCCTGCACGATCTGGCGCAGTTCATACCTTCCTACTGGCTCGTGCAGGCAGGTCACATCGGCCTCGGCGGCCATCCGTGGCCGGCCAAGGCATGGATCGTGATGGCCGCCTGGACGGTTCTCCTCAGCGGTCTCGCCGCGCGCGCCTACCGGCGCGACACCGGCCGCCTGTGAGCGCGGGCAGCGCGACGGTCGGCAACGCCTGTCACCGATCCTGCAGGTAAGGTACGGCCAGATGAGTCACGCAAAACGAATGTCCCTTAGCGTCAAGCTGGCTGTGGTGCTCGCCTGTGTCGCGAGCGCTCTCGGCGTCTTTGCCTCCGGCGCCGTGGCTGCCAAGAAAGCGCCCCCGCCGGCGAACACCGAGACGCTCGCCGTCTTCGAAAAGCAGCTCGAAGCCGGGGAAATCAAGTCGGCCACCGTCCGGTCGAAGTCACATTCGCTGCACCTGAACCTGAGCAACGGGCACCACGCCGATCTCCTCTACGCCCCCAGCGAAGCGAAAAAGCTGCGCGCCGAGCTCAAGGCGCACAACGTCTCAGTGGTCAAGAAATCTCCCGGGCACAAACTCCGCTACATCGTGGGCGGGATCGTGATCGTCGTCGTCGTGATCCTGCTGATCGCCGGGTTCGTTCTCGTGCGTCGCCGGCGTGCGACCGCAGACAATTACTGAACAAGAACAAGACTCAGTCTTATGATAGGTTGGCGCGGATATGCGGACCGCGTCAAGACGTCACGCCATCGCGACCAGTGCCGGCCGGCTCAGGCGTGCCGGCCACGGCGGCGCCGGGAAGGCCGCCGGCGCGGCGCTCGCGTTGGTGGTGGCCGTGCTCATCTGCGGGTGCGCCGGCGCCGGGGAGGCGGCCACGGCCGGCGGCAAGATCCTCGCGGTCGGCGCTGAGAACCAATACGCCAATGTGATCGAACAGGTCGGCGGTCGCTACGTCAAGGTGAGCGCCGTCGAGAGCAACCCCAACACCGACCCGCACACCTTCGAGGCCAGTCCCAGCGTCGCCGAGACGGTGGCCGCGGCCGGGCTGGTCGTGCAGAACGGTGTCGGCTACGACGCGTTCATGGAAAAGATCGAGTCGGCATCCGGGGGGGTGGGATCCAATGCTTCGCGCAAGGTGATCGACGTGCAGAAGCTGCTCGGCCTGTCCAACACCACGCGCAACCCGCACCTCTGGTACAAGCCGCAGACGATGCCCGCCGTTGCGCGGGCTGTGGCCGGCGACCTCTCCGCGCTGCAGCCGGCGCACGCCGCCTACTTCAAGGCAAACGCAGCTGCCTTCGAACGCTCGCTGGCTCCGTGGTATCGCGCGCTCGAGCAGTTCGCGAGCGAATACCCGGGTGCCCCGGTCGCCACCACAGAGCCCGTCGGCGATTACATGCTCGAAGCCGCCGGCACCCTCAACCTCACGCCGTTCTCGCTGCAGGCGGACATCATGAACGGCATCGACCCCGCACCGCAGGACGTGAGCACGCAGGACGTCCTGCTCACCGGGCACGAGGTGAAGGCGTTCGTCTACAACCAGCAGGTCACCGACTCGCTCACGCAGTCCTTCCTGGGAGCCGCCAAACGCGCGGGCGTGCCCGTGGTGGGCGTCTACGAGACGATGCCCACGCCCGGCTACGACTACCAGTCGTGGATGCTCGCCGAGGTGCGCGCGCTGCGCAGGGCGGTCGCGGAAGGCATCTCCACGGAGAAACTGTGAGCGGGCCCCGCGACATGCCCGCAGACGGCACGCCGCGCGCCGGGGTGGGGGAGATCCTTTCCGTTGAGGGGGTCGGCGTGCGCCTGTCCGGCCGAGACGTGCTGCGCGACGTGAGCTTCGCGATCGCACCGGGCGAGCTCACGGGCCTGATCGGCTCCAACGGCTCGGGCAAGACGACGCTGTTCCGCACGATCCTGGGCCTGCAGGCGGCGAGCGCCGGGCGCGTGCTGATCGACGGGCGGCCGCGCTCGCGGCGCAACTCGCTGATCGGCTACGTCCCGCAGAAGTTCCTGCTCGACCCCGACATGCCGCTGCGGGCACGCGACCTCGTGGGCCTCGGCCTCGACGCCCATCGGCTGGGCATCCCGCTGCCATCCCGCGCCCGCAGGGCGCGCATAGACGAGATGCTGCAGGCGGTCGACGCGGGTGCATTCGCAGACGCACGCGTCGGGCTGCTCTCCGGTGGCGAGCAGCAGCGCGTGCTGATCGCCCACGCGCTGATCTCACAGCCCGAGCTGCTGCTGCTCGACGAGCCGCTTGCCAATCTCGACCTGCGCGCCGGGCGCGAGGTCGTCGAGTTGCTCGCCGGGATCGCAAAGGAGCGCCAGGTCGCGGTGCTGATCTCAGCCCACGAGATGAACCCGCTGCTGCCCGTGCTCGACCGCATCGTCTACCTCGCGGGCGGGCGCGCCGCAAGCGGCACCACCGAGGAGGTCGTGCGCGCGGACGTGCTCAGCGAGCTCTACGGCAGCCACGTGGACGTGCTCAACGTGCACGGGCGCGTGCTCGTCGTGGCCGGCGCCGGCGATGACTCGGAGCGATCGCAGATCGCAAGCCACGGTCACGACGTCGTCGTACCCGGTGTGGAGATCATCTCGTGAGCACAGCGCTCGCTTCGCTGATCGCGCGCGGCTTCTTCTCCAGTGAAGTCGTCGGTGTGGCGCTGCTCGTCGGCACGATCGTCGCCGTGGTCTCCGGCACGGTCGGCGTCTTCACGGTGCTCCGCAGCCAGTCCTTTGCCGGGGAGGCGCTCGGCGACGTCAACACCACGGGGGGATCCGCCGCGTACCTCGCCGGGGTCGCGCCGCTGTGGGGGTTCGTCGCCGTCGGCGTCGCAGCCGCCGGGGCGATGGAGCTGATCGGCATCCAGCGCCCGCGGGGGCGTGATCTCGCCACCGGCATCGTGCTCGGCTTCTTCCTCGGCCTCGCCGCGCTGCTCTTCTATCTCGACGCCACCCTCCACAACACCACCGGCGCCGCGCAGACGATCCTGTTCGGCTCCGTCTTCACGGTGTCCAGCTCGATGCTGCCGCTGATCGCGGCGCTCGGCGCGCTGGCGTTGGGCACCGTGGCGCTGCTCTACCGGCCGCTGCTGCTCAGCTCAGTCAGCTCCGAGATGGCCGCCGCGCGCGGGCTACCCGTGCGCGCGCTCGGGATCGCCTACCTGCTGGCCTTGGCCCTCGCAGTCGCGCTCGCGGCGCTGACGATCGGCTCGATCCTCTCCACGGCATTGCTCGTCGGGCCCGCCGCCACCGCGCTGCGCGTGACCAGGCGGCCCGCCATGGCGATCGCCGCCGCGGCTGCGGTCGGCGTGGGGGCGATGTGGCTGGGGATCGTGCTCGCCTACGACAGCTTCAACTGGGCGCCCGTCGGCACCGGCTGGCCAGTCAGCTTCTTCGTCGTCACGGTGATCTTCCTCGGATACCTGCTCTCCGGCCTGCCCGGGCTGCTCGCCCGGCGCGCACGGGTGGCGTGATGTTCTCCGGCTTCATGGTCAACGCCTGGGAGGTCGCGAGCATCGTCGCCGTCGTCGCCGGCACGGTTGGCTTCTTCGTCGTGCTGCGCGGCTCCGCGTTCGTCGCGCATGCGGTGCCCAACGGCTCCTTTGCGGGCGCCGCCGGCGCGAGCCTGATCGGGGTCAGCACGCTCGTCGGCCTCGGCGTGTTCTCGCTACTGGGGGCGCTCGGCATCGGTGTGCTCGGCAGGCGCGGGCGCCACGACGTGGTGACCGCGCTCGCGCTCGTGATGATGCTGGGGCTGGGCTCGCTGTTCCTCAGCTTGAGCGTCGAGTACGAGCCCGAGATCGAGTCGTTGCTGTTCGGCGAGGTACTCGGCATCTCCGCCAACCAGGTGCTGCCCACGGCCTCCCTCGCGCTCGTGTGCATTGCCGCGGTGACGGCGCTCTACCGGCCGCTGATGCTCTCCTCCGTGCTCGCCGAGGTCGGCGAGGCGCGCGGGGTGAGCGCCTTCAGGATGGAGCTGTGCTTCCTGCTGGTCGTGGCGCTCGCCAGCACCATGACCGTGCCCGTCGTCGGCACGCTGTTGATCTTCAGCCTGATGATCGGCTCGCCTGCCGCCGCACGCTCGTTCACGAGCAGGCCGCTGGTGGCGATGGCGCTGTCCGTGGCGATCGCGCTGCTCACCGTGTGGGTCGCGATCGCAGCCTCCTATGAGACCAACTACCCCGTCGGCTTCTTCGTCGGCACGGTCAGCGCCTGCGTATACGTGCTCGGGCGCCTGTGGGCCGCGTGGCGGCGGCGGGTGCTCGGGCGTGCGCAGCCCGCCGAAGGACGCCCGCTCGTGGCACCTCTACCATCCTCACGATGAGCGCTCACGCCGCCCACACCGCAGAGACAGCCGAGCCCGCAGGCGACTGGCTGGCGCGCGCCGAGCTCGCGCTGAGCGCAGCGGGGCGCAAGCGCGGCGGCGCCCGGCGCGCGGTACTGGAGCTGCTCGCGCGCCAGGAGTGCGCGCTGACCGCGCCTGAGATAGAGGACGTGCTGCGCGCGCGTGCGCCGCGCCCGGTGAGCCGCGCCAGCGTCTACCGGATCCTCGACGAGCTGGAGGAGCTGGCGCTCGTGCAGCGCGTGGAGACCGGCCAGGCGATGGTCCGCTACGAGCGCGTTTGCGAGCATGCGGAGCACCACCATCACCTCGTCTGCGATGAGTGCGGCGTCGTCATGCCGTTCTCCGACCCCGACCTCGAGCGCGCCATCTCCAGCCTCTCAGAGCGTGTGCCGCTGTCGGTCTCAGAGCACGAGATCGTGCTCCACGGAGCCTGCCGGGACTGCGCAGGGTGAGCGATGCGCCCGCGATCGAGGTGCGCGGCCTCGTCAAGCGCTTCGGCGAGGTACACGCGCTCGACGGCGTCGATCTGACCGTCGGGCAGGGCCAGATCGTGGGGCTGCTGGGTCCCAACGGAGCCGGCAAGACAACGCTCGTGCGCATCCTCGCCACGCTGCTGCAGGCCGACGCCGGCAGTGCGCACGTGCTCGGCCTCGACGTGCGCGACGACGCGGCCGCGCTGCGCGAGCGGATCGGACTGGCCGGGCAGTATGCCGCAGTCGATGAAAACCTCACAGGCCTCGAGAACCTGACGATGGTCGGGCGCCTGTACGGCGCTCAGCGCAAGGACGCCAAGGCGCGGGGACGCGAGCTGCTCGAGCGCTTCGACCTCGTGGAGGCCGGCGGGCGGCCGACCAAGACCTACTCCGGAGGGATGCGCCGGCGCCTGGATCTCGCCGCGGCGCTCGTCGCGAAACCGCCGGTGCTCTATCTGGACGAGCCGACCACGGGCCTCGACCCCCGCAGCCGGCTGAGCCTGTGGGCGGTGCTGGAAGGGCTTGTCGCCGAAGGCACCACCGCCCTGCTCACCACGCAGTACCTCGACGAGGCCGATCGGCTCGCGGACACGATCGCAGTGATCGACCACGGCCGCCTGATCGCCGAGGGCACCTCTGATGAGCTCAAGGACCGTCTCGGCGGCGAGCGCCTGGAGATCCGCCTCGAGGAGGGCGCCGAACCCGAGAAGGCGGTGGCTGCGCTGGCGTCGATGTCCGATGAGCCGCCAGCTGTCGAAGGCGAGCTGGTGCGGGTGAGCGTGCGCGAGCGTGACGGCGCGATCATGGAGGCGGTGCGCCGGCTGGATGAGGCAGGCGTCGGCGTTGAGGACCTGGCGCTGCGACGCCCCACGCTCGACGACGTGTTCCTCGCGCTCACCGGCCACGCCGCCGAAGAAGCGCCTGCCGAGCAGAAACAGGAGCAGGCCGCGTGAGGCGCTTCGTCACCGACACGCTGATCATCGCCGAGCGCAACCTCGTACGTCTGCCGCGCGCGCCCGAACTGCTGATCGGCTTCACGATCCAGCCCATCATGTTCGTGTTGCTGTTCCGCTACGTCTTCGGCGGTGCGATCAGGACGCCCGGCTACAGCTACGTCGACTTCCTGATCCCGGGGATCATCGTCCAGAACACCGCCTTCGGCGGCTTCGCCACCGCGCTCGGCCTCAATGAGGATGTCAGCAAGGGCCTGATCGACCGCTTCCGCTCGCTGCCCATGTCGCGTGCCGCGGTGCTCGGTGGGCGCACGCTCGCCGACGTCGTCACCAACTCGCTGTCGATCACGATCCTGCTCGTGACAGGCGTAATCATTGGCTTCAGCTTCCAGACGAGCTTCCTGAACGCCGCCGCCGGCATCGCGCTGCTGCTCCTGTTCGGCTACGGCTTCTCCTGGTTTCTCGCCTTCATCGGCCTGCTCGTCAAGTCACCCGAATCGGTCAACTCCGTCGGCTTCATCGCCGTCTTCCCACTCACCTTCATCTCCTCCGCGTTCGTGCCCGTCGCCTCCATGCCCGACGGCCTGCGCCAGTTCGCCGAAGTCAACCCCTTCACGATCATCGTCGACGCGATGCGCCACCTGTGGCTCGGCGCGCCCGCCGGCGACAGCGTCTGGGGCGCCGCCGTGTGGTCGATCGCGATCGTCGCCGTGTTCGGGCCGCTCGCCGTCGCGCGCTACCGGCGGGCTGCTGGGCGGTAGGCGGCGGCGAGCTTGCAGAGTCAGTCGTGACCGCGGGTAGAATGGAAGCATGGAGCCCGCGCGGAACACGCCGCTGATGTCGGTCGGTCACGAGGAGGAGTGGGCTGAGATCAATCGCGAAGAGGCCGAACAGCTGCGCGCCAGCAACATGGCCCTGACGCCTGCACAACGTCTCGAGGTCGGTCAGCGGCTCTCCCAGCAGGCGGTCTCACTGCTCGCCGCGTCCATAAGGGCCGGCCATGCCCCAAGACGAGCTCTCTGGTCCTGACCTTGCCGGTGTCGTCGCGGACGCCGACGCCGTAGGGCTCGAATATGTCGTGATCGGCGGGTTCGCCGTGATCTACCACGGGCATGTTCGTGCGACCAAGGACAGTGACCTGCTTGTGCCAGATGGTCCCGACGCAGATGCCGCAGTGCTGCGCTTCCTCGAGCGGGTTGACGGTAAGCGATTGCGCGACGATAAGTCGCTTACGGTTGAGGATGTTGCCAGCGCGGAGCGTCTGCGGATCAACAGCTGTCATGGCATCGTCGACATCATGCGTGGCGGTCTTCCCCCGCTCGACTACGACACAGTCGCCCAGCGCGCCGAGACAACCGACTGGGACGGACAGACCATTCGCATCGCTGCCCTTCCCAGCGTTGTTGGCTTCAAGCGTCTGGCGGGACGACCTCAGGATCGTCTGGATCTCGTCGAACTGGAAGCACTTTACGACGAGCTTCCGATCGAGCCGATCCCCGGGCTGGACGAGTAGCGTCCCGGCGCTCGCGCGAGCTCTTCCGGCCGCACGCCGTCGAGCGCAGCGCGAGGCTTGCCCCACAAATAGGCGAGCACGCAGCCGAGCGTGAAGACGGCCACGACGAGCAACACGGGCCCCGAGTCCTCCACGAGTAAGCCGACGACGCCGGCCGCCGGTCCCCCGGCGAAGGGCGCAAGCCGTGCGGGGTTCGAGCAGACAGGGGAAAGCAGCGCACGCCGACCGCCGCCCAGATGAGTGCTAGCGCCGTAGCCTCCGGCGTCGCGTTGTCGTCCCAGGCGGCGCCGTAGCGGCGGACTATGAGGTCGCGCACGTCCGCTGGGAAGCGAGCATCCAGCACGCGGCCGGTGCAACGGCCGCCGCCGTGCGCTGTGGCGAGGTCGAATCGCGGGCGTGGTTCTGGCGGTGGTCGAGGGGCTCGGCGCGGATCGGCGCGGGCGTCGGAGGAGTGATCCTCGTGCGCTTCGTCTTCAGCTCGTTGCCGATGCCGTAGACGCGTACGCCCAGGCCGGAAGCCGAGCACCTTCAGTCGCCGCTCGGGGATCACATGCAGGTGCGCCAAGACCAAGGACAGCTTTCCAAGGAGCCCCGTGTATGTCCATCTGTTTGTATCTGTCAAGTTATTGACACCCGACTCAGGCGCGATTAGGCTCGGCTCTGAAGGTGTTCAAAAGCGTTTGCCGGAGTACATCATCTAACTCACAGGGAGCTCCGTCACATGAACAAATCACACATGACGATACGTCATCGGAGACAGTTCCTCATCGCCGTAGGAGCTTCAGTAGTCCTCCTGTGTGGACTCGCTGCAACCCACACACCCGTCGCAAATGCCGAGTGGGCGGGTCACTGCACTAATGAACCGAAACATCACTGTTACGGCTTGACGTACTGGTGTCCAAATGCCGAAAAAAACATCACGGACGCTTGGGTCTATGAGGACACGACGAACATGACCGACCCAAAACCAGCCAGCAACTGGGATGACAATGAGATGTGGCTCTCGTGGGACTGCGAATACGACGGAGAATGGATCGAGGCCGGGCAGGCAGCAGGAGATCCCCGAACGAGTGAACATGATATCTACCCGTTCTATGCAAAGCGTAGTGGCGGGGTGTATGAAGAATTCACAAGCGGAACAGAAATCGCCCCCGACCAACGCAACCTCTACAAATTCTACAGGAGCAAAGAAGGTGAATGGTGCGTGGATTGGGGTACAACCCTAGAGCGGTGCTACTCGGGTTTTGCAAGCGGACCAGCGCGAGACTTGGAACAAGGCGTTGAGGCCGCAAACGAAACAGAACCTTCCAACAACGGCATCGGCGAAGGCTTCGCGCTCGGCGGAGTAAACAATTGGTGGGAG
>Ga0209006_10001543_pt1 | contig 20860 bp, 13 predicted proteins | sample JacPin_JW_Ref_O2_FD_188567 | JGI IMG/M metagenome (GOLD analysis project Ga0209006, IMG submission 188567) | Forest soil microbial communities from Algoma, Ontario, Canada - Jack Pine, Ontario site 1_JW_Ref_O2 (SPAdes) (version 2) | ecosystem: Environmental > Terrestrial > Soil > Boreal...
CGAGATCCTGCAGCTCAAGGAGGCCATCAATACGATGGTCGATCAGCTGCGCTCGTTTGCCTCCGAGGTGACGCGCGTGGCGCGCGAGGTCGGCACCGAAGGCAAGCTCGGCGGTCAGGCGATGGTTCCCGGCGTCGCCGGTACCTGGAAGGATCTCACCGATTCGGTCAACGCGATGGCGACCAACCTGACCGGCCAGGTGCGCAACATCGCCGAAGTGACCACCGCGGTCGCTCGCGGCGACCTGTCGCGCAAGATCACGGTGGACGTGAAGGGCGAGATCCTGGAACTGAAGAACACCATCAACACGATGGTGGACCAGCTCAACAGCTTTGCCGCCGAAGTGACACGCGTGGCGCGCGAAGTCGGCACTGAGGGCAAGCTCGGCGGCCAGGCGGTCGTGCCTGGTGTCGCGGGCACATGGAAGGACCTGACCGACAATGTCAATTCGATGGCCGGTAACCTGACCGGACAGGTGCGCAACATCGCCGAGGTAGCGACCGCGATCGCGCGCGGCGACATGTCGCGCAAGATCACGGTCGATGTGCGCGGCGAAATCTCGCAACTGAAGGAGACCATCAATACGATGGTCGATCAGCTGCGCTCGTTTGCCTCGGAGGTCACGCGCGTGGCGCGCGAGGTCGGTACGGATGGCAAGCTGGGCGGCCAGGCGTACGTGCCTGGCGTCGGCGGAACCTGGAAGGATCTGACCGACAATGTCAATTCGATGGCCGGCAACCTGACCGACCAGGTGCGCAATATTGCCGAGGTGGCCACCGCGATCGCGCGCGGCGACCTGTCGCGCAAGATCACGGTGGACGTCAAGGGCGAGATCCTGCAGCTGAAGGAAGCCATCAATACGATGGTCGATCAGCTCAATGCATTCGCCGCCGAGGTCACGCGCGTGGCGCGCGAGGTCGGCACCGAAGGCAAGCTGGGCGGCCAAGCCGAAGTGCAGGGCGTCAGCGGAGTCTGGAAGGACCTGACCGATAACGTCAATTCAATGGCGAGCAACCTGACCGATCAGGTGCGCAATATCGCCGAGGTGACCACCGCGGTCGCGCGCGGCAATCTGTCGCGCAAGATCACCGTGGACGTGCGCGGCGAGATCCTGCAGCTCAAGGAAACCATCAACACGATGGTCGATCAGCTCAATGCCTTCGCCGCCGAGGTCACGCGCGTGGCGCGCGAGGTCGGTACCGAGGGCAAGCTGGGCGGCCAGGCGGTCGTTCCCGGGGTGGGCGGAACCTGGAAGGACCTGACCGACTCGGTCAATGCGATGGCGACCAACCTCACCGGCCAGGTGCGCAACATTGCCGAGGTGACCACCGCCGTGGCGCGTGGTGACCTGTCGCGCAAGATTACGGTGGACGTGCGCGGTGAGATCCTGCAGCTGAAGGAAACCATCAACACGATGGTCGATCAGCTCAACGGCTTCGCCGCCGAGGTCACGCGCGTGGCGCGCGAGGTCGGTACCGAAGGCAAGCTGGGTGGCCAGGCGATCGTGCCGGGAGTCGCCGGTACCTGGAAGGACCTGACCGACTCGGTCAATGCGATGGCGACCAACCTCACCGGCCAGGTGCGCAATATTGCCGAAGTGACCACGGCGGTCGCGCGCGGCGATCTGTCGCGCAAGATTACCGTCGACGTCAAGGGCGAGATCCTGCAGCTCAAAGACACGATCAACACGATGGTCGATCAGCTCAACGGCTTCGCCGCCGAGGTCACGCGCGTGGCGCGCGAGGTCGGCACCGAGGGCAAGCTCGGCGGTCAGGCGGTGGTGCCGGGAGTCGCCGGCACCTGGAAGGACCTGACCGACAATGTCAACGTGATGGCGAACAATCTCACCAACCAGGTGCGCGGCATCGTCAAGGTGGTGACCGCCGTTGCCAACGGTGAATTGCGCCAGCGTCTCACGGTGGAATCAAAAGGCGAGGTTGCGGCGCTGGCCGACACGATCAACAGCATGACCGACACGCTGGCGATCTTTGCCGACCAGGTGACCACCGTGGCGCGTGAGGTAGGCGTCGAGGGCCGGCTGGGAGGCCAGGCGCACGTGCCGGGTACGGCCGGTACCTGGAAGGACCTGACCGCCAACGTCAATCTGCTGGCGGCGAATCTGACAACGCAAGTGCGAGCGATCGCCGAGGTCGCCACTGCGGTCACCAAGGGCGACCTGACGCGATCGATCCAGGTCGATACGCGAGGCGAGGTCTCGGATCTGAAGGACAACATCAACGCGATGATCGGCAACCTGCGTGAGACGACCGACCGCAATACCGAGCAGGACTGGCTCAAGACCAACCTCGCGAAATTCAGCCGCATGATGCAGGGGCAGCGGGATCTGGTCACGGTCGGTCAAATGCTGTTGTCGGAGCTGGCGCCGCTGGTCAACGCACAGCAGGGAATCGTCTACGTCATGGAAGCCGGCGAGGGCACCTCGCTGCTCAAGCAGCTGGCGAGCTTCGCCGATCCCCTGGAGAGCGCCGAGCCGCGCCGTTACCGCGTCGGTGAAGGGCTGGTGGGCCAATGCGCGCTGGATCGCCAACGGGTGTTCCTGGCCGACATCCCGCCTGACTCGATCCACGTTCGCTCCGGCCTCGTGACCGCCAAGCCGCGCAATATCATCGTGCTGCCGGTGTTGTACGAGGGCCAGGTAAAAGCTGTGATCGAGCTGGCTTCGTTGCACGATTTTACGCCCTCGCAGCTGGCGTTCCTCGAGCAGCTGACCGGAAGCATCGGCGTGGTGCTCAACACCATCGAAGCCACCATGCGTACCGAGGGACTGCTCAAGCAATCGCAGCAGCTGGCCGGCGAATTGCAGACGCAGCAGAAGGAGCTGCAGCAGACCAACGAGGAGCTCGCGACCAAGGCGCGGCTGCTGGCGGAGCAGAACGTCGAAGTCGAACGCAAGAACCAGGAGATCGAGCTGGCGCGGCGCGCGCTCGAAGAGAAGGCGGCCGAGCTTGCATTGACATCGCGTTACAAGTCGGAATTCCTGGCCAACATGTCGCACGAGCTGCGCACGCCGCTTAACAGTATTCTGATACTGGGTCAGCAGCTGTCGGAGAATGCGGATCGCAATCTGTCGACTCGGCAAGTGGAATTCGCCAAGACCATCCACGGAGCTGGCACCGACCTGCTCAATCTGATCAGCGATATCCTCGACCTGTCGAAGATCGAATCCGGCACTGTCACGGTCGAGTGCGAGGAGCTGCCGTTTACGCACCTGAAGGAAACGCTGGAACGCACGTTCCGCCATGAAGCCGAGAATCGCAAGCTGACGTTCACGACCAACTTTGATGAGCATCTGGGGCGCGCGATCACCACCGACTACAAGCGCCTGATGCAGATCCTGAAGAACCTGTTATCCAACGCCTTTAAATTCACCGACCACGGCGGCGTGCGCCTGCATGTCGGCGTAGCGGCGGGCGGCTGGAGCAGTGAGCATCCGGTGCTAAGTCAGGCACAGCCGGTGATCGAATTCTCGGTCAGCGACACCGGCATCGGCATCCCGGCGGAAAAGCAGCGCATCATCTTCGAGGCGTTCCAACAGGCCGATGCCGGTACGGCGCGAAAGTATGGCGGCACCGGGCTGGGACTGGCGATTTCGCGTGAGCTGGCCCATCTGCTCGGCGGTGAGATCCGTCTCAGCAGTATTCCCGGCAGCGGCAGCACGTTTACCCTGTATCTGCCGTTCAACTACATGGGTGCGGCCTACGGCAAGACGCTGGCGCGACCGGCGCCTTCCGGTACGGCTTCGACCTTTCAGCCGATCGTACTGCCGGCGCCGCGTGCCGAGGAGATCGAAGACGATCGCGCCTCGCTGCAGCCGGGGCAGGCGGTATTGCTGATCATCGAAGACGATCCGCACTACGCCCGGGTGCTGCTGACGTTGGCGCGTGATCGCGGTTTCGGCGCCGTGCTGGCAAAGACCGGTGCCGACGCACTCGAGTTGGCGCGGCGCTACAAGCCGACCGCGATCACGCTCGACGTGTTCCTGCCCGACATGCTCGGCTGGACCGTCCTCAGCCAGCTGAAACGCGATCCGGCCACACGCCATATTCCGGTGCAGATCATCACGGTCGAAGAAGAGCGCCAGTACGGCCTGGAACGCGGCGCATTCTCGTTCATCAACAAGCCGCTCACCACCGACGGCCTCGAAGCGGCATTCGACCGCATCAAGCGCTTTGCCGAGCCGCGCATCCGCCAGTTGCTGGTGATCGAGGACGATCCGGCGGAACAGCTGAGCATTCGGGAACTGATCGGCCATGACGATATTGAAATTACCACTGCAAATTCCGGTGCCGAGGCACTGGAGCTTCTCAGCGAACACAATTTCGACTGCATCGTGCTCGACCTGCGGCTGCCGGACATGTCCGGATTCGAGTTACTCGATCGAATGCAGCTCGACGTGGAATACAGCAACGTACCGGTAGTGGTGTTCACCGGCCGCGAACTGTCGGACAACGAGCAGAACGAGTTGCGACGCAAGGCCAAGAGTATCGTACTGAAGGGCGTGCAATCCCCCGAGCGTTTGCTTGATGAGACGGCGCTGTTCCTGCACCGCATTATCGGCGACTTGCCTGAGTCGAAGCAGAAAATGATCGAGACGTTGCACCAGAGCGACGAATCATTGCGCAATCGCAGGGTACTGGTAGTCGATGACGACATCCGCAATATTTTCGCGCTCAACAGCCTGCTTGAACGTCACAACATGCAGGTGATCAGCGCCAACAACGGTCAGGATGCGATCCGGCTGGTGGAACAAACGCCGGATTTGTCGCTGGTACTGATGGACATCATGATGCCGGAAATGGACGGCTATGAGACCATGCGGCGCATTCGCGGCAAGCACGAATTCCGTCAGCTGCCGATCATTGCGCTGACGGCGAAGGCGATGAAGGGCGATCGGGAGAAATGCCTCGAGGCGGGTGCTTCCGACTACGTCGCGAAACCGGTCAATACCGAGCAGCTGCTGTCGTTAGTGCGGCTGTGGCTGCACCGCTAACGCATATGAATGGCAAGCACGACGGCAAGGTGAATATCCTGCTGGTGGATGACCAGCCGGCGCGGCTGCTGTCGTACGAATCCATCCTGAGCGAGCTCGGCCAGAACCTGGTCATGGCGCATTCCGGCGCGCAAGCCCTGCAATTGCTGATGACGGATGAGTTCGCCGTGGTGCTGCTTGACGTCAACATGCCGGGCATGGACGGCTTTGAGACTGCGACGCTGATTCACGAGCATCCGCGCTACGAAAAGACCCCGATCATCTTCATCACCGGTGTGCATGTAAGCGACCTGGACCGGCTGCAAGGTTACAAAGTCGGAGCCGTGGACTATGTGGCGATTCCGGTAGTGCCGGAAATCCTGCGCAGCAAGGTCGCGGTTCTGGTCGAGCTCTATTGTCAGCGACGCGAACTGAAGCAGCTCAATCGCAGCCTGGCCGAGGCCAACGCCATGCTTGCGGAGGCCAATTCAACCTTGCAGGTCGAGAAGACACGTGAACTCGAGCAGCTCAATGCCGCACTGCGCGAAGGCAATCGTCACAAGGACGAGTTTCTGGCGATGCTGGCGCATGAACTGCGAAATCCGCTGGCGCCGATCCACAATGCGGTGCAGCTGATGCGCAATCCGCAGTTGCCTGCACAGCAGCTGAACTGGGCACGCGAGGTCATCGAGCGTCAGACCGGCCACCTGACCAAGCTGGTGGATGATCTATTGGACGTGTCGCGAATTACACGCGGCAAGATCAATGTGGACCGCGAGCAGGTCGAACTTGCAACCGTCGTGGCGCGCGCGGTGGAGACCGTCGAGCCGATGCTGTCGAGGCAGCGCCATGAGTTGATTGTCAGCGTCGATCCGCAGCCGCTGTTCATCGACGGCGACCCGACGCGGCTGACGCAAGTGGTGGGCAATATATTGGGCAACGCGGTCAAATACACCGACGCCGGCGGCCGGATCGTGCTGACGGCGGGCTCGGTTGGTGAGCTCATCGAGATACGCGTAAAGGACAACGGCATCGGCATTGAGCCGGCGTCGCTGCCGGCGGTGTTCGATCTCTTTACGCAGGCGTCGCAGCTGAACGGGCGCGCCCAGACCGGCCTCGGCATTGGACTGGCGCTGGCTAAACGCCTGGTCGAGATGCATGGCGGGGAAGTGCAGGCGCATAGCGACGGGCCGGGCAAGGGCAGCGAGTTCGTCGTGCGGCTGCCGCGGCAGATGCGCGAAGAAGTGCCAGCCGGCGGCGCCGGCGAACACGCGCCGGGACCGGAAGCGGTGCAGCCCGGCGCGGCACGACGCATCCTGGTGGCGGACGATAATCACGATTCGCTTGAAACCCTGGCGCAGCTACTACAGCTGCGTGGACATGAGATTCACAAGGCGGTGGATGGAGTGCAGGCGCTGGAGGCAGCCAACCGTGTGAAGCCCGATCTGGTGCTGCTCGATATCGGCATGCCGGGCATGGATGGCTATGAAGTTGCGCGTCGTATCCGCTTGCAGTCCTGGGGCCGCCGGGCAACCCTGGTCGCGCTGACGGGTTGGGGCCAGGAAAGCGATCGCCGGCGCTCGCGCGAGGCGGGATTCGACTCGCATTGCATCAAGCCGCTGGATCTGGACGGGCTGTTGAGTCTTCTGGCGTCACTGCCCGCTGCGGGGCTAGAACCGGTCGCTCGGGCCGGTGAATAAACCCCATGACCGGCGCTGCGCCGGGCGCAGACGATGAGGCGTCCGTGCGTTGAGTAAGTTGTTCACGCCTTTCACGCTGCGCGGCGTGGTGCTTCCGAATCGGATCGTCATTTCGCCCATGTGCCAGTATTCGGCTGCAGACGGCGAAGCCACTGCGTGGCACCTCATTCACCTGGGCAATCTTGCGCTCTCCGGCGCCGGGATGTTGTGCATCGAGGCGACGGCGGTGGAACCCGAGGGCCGCATCACGCCGGCTTGTCTTGGTCTGTGGGACGATCGCACCGAAGCGGCACTGAGGCCGGTGCTGGCCGCGGTACGCAAGTATTCGAAGATTGCCGTGGCAATGCAGCTGGCGCACGCTGGACGCAAGGCATCGAGTCACGTGCCGTGGCAAGGCGGCCAGCTCATTCCGCGATCGCAAGGAGGTTGGTTGCCGGTAGCGCCGTCCGCATTGCCCTACAAGGACGGCGAGCCGGCACCGCTGGCACTGGATAGCGCCGGTTTGGCGCGCGTGCGCAACGCATTTGTCGACGCCGCGATGCGCGCGGCGCGTCTGGAGATGGATGCGATCGAGATCCACAGCGCGCATGGCTACCTGCTGCATCAGTTTCTGTCGCCGCTCGCCAATCAGCGCGGCGATGAATACGGCGGATCGCTGGAGAACCGCCTGCGTTTCCCACTCGAGGTGTTCGATGCGGTGCGCGCCGCATTTCCGGCGGCAAAGCCAGTCGGCGTCAAGGTATCCGCGACCGATTGGGTGGCCGCAGGTTGGGACCTTGAGCAGACGATTGTGCTGTGCAAACGGTTGTATGAGCGCGGCGCTGACTGGGTCGCGGTTTCCTCGGGCGGCCTGTCGCCATTGCAGAAGATCGCCATTGGACCGGGTTATCAGCTGCCGTTCGCCCAGGCCGTGAAGCAAGCCGCCGGCGTCAATACCATGGCCGTCGGCCTCATCACCGAAGCGCAGCAGGCCGAGGAGGTTATCGCGGTCGGCAAGGCGCATTTGGTCGCGCTGGCACGCGCCATGCTCTATGACCCTCGTTGGCCATGGCACGCCGCGGCGCAACTCAATGCCACGGTCGAGGCGCCACCGCAGTACTGGCGCTCGCAACCTCAGGGGCTCAGGAACCTGTTCGGCGAGGTCGCGTCCGGGGTGCGATAGGCCCGTCAGGCGCGAGCTTCGCGCCAGCCGCGAGCGCCTCGGCGCTGGCAACGCAAAAGACAAACGTATAAATTGACCGGCGAGCCGGCCACCTCGGCGGCCAGGCCGATGCCTTACAGGGGAGGGATCGCCATGACGAGCGCACCAAGAAAACGCGGCGGATGGAGCTGGTGGTACCTGCTGTTTGCGGTTCAGTTCATCGCCGTTCTGTGGCCGCCGTTCTATAACAGCGCCGAACCGCGCTGGATCGGCATCCCGTTCTTCTACTGGTATCAGATGCTGTGGGTGGTCATCAGTGCGGTGTCCACCGCGGTCATCTATCTGGCAACGCGCGATTGACTTGAACTGGGCGTCGAAACCAAGGGGGCAATTGTGCAGGATGTGAACTGGGTTGCGCTCAGCATATTTGTGCTGTTGTTCGGCCTGATCAGCTGGCTGGGATTCGCGGCCGCCCATTGGCGCAAGGCCGATCTGGAGTTGCTGCACGAATGGGGACTCGGCGGCAGGCGCTTTGGCACCCTGATCACCTGGTTCCTGGTCGGCGGCGACGTTTACACCGCCTACACGTTCATTGCCGTCCCCGCGCTCGCCTTCGGTGCCGGCGCGGTTGCATTCTTCGCAGTCCCGTACACGATCGTGATCTATCCGTTCCTGTTCCTGGTGTTCCCGCGACTATGGAACGTGTGCCGCAAGCACGGCTATATCACCGCGGGCGATTTCGTGCGCGGCCGCTTCGGCAACCGCTGGCTGGCGCTCGCCGTGTCGATCACCGGCATCGTCGCAACCATGCCATATATTGCGCTGCAACTGGTCGGCATCCAGGTAGTGGTCGGTGCGCTTGGAATCTCGGGCACCGGGTTCGCGGCCGATTTGCCGCTGATCATCGCGTTCGTGGTACTGGCTGCGTTCACGTATTCGAGCGGCCTGCGTGCGCCGGCGTCGATTGCGATCGTCAAGGATATCCTGATTTATATCACCGCCTTCACCGCGATTATCGTCATTCCGATCGAGCTGGGCGGCTTCGGCAAGATCTTCGCCGCGGTACCGGCACAGAAACTGCTGCTGGCGGTTCCCGGTCCGAATACCACGGGCGCCTACGGCAGCTATGCAACCCTGGCGCTGGGCTCGGCGCTGGCGCTGTTCCTCTATCCGCATTCTCTAACCGGAATTCTGAGCGCCAACAGCGGCCACGCCATCCGCCGCAATGCCGCCATGCTGCCGGGCTATTCCTTCATGCTCGGCCTGCTTGCGCTGTTCGGTTTCTTTGCAATCGCCGCCGGCGTCGGCAACCTTCCGGAATACGCAGGCGGCTTCAAGCAGTTCGGCAACAATTTTGCGGTGCCGGCGCTGTTGCTGCATAGCTTCCCATCCTGGTTCGTCGGCATCGCTTTCGCGGCGATCGGCATCGGCGCGCTGGTGCCGGCGGCAATCATGTCGATCGCCGCGGCCAATCTTTATACCCGCAACATTCACCGTGAGTTCATCAACCAGAATCCGAGCGATAAGCAGGAATCGCAGATAGCCAAATGGGTGTCGCTGATCGTCAAGTTCGGTGCCCTGGTATTCATCATTTATGTGCCGACGCAATACGCCATTCAGCTGCAACTGCTGGGCGGAATCTGGATCATTCAAACACTGCCGTCGGTAATGCTGGGCGTCTATACACGCTGGTTCAACGATTGGGCGCTTTTGATTGGCTGGGCCGCCGGAACATTCGCCGGTACCGCAATGGCTATTGCGGTAAATCTCAAGGCGGCCTATCCGCTGGCGTTCGGCGGCTGGACGTTCCCCGGCTACATCGCGGTCTATACCCTGATTCTCAATCTGATCGCAGCCGTCGTTCTCACGCCGGTGTTCAACGCGCTGAGAGCGCGCAGCGCGACGCCAGACCAGACCATCGCGGCTGATTATCTCGCCTGACGTGGAAACGCCGCCTCGACGGGTCGTCACCGGGCATGACGCGGCCGGACGCGTCCTGATCGATGGCAAGTTCGTCGACGGGCTCGACTGACTGATCAGGAATCCGGCTGCGGTGCAAGCTGAGCGACTGCATCGACTGACAGTCCTGCGGCGCGTAGCGCCTCGGCCACGGCGGCGCGATCCGCGGCCGGCCGATTCTGACTGCCCTTGAACTTGCCTTCGATACCCGACACCTGTATCTCAAATCCGACGATCGCACGCAGCATACCCTGCAGGTAATCCGCTGGCGCATCGGTGATCCGCCAGCGATCGACCCTCGTGCGCTCGTGCTGGTCGGTCAGGGATTCGACCAGGCTGCGCAGCCAGGCCGGATCCTCGATGAAGCGAATTGTGCCGCGCACGTGCACGGTCGCGTAGTTCCACGTCGGCACGACTTTGCCGTGCTCGCGCTTGCTCGGGTACCAGCCAGGGGATACGTAGTGATCCGGCCCGATGAATATCGCCAGCACTGAAGCCCCGGTCTCGAGCAGCCGCCACAGCGGATTGGCGCGCGCGATATGTCCGCGCAGCGTGGCCGGGCCGCCCGCATCGGACAGCAATTGCATCGGGATATGATTCGCGCTGATACCCTCCGAGGTGACGGCGATCAGCGTGCCCATGGAATGCTGCTCGATGAACGCGCGCAGTACGTCGAATCGAGTCTCGCGAAAGTGCTCCGGGACGTACATCCTTCTGCCCTCCGTGTAGCGAGGCCGGATGAGAATGCACTGCGCTGGCCCCGCCGTGCAAGGCCTGTAAACTAATGCAGCAGCGGACTCACGAGCGTACGGCATGACCAGCAAATACGATGTCATAGTGATCGGCTCCGGACACAATGGGCTGGTGTGCGGGACTTACCTCGCCAAAGCCGGACTGCAGACGCTGGTTCTGGAACGCCGTCCTATCATCGGCGGCGCGGCGGTGACCGAAGAATTCAGCCCGGGCTTCCGCGGATCCAGGTTCTCTTACGTGATGAGCCTGTTGCACCCTCGGGTGATCCGCGACCTGGAGCTCGATTCGCTCGGTCTGGAAGTGTTGCCGGCCAACGATCTTTTCTGCCCGCTCGGCGGCGGCGAGTACATCGTCTACAGTGACGACATCGCCAAGACGCAGAGCGAGTTTGCGAGATTCTCGCGCCACGACGCGGAAATCTACCCGCGCTTCGCCCGCGAACTGGAGCAGTCCGCGGCGCTGGTCAGAAGCCTGCTGTTCGAGACGCCGGTTGATCCGGTCAAGCGCAGCTGGAAGAGCTTCAAGCAGACCGCCGAGCTGTTGTGGCGACATCGGAGCATCGGCGATCGCGCCTATCGACTGGTCGACCTGCTGACGCAAAGTGCTTACGACTATCTTTCGGTCTGGTTCGAAAACGACATCATCAAGTCGCTATTGGCCTACTACGCAGCGATCGGAACGTTTGCCGGACCCAAGTCACCGGGCACCGCCTACGTGATCATGCATCATCTGATGGGTGAGCATCAGGGAGCGGGAGGATGGGGATTCATTCGCGGCGGCATGGGAGCGATTACCGCGGCGATCGCCCGCTCCGGAGAACGCTTCGGCATGCAGGTGCTCACCGATGCACCGGTGGCGGAGGTGCTGGTGAGCGCTGGGCGTGCGACCGGTGTGCGTACTGCCGATGGGCGGGAATTTCACGCCAGGGTGGTGGCGTGCAATGCGAACGCAAAGACACTATTCCGGCGCCTGGTGGCGCCGGCACATTTGCCGCCGGAACTGCTGCAGGAGATCGACTCATTCCGTACCTTCTCGACCGCCTTCAAGATGAATATCGCGGCGCATGAGCCGCCGCGCTACCGGGCGTTCGACCCGGTGAAGACCGGGTTTAAATATCCGACCTACGTGCACATTGCTCCCGGCATCGACTACCTGGAGCGTGCCTACGACGATGCCAAGTACGGCTGGTACTCGGGCAGGCCGTTCCTGACACCGGTTGTGCCGACGATCGTCGACGACTCGCTGGCCCCGGCCGGCAAGCATGTGGTCAACGTTTTTGGCGGCCACGCTCCGTATGAACTGCGGGGCGGCGCTTCCTGGGCCAATGAGAAGTCCAACCTGACAAAAGCGGCGCTCGCGGTGCTGGATGAAATGGCGCCCGGGTTTTCCAGCCAGATCATCGACATCGAGACGCTGGTGGCTCCGGATCTGGAGGCCATCGTCGGTTTGCCGCAGGGGCACATCTTCCACGGCGAGCTGACGGCCGACCAGCTGTTCTGGCAACGCCCGGCGCCGCATTGGGCGGACTATCGCACACCGGTGGGCGGTCTCTACCAGTGTGGCTCGTCGACCCATCCGGGCGGCGGCGTGTCAGGCATTCCCGGACACAATGCGGCGCGCGAGATTCTCAAAGACTGGAAGCGTCTGAGGTAAATGGAAGAAACATCAGCATGACTGACTACACCCCGACTTCGCGCACCAAGGTTCGTCGCTTGCCCAAGCGCGCAAGCTACGACAAGGCTGCCGTGCACGCCATTCTGGACGAGGGTTTCATCTGCCACGTCGGCTTCGCGGTGGACTCCCAGCCATACGTCATTCCGACGGTCTATGCCTGCGTCGAAGACACGCTCTACGTGCACGGTTCCGCGGCCAGCCGCATGCTGCGCACGCTGACGCAGCGCGTGCCGCTCTGCATCACCGTCACGCTGCTCGACGGCCTGGTGCTGGCGCGCTCGGCGTTTCACCACTCGCTCAACTACCGCTCGGTCGTGGTGCTCGGCAATGCGCGGCTGGTGGAGGGCAGGGATGAGAAAATGCGAGCACTGCATCGGATCACCGATCACGTCGTGCCGCGACGATGGAGCGAGGTGCGCTCGCCCACTGAGCTGGAACTCAAGCAGTCCAGCGTACTGGCGCTGCCACTGGAAGAAGTGTCCGCCAAGATCCGAAGCGGACCGCCGCTGGATGACGAGGAGGATTACCGCTTGCCGATCTGGGCCGGCGTGGTGCCGGTCGAGACGCGACTTGGCAAGCCGATCGGCGACGGGCGCGTGCTGGCGGACGTTGCCGAGGTTGAGCTGGCGCGATTCGAGCGCTTTGCGGCGCCAATCGGGTCCTGAAGCCGCCTAGGGCTGCTCGCCAAGATTACGGATTTCGACCCGGCGGTTCGAGGGATCCTCGGGGCGATCAGGCAGTGCCAGATGCTGCGCGCCGTAGCCGACTGCATCCAGCCGCTCGGCATCGACGCCATGTTCCACCAGGTAGCGCTTGACCACCTCGGCACGACGCACTGAAAGCTGCTGGTTGTATTGCGCACTGCCGTTGCCGTCGGTGTGACCCGCGACCATGAATCGATCGCTGCGCAGCGACTGCGACGTCAGCGCCGATTGCAGTTGCCTGAGTTGGGCGGTGGCTTGCGGCTGCAGCTCGCTGGAATTAAATTTAAATGGGATATTCAGATCGATCATCCGCTTGGCTTCGGCCTGCGCGCCCAGCACGACGAAGCCGCGCGTCTTGCCCGGCGTTTGCAGCTGCTGCTCGATCTGCACCGCCGACACCACGGTAGCGTTTGCATCGATCGGCGGCTCTGCGCCGTGGCCAATCAGCGGCACGGCCGCCACGATCAGTGCCGCCAGATGCCAACCAGCACTCATTCGATCAGCTCCAGTCCAAGCGTGCGTCTGGCATCATTGTATTGAGTCTTGGCGAGCGCCAGATCGCGCCTTGCGTCTTCAGCCGACGCGCCGGGCGTACCGGTTTTGACCTCGACCAACGCATCGTAATAACGTGCGCGTGCGCTCTCGAGCGCCGCCGCGGAATTCGACTGCGCGGATTTGCCGCTCGAATCCAGCGACCTTGAAAAAAGACCTGCGCTTGCAGTGGCTCCGGCGGAGGCGAGTTGTCCGCCGTTGCTGTCGATAAGGTGGGCGAGCGCAAGCAGAGTGGCTTTTTCCGATTCAGTCTCGGTCACCGCGACTACGATCCTCACCGGCATGAATTCCAGCGGCGCCTGCGGCAGATCCTGGTATTCGGCAGTGGACGCATCAAGTTCCGCCTGCTGCGTCTGAATCTGTACCGCGACCTTGGTGCGCTCCTGGCTCAAGCCGGCGGCGATATCCGCGCTCGAGGCCGCTATGCGCTGATCCAGGCCCGCCAGCAGGCGCTGATTGCGCAACAGCGCGCGCTTGAGCGCATCGATCTCGCCCATGACCTGCTGCTGAGTCTGTGTCTTCTGCTCATAGGCGCGTCGCGCCTCGGTCGACAGCGCCGGCACAGCAAGCCACGGCGGCGGCTCGCCGCCGGGGCCGGTGCCATGCGCACCGGCGCGCAGGGTGCCGAGGCGCACCCAGGCAGTGGACAAGGTTTCATACTGATCGGTCTTTCCGGGCTGCGAGATCTCCAGCGTGTAAAAAACGCTGCGTGTGGCCGCTTTGTCCTCGGTGGTGAGCAGCGAGTCAATCCTGTAGAGGGCGCTCGTGAGACGATACGCCGTGCCATCCTGCGAGAACTCAAAGCGCGCCTCGTACACTGCACGGGCGTTGCCATCCAGGCAAATGTTCGCGCGCCGCAATTGATTTTCGATCGACTCATCCGTCCTCGATGTTTTCCACTCGTTTTCCGGCAGCTTCATGCTCTCGGGTGTCAAATCCTTCGGTATATAGGCTGCAGTACAGTCCACCTCGGCCGGCTTGAACCTGGCGGCGACGAGCGTGACACAACCGACCTTGCCGTTCAGATGCACGGCGGGTTCGGGTTGAAAGTCGGCTCGATACAGGTTCATTTCCCGGGTCATCGCAAAGCGGGTGTCCTTGCGCGAGGCGTCGGCCTTGATGTGCTCGGAGGACGCGCTGACCACATGATTGATCAGCAGCTCGGCGAGCTTGCCAACCACCAGACCCAGCAGCGGAAAGAACCTGGCACTGGTCTGGTCGGCGGAGTCCTGGGCTTGCGCCGGCGGCAGCAGATAGGGTTCGTCGGCAACGATGCAGCTGTCGTTCAGGTAGGCGCGTATTTCGGGCTGGTCCTGCGCCGCCTGCACCCGATCCACCTGCAGCAGCGACAGGGCCAGCAGGCAGGCCAGCGGCCGTGGCGACACCAGGCTCATTTTGTCGCCGCCCCCGGAGTGGCCGGGCCGGCCGCCGGCGCCGCGCTTTGAGTGTCGTTGGCCAGCAGACCTTTCAGAGCGCTCAGAATGCTCTGCCACTGCTGCTTCTGCGACGGATCGGTCAGAGCCTGAACGTTGGCCTGGGCCTGCGTGAGGGCCTGGGCGCCCATGCGCTTGAACAGCTCGCCCGCCACCAGCAGCGCATCGCCCCGGCAGATGTCGACATTGAACAGCCAGACGCGCACCAGTCCGGCGGACTTTCGATAACTCATGCCGCAGCGGTCGGGGGGCGGTTCACCGCGCCAAAACAGGCGAAATAGGTCGTAAATAGCGCCGTTGTTGGCGGCAAAGTAACTATGGCCGAGGCTGTCGGCAGGCACCGCGGACATATCAATGGTATCGATGCTGGGCAGTGAAATTATATTGACCCCGGCCAGGCCGGCTCGCGGCGCGTCGTGCAGAATCTGCGAGGATTGAAGGGCAAGATCCGTGTCGGACGCGTACAGCGTGACACGTTTGGCGGCTGGCGCCAGAGAATCAATCGCGTTGACGAAATATTCCCGATCCACATCGGGCGCGGTGAAGACGATCTGGTCGAAGATATCGCGGCGTTCCGCCGGAGCGCGCCTCGCCAGATAAGTCTGCAGTGCTTCCATCAGCGCTCGATTGCCCATGCTGTGCGCGATCAGGTGAACGCGCCGGGCGCCGGATCTTGCGACCACGTCATCCAGCATTTGCGCCATTTTTCGCCCGCTGGCGGTGACAGTTGCCTCATCCTTCATGTAAGCGGTCGCGCTGCCGGCCGATGCCCAGCTGAACATCATCGGCGTGCCGTCGAAATCCAGGTCGTAGGCCAGCTGCGCGCATCGTCGGGCCGCATCTTCGAACGTCGAGTTGAACCCATGCACGAAGATGAACACGTCCTGGGACGGCGAATCCTTGATTTGTTGGCGTAATTTGTTGATGAAATCGTCTCTCGTCAGCGGCGTCACCTGATCCAGCAATACGTAGCGGCTGCCGGCATCGCCTACCACGAAGCTGTACAGATCCCAGCTGGGTTGCGTTTCCAGTTGAGCCTCCTGGTGCACTTCCGGAATGGTGACGTCGAGGTAGCCGTATTGAAGATCGCTGCGCTCCTTGCCGTAGAACTCAACCGGCTTCAGCTTGCCGGTGGGTTTGCGATCCGTACCATAAAACACACGCACGGTCGCATAGCCATTGTTCATCTTGTAGCGGCTATCCTTCGCCTGAAAGCCGCGTGCAAATGTGGTGTTGGCGACTTCTTTGGAGGCGGAGCCAAAGCCATCGATCTGCTGACTGGTGCGCGCCGCGGCAGCGGTATCGCCGGCGGCGCGATAGGTGTCGCGCAGTTGTTTCAGCGTCAGCAGTACGTTGTCGTGCCGCTCGCCGTAGGCGGCGCGTTCGATCTTGAGAATGCGCTGTAGCAGCTCTTCGGCGGCCGGGTATTCCTTATTCCTGAGGTGCAGATCCACCAGCGCGCTCAATAGCGGGACCAGATCCGGGTGATCGGCGCCGAGTTCGGACTCCTGCTTGGCCAGAGCGAGCTGGTAGAACTGCATGGCCTGCTGATCGTCGCCGGCCTTGGCACATACCTCCGCTACGCTGCGCAGCAGGTCGATGAGGTCATGAGCGTCGCTGCCGGGAGCGCTCTGGGCCGCCGCCAGCGCGTCGCGTCCGTACTTTTCCGCGCCGCTGTAGTCGCCCGCTGCCACAGCCTGTTCGAATTTCTGATAGGGCAGGAACAGCGCGACCGATTGCGCCAGACTGAAGCCGGGCGCCAGCAGCAGCCACGCGCAGGCGAGCCATTCAATGCGATCGCGCGCAAACATGCGGCGCCTGCGCGGCCCGGCCGTCGGGTAGTTGCCGTTGTTGCTCATGCTCTGTTGCAATGCAATACAAGGACCAAGCCGGGTGCTGCGTTGGAGATTGTTCCCGGGTCATCCACTGCGCCGAGCGTTTCTGGATGCGATTTGAATAACTGTACCGCAAGAGCTGACAATTCGCAGGCTTTCCAGGATCACCGCGGCAAATCCGCGCCCCGGCCTAGTGAGGTTTTCTTCTCCCTGAAATCGCGCGCAGACCCGCCAGCGCGAAATCAACCAGATGGCGCGTGACCTGCGGCGCGGAGTCCGCCGTAATGTTCAACTGCGGCAACAGCCGCTGCAGCTTGCGCCGGTTCACCAGCAGCAGCAGCGCGCACGGTGCCATCACGCTGATGCAGCCGCGCGCCACCAGCGCATCGTTGGGGCGGCGCCCAGTCAGGGCAGCGACGATCGACTTGAGGATCCTCGATCTCGCGGCGAGCGCTCGATCGTGCGTCGGTCCGTACACGGTCGACGGCGTGACCCATTCTCGGCTGAACAGTCTGCCCGCCCAGGACTGCGACACCGGACTGGTCAGGGCACGGACAATCAGGCCGAGGAACGCCTCGAGCTGACGCCGCGGATCGCGCTCCAGCGCGACCGCGGTGGCCAGCGTCTCGGTCGACACCAGCCGCCGCTGCGCTTCCTCGAGCACCGCCCGGTGCAGTCCCGCCATGCCGCCGAAGTGATACACGATCGCGGCGGAGTTGACTCCGGCGCGGCGGCAGATGGCCTGACCGGTGGCGCCGTCAAAGCCCTGCGCTGCGAACATACGCCCGGCAACCTCGATCAGCTGCGTGCGAGTTCGTTGACGGGGTGCGGCCGCCCTGGCCGGGTGCACGCGATTTTGAGATTTCTGCCGTTTCATGGCTCGATGATCCGCCGCGCTCTGGTTGGACTTAAGCATCTCCCGGCGTCAAATTCAAATTAATTTCAAATTTGAATTTGAAACCCACTTGACTGACATTGCAGTCTGCTCTTAACTGCGCCGAAAGCAGGTGACCGCATGCCAAAGCTCACGCGACTCGCTGTCTTGTCTGCCGGCGGACTGGTCATCGTCATTGCGGTGGCCGTGTGGTGGATCCTGAGCCGCCACCACGAGCGCACCGAACTGACGCTTTACGGCAACGTGGATCTGCGCCAGGTGGAGCTGCCGTTCAACGGCAGCGAGCGCATCGCCGCGGTGCTGGTGCAGGAGGGCGATCGCGTGCGCCAGGGACAGCTGCTGGCGCGGCTGGAGACCAGCCGGCTCGCGCCGCAGGTGGCCAAGGCTGAGGGGGACGTGGCCGTGCAGCAGCAGGCGGTCGATCGTCTGCACCATGGCAATCGGCCGGAGGAAATCGCACAGGCACGCGCCAATCTGGCCGCGGCGGCGGCCGACGCGGCCAATGCGCGCGCGCAATACGATCGGCTGCGCTCCCTGTCCGACAGCTCCTCGGGCCGCGCGGTCAGCCGCCAGGACTTGGATGCGGGTAAAGCCGCGTTCGACATGGCCGACGCGCGGCTGGCGGTGACTCAGAAGGCGCTTGCGCTGCAGCTGGCCGGCCCTCGCAAGGAGGACATCGGACAGGGCGAGGCGCAGTTGCGCGCCGATCAGGCGCAGCTCGCACTGCTGCAGCAGCAGCTCAAGGATGCCGATCTGCTGGCACCGCTCGATGCCGTGGTGCGCTCGCGTATCGCCGAGCCCGGCGAGATGGCTTCGCCGCAGAAATCCGCCTTTACGCTCGCGATCACCGATCCGAAGTGGGTACGGGCCTATGTCGGGGAGCCTGATCTCGGCTCGGTGCACGAAGGCATGAGCGCGGCGGTGACGGTCGATGCGTTCCACGAGCGCCGTTTTCCGGGATGGGTCGGTTTCATTTCGCCGGTGGCGGAATTCACGCCCAAATCGGTCGAGACTACCGAGCTGCGTTCAAGCCTGGTCTATGAGATCCGCGTATTCGTCAAGGATCCCGGCGACGAACTGCGCCTGGGCATGCCGGCAACCGTGCATCTGCCGTTGCCGGTGCGACGCGATGGCAGCGCCGCGACCTTCGCTTCCAGCTCGGGTGGCGCATGAACGCGCCGGCGCCCGCCCTGGTGGCACGGCAGCTGAGCAAACAATTCCGGCCCAAAGACGCGGCGGCGGTGCAGGCGCTCGATGCGGTGTCCCTCGAAGCCCGCCACGGGGAGCTGACGGCGCTGGTGGGCCCGGACGGGGCAGGCAAGACCACGTTGATGAGGCTCGCTGCGGGGCTGCTGCACGTTGATGGCGGCTCCCTCGCCGTGCTCGGCGTCGACGTTGTTACTGATCCGCAGCAGGTCCAGGATCGCATCGGCTACATGCCGCAGCGCTTCGGTCTGTACGACGACCTCAGCGTTGCCGAAAACCTCGATCTGTACGCAGATCTGCACGGTGTCACCGCCGCCGAGCGTGCGCAGCGCTATCCGGCGCTGATTGAAATGACCGCGCTTGGCCCGTTCAAGGCGCGTCTGGCCGGGCAGCTCTCAGGCGGCATGAAACAGAAGCTGGGTCTGGCCTGCACGCTGGTGCGCTCGCCGGAACTGCTGCTACTGGATGAACCGACGGTTGGCGTCGATCCGCTCTCACGACGCGAGCTGTGGGAAATCGTGCGTAAGCTGGTCGCCGATCAGGGGCTGACCGTGCTGCTGAGCACTGCCTATCTGGACGAAGCCGAGCGCTGCAGTCGGGTGATCATGCTGCACAAGGGCAAAGTGCTGTCGCAGGGATCCCCGCAGCAGGTGGCGGACTTGGCCGCCGGGCGCTGCTTCAGCGTGACGCCGCCGCCACAGCAGACGCCGCGCGCGCTGCAGGCGCGGCTGCTGGACCAGCCGGACATCATCGACGCGGTGCCGGACGGCGGGCGGGTACATTTCGTTCGTGACCGCACGGCGGCCGCGGCGACCGATGAAGTGCTGCAAGGACTAGCCGTCGAAGCGCAGCCGCCGCGCTTCGAGGATGGCTTCATGATATTGCTGCGCGGCCAGGGCGAGCGTGAGCAGGTGCAGCCGATTTCAATCGTGCGACCGCCCGCCGTGCGAACCGACGATGCCGCGGTGCGAGTAGATCGGCTGTTGAAGAAATTCGGCAACTTCACCGCGGTCGATTGCATCAGCTTCCAGGTCCGGCGCGGCGAGATTTTTGGACTACTCGGGCCCAATGGCGCCGGCAAGACCACGACTTTTCGCATGCTGTGCGGCCTGCTGGCGCCGAGCGGCGGTGAACTGCACGTGGCGGGGGCCGACGTGCGCCATGCCGCGGCCTCGGCCCGCGCCCGGCTGGGCTACGTGGCGCAGAAGTTCTCGCTCTACGGTCCCTTGAGTGTGCTCGAGAACCTCGAATTCTTCGCCAGCGCCTACGGATTGCGCGGCGAGCGCCGACGCACGCGGATCGCCTGGGCGACGCAACAGTTCGATCTGACCGAGCACCTGCGTGCCGTCAGTTCGCAGCTGCCGGGCGGCTACAAGCAGCGCCTGGCGATGGCCGCCGCCCTGTTGCACGAGCCGGAAATCCTGTTCCTCGATGAACCCACCAGCGGCACCGATCCACTGGCGCGCCGCGCCTTCTGGCGCCGGATCACCGCACTGGCCGAGCAGGGCGTGACCATCATCGTCACCACGCACTTCATGCAGGAGGCGGAGTACTGCGATCACATCGCGATCATGGATGCCGGCCATGTGCTGTCGCAGGGATCACCGGCTGAAGTGCGCGAGCGCGCCAGGACCGCAGCGCTGCCTGAGCCGAGCATGGAAGACGCCTTCATCGCCGTAGTGCAGCAGGCGCGGGCGCAGCCGGTCGCAGCATGAACCACTGGCGTTTGAAGCTGCGCCGCATCCGTGCGCTGGTGTGGAAGGAGACGCACCAGGTCGTGCGTGATCCCTCGAGCATCGCAATCGGCGTAGTGTTGCCTCTGATCCTGATCCTGTTATTCGGCTACGGGCTGTCGCTCGATGTCAAAAACGTGCCGATCGCGCTGGTGATTGAGCAGCCCACCGCCGAGGCGATGGAGCTGCCGGTCGACCGTGTCACGGTTCGTCTGGGCGATACCCGCTTTCCGCCCACCGCCGGCTCGGGCGGCTCCTTTGGAGCGGCGACGTCCGGAGCGGCGG
>Ga0209006_10001544_pt1 | contig 20857 bp, 22 predicted proteins | sample JacPin_JW_Ref_O2_FD_188567 | JGI IMG/M metagenome (GOLD analysis project Ga0209006, IMG submission 188567) | Forest soil microbial communities from Algoma, Ontario, Canada - Jack Pine, Ontario site 1_JW_Ref_O2 (SPAdes) (version 2) | ecosystem: Environmental > Terrestrial > Soil > Boreal...
GGGAACCCCGGGAACGGGATGCCGTCGATCTCGACCTCGCGGATCGACCGGATCAGCAGATCGCGCCACTCTTCGTCGGACAGTGAGCTGTAACGATCGCGAAAGATATTGGCGCTGCCGTCCAATGCTGGAAGGTTTCGAACCATCGGCAAGGCGAGGGCGGCTGCAGAGGCGTCCATCGAATGTACCTACGTTCTGCGCCGCCACTCCCGAGCAGCGCGCTTAGCGTTGCGGCCGAGGCCGGGATACCGTCCGGTTACAGGGCGCGGGCAACCTCCTCGACCTCGAAGCACTCGATCACGTCGCCGGTCGCGATGTTCTCGTAATTCTCGAACGCCATGCCGCACTCGTAGCCGTCGCGCACCTCTCGCACCTCGTCCTTGAAGCGCTTCAAGGTTTTGAGGCTGCCCTCGTGGATCACGACGTTGTCGCGCAGCAGGCGCACCTTCGCGCCGCGGCGGACGACCCCGTCGGTCACCATGCAGCCGGCGACCTTGCCGACGCGGGTGATGTTGAACACCTCGCGGATCGCGGCATTGCCGAGGAACCGCTCGCGCAGGGTCGGCGACAGCATGCCCGAGAGCGCGGCCTTCATGTCGTCGAGCACGTCGTAGATGATCGCGTAATAGCGGATCTCAACCCCGTCGCGTCGCGCGAGATCGCGCGCCGCCGGATTGGCGCGGACGTTGAAGCCGACGATCACCGCGCCGGTCGCCTTGGCGAGGATCACATCGCTTTCATTGATTCCGCCGACCCCGGAGTGCAGCACCCGCATCGCGACCTCGTCGGTCGAAAGCTTGTTGAGCGAGCTGCTGATCGCCTCGACCGAGCCCTGGACATCGCCCTTGATGACGATCGGCAGCTCCTTGGCGGTACCGGCAGTGATTTGCGAGAACATTTCCTCGAGCGTGCCGCGACCGGCCGTCGCGGCCGCTTTCTCGCGGTACAATCGATCGCGGTATTCGGCGATCTCGCGCGCCCGGCTCTCGCTTTCAACGACGACGAAATCGTCGCCGGCGAGCGGCGCGCCGTTGAGGCCCAACACCTCGACCGGGGTCGACGGGCCGGCCTCGCGCAAATTCTGGCCGTGATCGTCGACCAGGGCGCGCACCCGGCCCCACACGCTGCCGGAAACGAAGATGTCGCCGACCTTCGCGGTGCCGCGCTGGATCAGCACAGTGGCGATCGCGCCGCGGCCGCGTTCGATCTGGGCTTCGAGCACCACACCTTCGGCCGGCCGGTTCGGGTTGGCCTTGAGGTCCAGCAGCTCGGCCTGCAGCAGGATCGCTTCCTCGAGCTTGTCGAGGTTGGTCTTCTTCAGCGCCGAGACCTCGACGTCGAGTACCTCGCCGCCCAATTCCTCGACGACCAGCTCGTGCTGCAGCAATTCCTGGCGCACGCGCTCGGGCTTGGCGTCGGGCCGATCGATCTTGTTGATCGCTACGATGATCGGTACTTGGGCTGCCTTCGCGTGACGGATCGCCTCGACGGTCTGCTCCATGATCCCGTCATCGGCGGCGACGACCAGCACGACGATGTCCGTCGCGTTGGCGCCGCGGGCGCGCATCGCGGTGAACGCCTGATGCCCTGGCGTGTCGATGAAGGTGATCTGCTTGCCGCTTTTGACGGTGACGCGATAGGCGCCGATATGCTGGGTGATGCCGCCGGCCTCGCCGCCCGCGACATCGGTCGCGCGAAGCGCGTCGAGCAGCGAGGTCTTGCCGTGGTCGACATGGCCCATCACGGTAACGACCGGGGCGCGCCCCTCGAGCATCCCCTCGGTATCGGCCTCGCCGCGCATGCCGATCTCGACATCGGATTCGGCGACACGGCGCGGCCGGTGACCGAATTCGGAGGCCACCAATTCCGCCGTGTCGGCGTCGATTACCTGGTTGACCGTCGCCATGACGCCCATGCGCATCAGCGACTTGACCACGTCGACGCCGCGCTCGGCCATGCGGTTGGCCAGCTCCTGCACGGTGATCGTCTCGGGAATGACGACCTCGCGCACTATCTTCGTCTGCTCGAGTTCGCCATGCAGGCGCAGCCGCTCGCGCTCGCGGGCGCGGCGCACCGAGGCGAGGCTGCGCATCCGCTCGCCCTCGTCGTCGGAGAGCGCGCGAGTCACGGTCAGCTTGCCGGTACGGCGTCGCGGTTCGTCGCGCCGCACCGGAGTCGCCGGCCGCTTTAGGTCGGGCCGGCCGCGGCGGAACGCCGATGGCGCCTCTTCCTCTTCCTCGGCCGGCATCGCGACCTTGCCAGCCGCGGCGAGCGCCGCGACCTTGGCGGCCGCCGCCTTACCGGCGCGTTCAGCGACCTCGCGCCGCGACTCTTCCTCCTTGCGGCGGGCCTCCTCGTCGACGGAGCGCTGCTTGCTTTCCTCGACGGCGCGTTTTTTCGCGACTTCTTCCTCGGCTCGGCGGCGCACATCTTCTTCCGCCTGGTGGCGGGCTTCCTCGGCGGCGCGGGCCGCTTCCTCGCGCCGGTTTTGCTCCTCAGCGATGACGGCGCGGTAGCGGGCCTCTTCATCCGCTTTGCGCGCATCGGTGACGGCGCGCAGGCGCCCGGCCTGCTCGGCGGCGGTTAGCGTCCGCTGCACGGTGACCGTACGGCGCGCCGGTTCGGCCGCTTCCGGCGCAGCGGTCGGAGCGGGCGAGGGTGTAGAGAACGGCGAGCGCGCCACGGCCGGCGCGGCTTCCGCCTTTGCGGGCTCGGGTGCGGCGCCGGGCACGATGACCCGCTTCTTGCGAACCTCGACCGCGACGGTCTTCGAGCGCCCGTGCGAGAAGCTCTGCTTGACCTGCCCGGACTCGGCGGGGCGCGCCAAGCCCAGCGTGCCCGTTCGGGTCAGGGTCAGAGGCCGCTTTTGTTCCTGGTCTACGTCACTCATGCGTCTTCGTATCACCCTTCCGCGACGGGCCTGCCGCCGCGATGTCGATGCCTTCCAGCGCCGCGGCCGGGCGAAACCCGGCGAGCCGCGCCAACTCGATCCGCAGCCGGGAACACAGGGGACCCGACCCGACCGCAACAAACGTCACCCTCTCGCGGCCGAACACGCCGCTCAATTCGCTCGCGGCGAGGACGCTCGCCGACGCTACGCCGCGCGAGCCTGCCGCCATCCGGCGACGCCCCGCTTCGGCACCGTCGAGGGCGAATAACAGCAGCGCCGCGTTGCCGCGGCGCACCGCTTCGCCCACCCGCTCGTAACCTGCCGCCGCCGACCCGGCCCGTCGCAGCAGCCCGAGCATATCGCCGCAGCGCCGCGCCAGCAGGGCCTCGACGCGGTCCGCAAGCCCGGGCGGCACCACTACGGGTTGCCGCGCCGCGCGCGCGAACAGCCGCTTCGCCACTGCCCGGTCCACTATATCGCGCCGGGGCAGCAACCACAAACCCCGTCCGGGCAGGCGCGCATCGACATCGGGGACGATCGTCCCGTCCGGCCCGACAACGCAGCGCAGCAGCTGGGCGCGATCGTGCGTCTCGCCGGTGACGATGCAGCGGCGCTGCGGTCCTGTCTCCGGCGTGTCGGCGCAGGACGGCGCGAGCTTCGCGGCGGCGGCGGTCGTCGCGCTACTCCTTCGCCGCCGGCGCTGCCGCTTCGTCGGCAAACCACCCCAGCTGTTCGCGGGTCGCCATGATCATCGCATTCGCTGCATCGAGTTCGAGCTCGACGCCACCCTTGTCCGACGCGGCGAGGATCTCCAGCAGCTCGTCGCCGGCCAGATCGGCGAAGTCGTCGAGCGTCCTGATACCCTTCTCGCCGAGCGTCACCAGCATGCCGGGGGTCAGCCCCTCGATCGCGGCCAGCTCGTCGCTGACGCCAAGCTCGTGGTAGCGCAGGGCATATTCCTCGTTGCGCCGTTCGAGCGCCGCGCGGGCACGCGCCTGCAATTCGCTCGCGATGTCGGTATCGAAGCCCTCGATCTCGGCGAGATCGTTGGTCGCGACATAAGCGACCTCTTCCAGCGTGCTGAACCCTTCCGTGACCAGCAGGTGGGCGATCACGTCGTCGATGTCGAGCGCATCGATGAAGAGTTGGCTGCGGGTTCTGAACTCCTCGGTGCGCCGCTCGGATTCCTCGGCCTCGGTCAGGATGTCGATGTCCCAGCCGGTGAGTTGCGAGGCGAGCCGCACATTCTGACCGCGCCGGCCGATCGCGAGGCTCAGCTGGTCGTCGGGAACGACGACCTCGATGCGCCGCTGCTCCTCGTCCATCACCACCTTGGTGACCTCGGCCGGGGCCAGCGCGTTGACGACAAAGGTTGCCGGATCCTGCGACCACGGGATGATGTCGATCTTCTCGCCCTGCAACTCGCCGACGACCGCTTGGACGCGGCTGCCGCGCATGCCGACGCAGGCGCCGACCGGGTCGATGCCGCTGTCGCGCGAGATGACCGCGATCTTGGCTCGGCTGCCGGGGTCGCGCGCCACCGCGCGAATCTCGATGATGCCGTCGTAGATTTCCGGCACTTCCTGGGCGAACAGTTTCGCCATGTATTGCGGATGGGTGCGCGACAGGAAGATCTGCGGCCCGCGCGGCTCCTGGCGCACGTCGTAGATATAGGCGCGCACCCGCTCGCCCTGGCGGAAGCTCTCGCGCGGCAACAGTTCGTCGCGGCGCAGCATCGCCTCGGCGCGGCCGAGATCGACGACGATGTTGCCGAACTCGACGCGCTTCACGAGGCCGTTGACGATTTCGCCGACGCGATCCTTGAACTCGTTGAATTGGCGCTGCCGCTCGGCGTCGCGCACCTTCTGGACGATGACCTGTTTTGCGGTCTGCGCAGCGATCCGGCCAAAATCGATGGGCGGCAGCGGGTCGGTGATGAAATCGCCGATCTCGGCCTCGGCGTTGAGCCGCTTTGCGGCGGGGAGCGGGATGTGGGTCGCCTCGTTCTCGACCGTTTCGACCACCTCGCGGAAACGCAGCAGGCGGATTTCGCCGGTGCGCCGGTCGATCTCGGCGCGGATATCGTATTCCTGGCCGTATTTGGAACGCCCGGCCTTCTGGATCGCCTGCTCCATCGCCTCAAGGACCTCATCCTTGTCGATGCCCTTGTCGCGCGCGACGGTGTCGGCGACTTGCAGCAATTCGGGGCGGGCGTAGGTAAGGGTACTTTCCATCTTTTCCCAGTGCCTCAGTGAAGCGGGGTGGAGCGGGCGGCAAGAAGATCGTCGGTGATCACGAGCTTGGCCTTGGCGATGTCGGCGAGCGGCAGTAGCACTTCGCCGGCCTCACCGGCGAGTCGGACGTGGTCCCTCGAATCGGGGGCGCGTCCCAGGAGCCGGCCGCGGAAGCGCTTGCGGCCGTCAAGCGGTCGTCCCAATTCGACCTTGGCCTCGAACCCGGCGAACCGGTCGTAATCCTCCGGCCGGGTCAACGGCCGGTCGAGGCCGGGCGAACTCACCTCCAGCAAGTAGGCCTCGGCGATCGGATCGGCGACGTCGAGCAACGCCGAGACCGAGCGACTGATCTCGGTGCAGTCGTCGACCGTCATCGGCGCGTCGTCGGTGCGCTCCGCCATGATCTGCAACGTCGCGCGCCGCGCACCGAGAAAGGCGACCCGCACCAGGCGATAACCCATCGCCTCGAGCGAGGGCTCGATGATCGGCGCGATTTCGTTGGCGGTTTTCGGCAAACGGCGTTTCCCGGCTTGATAAATCCACAAATAAAAAGTGGGCCGCCGGCCCACTCCGCGAACTCTAACTATGGGACTTGATTATGCGCCATATATAGGCAAATCCCCGCCTCTGGCAAGGGCATTGGCTGCGGCAGGGCACCAGTTTGCGTCCTCGGAGACGTCGCCTTTGCGCCTCGCTCAGGATGAAAATTCTTCGCAACGGGACGCCGGCCGGTCGAGTGTATTGCGCTTCACGGCAGGATATCGATTGGCGTCCCGTCGGGGACGGCGTCCCAGATCTTGGCGATCGCCGCATTGCCCACCGAGATGCATCCCTCGGTCCAATCCTTGACCCAAACCGGCGGATCGTAAGGGCCGTAGTCGCGTGGCAGACCGTGAATGAAGATGCCGTCGCCGGGCTCGACATGCATTGCCCGCGACTGCTTGCGGTCCTGTGCATTGGGATAGGAGATGTGCAGTTCGCGTGTGTATCGCGTGCGCTCCGACCGCCAATCGATGCGATAGACGCCTTCCGGCGTGCGGCCGTCACCCGCTTTGCGCTTCGGCCCCTGCGAATGGGCACCGAGCGCCACCGGAAAGGTCTCAAACACCTTGCCATCGCGCAGCAACTCGAGGACGCGGCTGCTTTTGATCATCACCACCTGGTCGGCCAGGAGCGGTTTTGCCGGCGCAGGTTGGATGGTGGTGGACGCCGCCGGTGGGCTTGGCGGAGCGCAACCGCCCGTCAGTCCCAATGGCAAGACGAGAACGGCAAACGAAAGCGCGCGAAGGATCGATTGACGCATTGGAGCGGGTCCGCAAAATCTCAATTTCGGAGACGAATATTCAGACTATCGGCCGCACACGCCGCTCGAAGCGCAGAAAGCCCGGGACGCGGCCGGCCTTGCGCGCCTTGTTCTCATAGCGCGTCGCCGGCCAGTCGGCAGGGCGCTCGCGCCAATCGGCGGGTCGCCGCGCGGTCCAGGAAAACGCTTGGTGATGGGTCGTATGCTCGAGCATCCAGGAGAAATAATTCGAGTCGTCGGTCGCCAGGCGCAATTCGGCGCGATCGGTCATGATCTCGGCGAGGCGATCGAGCGTCGGCGGCGCCACGAGGCGGCGCTTGTGGTGCCGTGCCTTGGGCCAGGGATCGGGAAACAGAATGAAGACACGCCTGATCGAGCACGCCACCAGCGCCGCCAGCAGGGGTCGCGCATCATCGGCGTAGATGCGGACATTCGTCAGATCGCGGCGGTCGACCTCGCCGAGCAGCTTGGCGATGCCGTTCTCGAACACCTCGCAACCGAGAAAACCGATCTCCGGGTGGCGCTCGGCCTGCTCCGCGAGATGCTCGCCGCCGCCGAACCCGATCTCGAGCCAGATTTCGCGCGGCGCCGCCTTGAACAGCGTTGCCGGATCAAGGAGTCCGCTCGGCGGCAACGTAAACGAGAGCCGCGGCAACAGTGTCGTCTGCAGCTCGCGCTGACCCGAACGCAGCGGCCGACCGCGCCGGCGGCCGTATAATAATTCAGGGCGGTGCGGTGCCTCGATCACCGGAAACAATCGAATTCAGAGCGAGCGGAGCAGGGTTTGCCCCTGGATCCCCGCCTGCGCGGGGGAGACAATAAGATAATTCGATTAGGCGCGTCCAAACCTCAGAAAGCGCGGCGCAGCTCGTCGGCGAGGTCGGTCCGCTCCCACGAAAAGGCGCCGCTCGCCTCGGGCTCGCGGCCGAAATGGCCGTAGGACGAGGTCGGCGTGTAGATCGCCTTGTTGAGGCCGAGATGGGTGCGAATGCCGCGCGGCGACAGATCCATCAATTCCTGTAACACATGGCCGAGCTTTGCCTCGTCGACCGCGCCGCCGGTGTCGACATAGAACGATAGCGGCTTCGCGACGCCGATCGCGTAAGCGACCTGGATCGTGCAATGGTCGGCAAGCCCCGAGGCGACGACGTTCTTTGCGAGATAGCGCGCGGCGTAAGCGGCGGAGCGGTCGACCTTGGTCGGGTCCTTGCCGGAAAAGGCGCCGCCGCCATGCGGCGCATATCCGCCGTAAGTGTCGACGATGATCTTGCGGCCGGTGACCCCGGCGTCGCCGTCCGGGCCGCCGATCACGAAGCGGCCGGTCGGGTTGACGAGAAAGTTGTCCTCGTCGCACATCCAGCCCGCGGGTAGCGCGGCGAGCACGAACGGCCGCACAATCTCGCGCACGTCGCTCTGATCGACGCGTTCGGAATGCTGGATCGAGACCACGACCTTGGTTGCGCGGACCGGCTGGCCGCCGACATATTGCAACGTCACCTGGCTCTTCGAATCCGGGCCGAGATCAGCGGTCTTGCCGGCGTGACGCGCCTCGGACAGCGCTCGCAGAATATTGTGCGAATAATAAATCGGCGCCGGCATCAATGCCGGGGTGTGGTTGCAGGCGAAGCCGAACATCATCCCCTGGTCGCCGGCGCCTTCGTCCTTGTTGCCGGACATGTCGACGCCTTGCGCGATATCGGCCGACTGGTTGTGGATGTGGCAAGCGACATCCGCGTGTTGCCAGTGGAAATTATCCTGCTCGTAGCCGATCTCGCGGATCGCCTTGCGCGCCACCTCGATGAGCTGGTCGCCGGTGATCGACGCCGGGCCGCGGGTTTCGCCGGCGAGGACGACGCGGTTGGTCGTCACCAGCGTCTCGACGCCACAGCGCGACTGCGGGTCAGCCGAAAGGTAGGTATCGACGACCGCGTCGGAAATGCGATCGCAAATCTTGTCGGGGTGGCCTTCGGACACCGACTCGCTGGTGAACACAAAGTCGCGCTTCAACAAGATAAAATCCCCCATCGTCGGAGAGCGCAGCAAATCGGCGCCAGCCCGAGTTTGTCGATTGTCGGATGGCGGCCGTCAAGCCCGATCTTGCAAAGCGGCGAGCAGTCCGGCCGTGCTACGGGGTCTCGGCCAGCCCGCTCGTGCCCGCGGCCAGCACCTTCGCCAGGTCGAACAGACGGCGGCGCACCGCGGCGTTGATCTCGTAATAGGCGTCGATCAGTTCGAGCGTCTCACGCTTGCGCAGCGGATCTGAGTCGAAGCCCTCCTGCGGCGACTCCTCGAACCCCTGCGGAATCGCCGGCGCGCGGACCGGGTCCGTCTCGTCGAAGAAGAACGAGACGGGTACGTCTAGCTCGCGGCTCAATTCCATGAGGCGGCTCGCGCCGATGCGGTTCGCGCCGCGCTCGTATTTCTGCACCTGCTGAAAGGTGAGGCCGATCGCCTCACCGAGCTTTTCCTGGCTGAGGCCCAGCATGTTGCGCCGCAGCCGGACACGGGAGCCGACATGGACATCGATCGGATGGGGCCGATCTGATTTGCGCCGGCCGGGTCGCCGCGGCGCTCTGGAAATCGCCATTAAATTGTGCTCGCCTGACGGAAAGGCGAGTTTGATAAGTCATACTATAGTATGTGGTCAACAGAAGATTACCTACGGTCGTATGCGAGGGATCGTCTACCGAGCCGGCCGCGGCATGGCGCGAGCCAGAGCGATCGCGACGCCAATCGCTAAAATTGCCAAGAAAACCCAATCGCCCAGATAGGAATACGGTGTCGCCCCTGCGGCGGCGGGCAGCACGATGTCGGCATAGCCGATCGCGTCGAGGCTGGTATGCGCGAGCACGCGGCCCTGGGCGTCGACCACGCCGGTGATGCCGTTATTGGCGACGCGCACCAGCGGCAGGCCTTCCTCGACCGCGCGGGTGCGGGCCATCGCGAAATGCTGGTAGGGGCCAGCCGATCGTCCGTACCAGGCGTCGTTCGAGACATTGAGAATCCAGGCGGCGCGCTCCTGCGCGTCGACGATTGCGCCCGGGAAGATCGCCTCATAGCAGATAAGCGGCGCGAACGGCGGCAGCCGCGCGAGGCTCAGGGTTTGCGGTCCCGGCCCGGCGCTCAGATCGATGCTGCCGGCGGTTAGCTTGTGGAACGGCAGCACGTCGCGCCACGGCATGTATTCGCCGAACGGAACGAGATGCGCCTTGTCGTACTGGGCGATGATCTTGCCCGAAGGATCGACGACGTCGATGCTGTTCCATACCTCGCTGAGCGGACCCGAAAGCGGCGCACCGCGCAGCGCGCCGGTGATCGCATAGCCGCCCTCCGGCGCCACCGCCGCGATCGCGGCCCGATGCGCCGGGTCGCGCTCGAGGAAGAACGTCGCCGCCGCCTCGGGCCAGATCACGGCGGCGAGCTTGTGCGGAGACGGCGCGCTGCTCAGTTCGATCAGCCGGTGGAAATTATTCTCGGCCTCGGCCGGGTCCCATTTCGCGGTCTCGGCGATCGACGGTTGCACCAGGCGCAACCAGATGCCGGTCTCGGCGGTCGGCGCGAGGTGCAGGTGGATCGCACCGGCGCCGGCCGGGATCAGGATCAGGACCGCCGCCGCGACCGCCGGCAGCGCGCGGCGCCAGAGTCCGATCGGGGCGAGCGACGGCGCGCCCAGCAGCGCGAGCAGCGAGGTCGCCAGCACGGTTACGAAGCCGAGCCCGTAAATGCCGATCCAGGCGGTGCTCTGCAGCATTGCCAAGGCGCCCGGAAAGCCGCCGGCCCAGACATAACCGAGCAGGTTCCACGGCAGGCCGGTGAAAAGATGGCCGCGCAGCCACTCCGCGGCGCTCCACATCACCGCAAACGCGCAGAAGCGGGAAAGCCCCCACAGCTTCAGCCGAAAGCGCGCCAGGGCGGCGACGTAAAGGCTTGCCGCGACGAATATCGCCATGAACGCCGGCAGGCCGAGCACCGCGAAGGGCAGGGCCCACCAGAACCGCGCGATATCGACAAAAAGCGCGGCGGCGACCCAGTACATCCCGGCGGCGAAGTGGCCGAGCGCGAAGACGTAGGCGAGCCGGGCCGACGCCCATGCCGTGTCACTGCCGTCGTCGAGCCACAAATAGAGTGGGAAGACGATGAAGACCATCGGCGTCAGGTCGAGCGGCGGCAAAGCCGCGGCCAGCAGCGCGCCGAGCAGGAAAGCGATCCCGTAACGCCGCCAGCCTTGCTGCGCCGCCATTTCCTGCGCGATGCGGCACAGTGGCGTCGTCATCCGGGCGCCGGGCGGAGCCCGCAGCACGGTGGTTTCAGGCGCTGGCAAGGCCCTTCCCCTCGCTGCCGGCGAGCGGCAGGCCGCGGACCCGCAGCCGTTTGATGCGCCGCGGATCGGCGTCGAGCACCTCGAATTCGAGCCCGCCGGGATGCGGGATCACTTCGCCGCGTCGCGGCACCCGCCCGGCGAGGGTAAACACCAGCCCGCCCAGCGTATCGACCTCCTCGCCGTCGCCGTTGTGGCGCAGCCGCATGCCGTGCTGTTCCTCGAAGGTCTCGATCGGGATGCGCGCGTCGGCGATGATGCTGCCGTCGGGCCGCTCGATCAGGGTCGGCGTTTGGACGACGTCGTGCTCGTCCTCGATGTCGCCGACGATCTCCTCGATCAGATCCTCGATTGTCACCAGCCCGTCGATCCCGCCGAACTCGTCGACGACCATTGCGATGTGGGTGCGCGACTGGCGCATCTGGACGAGGAGGTCGAAGACCGGCAGCGACGGCGCCACCACCAGCACCTTGCGCAGCAGCGGCCCGAGCTTCACCGGGCGACGGTCGGCGACCGGCGGAAGCACGTCCTTGACATGGATGAACCCGAGCACGTCGTCGAGCGTCTCGCGGTACACGGGTATGCGCGAATGTCCGTGTTCGATCAACAGCTTGATCAGCTCGCCGAACGGCCGGTCGATATCGAAGGCGATGATGTCGACGCGCGGCACCATGACGTCGGCGGCGGAGCGGTCGTGGACCTTCAAGACATTGCCGATCAGCACGCGCTCCTGCGGAGTGATCGGGCTTTCTTCGTCCTGGTCGCTTGGTGCGGCGATCATCGCGTCGATCGCCTCGCGCGGGTCGCGGGTCCGCCAGATTTGCCGGAACCGGTGGCGCAGGCGTCCGATTGACCCGAGATGTTCGGGATGGCCGTCGCTACTGGGCGGCTCGGTGTCGCTCATCAGGTACAAAATCCGGGTTTTGTGTCAGATGGTATCGCGATACGGGTTCGGCACCCCCAGCTCGGCCAATATCGCGATTTCGCGCGCCTCCATTGCCGCCGCGTCGGCGGCATCCTGGTGATCATAACCGAGGAGATGCAGCACGCCATGCACGACGAGGTGGCGCAAATGGTCCGCGAGGGGCTTCTGCTGCTCGACGGCCTCGCGGCGCACGGTCTCGAACGCCAGCACGACGTCGCCGAGCAGCAGCGGGGCGCCGGGGGGCACCGGGACTGAGGGGTCCGCGGCCGGGAAGGCCAGTACGTTGGTCGACGAATCCTTGCCGCGCCAGGTCCGGTTCAACGCCTGCTGCGCCGCGTCGTCGGCGAGCGTGACGTCGACGACCGCTTCCGGCAGCGCCGCGGCGTGCCGCAGCGCGAGCCGCGCCGCCTGGTCGGCGAAGGATCCCGCCTCGGCGCATTCCCGCAGCCAGCCGGGGCAGGGGGCGGTCACTTCGACCGCGAGCGTCTCGCCGGCGCTCATCGCTTCGTCTCGCGGTCGCGCGCGTCGTAAGCGCCGACGATGCGCGCGACGAGCGCGTGGCGCACCACATCCTTCTCGCCGAAGCGCACGACCGATACGCCTTCTACGCCGTCGATCGCGTCGAGCGCGTCGGCGAGACCGGAGCGGGTCTGTGGCGGCAGATCGACCTGGGTTGGGTCGCCCGTCACCACCATGCGCGAGCCCTCGCCGAGCCGGGTCAGGAACATCTTCATCTGCATCGGCGTCGTGTTCTGCGCCTCGTCGAGGATCACGAAGGCTCTGGCCAGAGTACGGCCGCGCATGAAGGCGAGTGGCGCGACCTCGATCTCGCCGGTGCCCATCCGCTTGGCGATCTGGTCGGCGGGCAGCATGTCGTTGAGCGCGTCGAACAGCGGACGCAAATAGGGATCGACCTTCTCGCGCAGATCGCCGGGCAGAAAGCCGAGCCGCTCGCCGGCCTCGACCGCCGGGCGCGACAGGATGATGCGCTCGACGCGCCCGGTCATTAGCAGGTCGACCGCGGCGGCGACCGCGAGATAGGTCTTGCCGGTCCCGGCCGGGCCGATCCCGAACACCAATTCATGCTCGCGCATCGCCTTGACGTAGAGCGCCTGCGTAGCAGAGCGGGCGGCGATCCGCCGCTTGCGCGTGCGGAAGCCGGCATCCTCGCGCCACAGGCTCAAATTCTTGTCGTCCCGCTCCGCCTGGGCGAAACGCAGCGCCGCATCGACCGCGGCGATATCGACCTCGTGCCCGTGCTTCAGCCGGTCGTAGAGGCTGGTCAGCGCGCGATGGGCAACCTCGGTCGCCGAGGCCGTGCCCGAAATCGTCAGGCGATTGCCGCGCGGTACCAGCGCGACGCCGAGCTGGCGCTCGATCTGATCGAGATGCGCGTCCCGCTCGCCATAAAGCAGCGGCACCAGCAGGTTGTCGTCGAATTCGATCTGGCTGCGTCCGGCGCCCGGCAGGTCGGCGACGAGGTCGGTCGGGGCCGCGCTCATTGCGCCGCCTCTTCGAGGCTGCCGGTGATGATTCCGGTCAGGCTGTTGGCGCGAACCCCGATGACATGGACAGGGAGGATCTTGCCGATGACATCAGGAGTGGCGTCGGCATGGACCGGCTGCAGGTAGGGGCTGCGGCCGACGAGCTGTCCCTCATGGCGGCCCGGCTTCTCGAACAATACCGGCATCACCGAGCCGACCGCCGCGTCATTGAAGGCGCGCTGCTGCTGTTGGAGCAGCGCCTGCAACGCGGCGAGGCGCTCCGCCTTGACCGGCTCCGGCACCTGCTTCTCGGCGGCCGCCGGGGTTCCCGGCCGCGGCGAATATTTGAACGAGAATGACTGGGCGAACCCGACCTCGGAGACGAGGTCGAGGGTGGCTCGAAAATCCAATTCGCTCTCTCCCGGGTGACCGACGATGAAATCCGATGACAGGGCAAGATCGGGGCGCGCGCGGCGCAAGGAATCAACGGTACGGCGATAGTCTTCGGCGGTGTGGCGCCGGTTCATCGCCGTGAGCACCCGGTCGGAGCCGCTTTGTACCGGCAGGTGCAGGAATGGCATCAGCGCCGCAATGTCGCGATGCGCGGCGATGAGGCCGTCGTCGACGTCGCGCGGATGTGAGGTCGTATAGCGCAGCCGATCGAGGCCGGGGATGCGCGCGAGGGCATGCAGCAGGTCGGCCAGGCGCCACTCGCCGCTGTCTGGTGCCGCGCCGTGATAGGCGTTGACGTTCTGGCCGAGCAGCGTGATCTCGCGCGCGCCCGCGGCGACAAGCCGCTTGGCTTCGGCGATCACTTGCGCCGCCGGTCGTGAGAACTCGGCGCCGCGCGTGTAGGGCACGACGCAGAACGTGCAGAATTTGTCGCAGCCTTCCTGGATCGATAAGAGCGCGCTGGCGCCGGGCGCGGTCGTCGTCTCCGGCAGATGGTCGAATTTCGGCTCGGCCGGGAAGCTGGTGTCGAGAATGCCGCCGCTCGATCGCGTCGCCTTTGCGATCAGTTCCGGCAGGCGGTGATAGGTCTGCGGACCGAAGACGAGATCGACAAACGGCGCGCGCCGCAGGATTTCGCCGCCCTCGGCCTGGGCGACGCAGCCTGCGACCGCGACGATCATGCGCTCGCCGCGCCGCTCCTTGGCGTTCTTCAGATGGCGGATGCTGCCGAGCTCGGAAAAGACTTTCTCCGCCGCCTTCTCGCGGATGTGGCAGGTGTTGAGGATCACCAGATCGGCGCCGTCGGCGGTCTCCGACGGGGCATAGCCGAGCGGCGCCACGAGCTCGGCCATCCGCGCCGAATCGTAGACGTTCATCTGGCAGCCGTAGGTCTTGATGAAGACGCCCTTGGTCATCAACCGACCGCCGCAGCGGGGATTTCGCCGACGGTTTCCGCGGACGCCGGCTCGTGCCGAAGGAACGAAGACACGATGGCCGGCTGGTCGCGGCGGCCGGCCAGCAGGCGTCCGACCCCATTGCCGACGCACTGCTCACAGAATTCAGCGAGCGCCTTGCGCGACGGAAAATCGGCGACCGCGACCGGCGAGTGAAACTCGACGACGACCTCGACCGTTCCCAGGCCGAGCAGCCGCCACAGATGCGGCGCCAAATCCATGTCGCCGTACCACGCAAAGAACGGCCGCAGCCGGCGACCGATCGGCAGCCCGTCGAGCTTGGTATAGGCGAGCGAGACCGGCTGCACGGTCACCGGCGGCTCCCTGTTGAAGACGACGCTGAAGAGGGCGCTCTTGAACGGCAGGATAAAATTGCCGTCGGCGCTGGTGCCTTCCGGAAACAGTATCAGCGCGTCGCCGGCGGCGAGGCGCTCGGCGATCGCATCGCGCTGCTGCACGGTGCTGCGCACCTGGCGGTCGACAAACACCGAGCGCTGCAACTTCGCGAGCCAACCGAAGAACGGCCAGCCGGCAACCTCGCTCTTGGCGACGAATGAGCCGGCGATCAGCGAGCCGAGCACGGTGATGTCGGTGTAGGAGACGTGGTTCGACGCAAACAAGACCGGGCGCGCGCCGGCCGGCTCGCCGATCTGGCGGACGTCGAAGCCCAGGACGCGGCAGCATTGGCGATGATAGAAGCGCGGGAACTGCGCCGCCCAGGGCCGTCGCAACGCCAGCCCGACGGCCTGCACCGGCATCAGCGCGAGGGTCCAGGCCAGATAAGCGGCTATCCGCCGGACCCTGAGCATTGTCGAACCCATGCGCTCTAGCTTGCCCAATTGTCCTTCGCCCAGTTGTCCTTGGCCCGCACGTAATGGCGCGAGTATTTTTCAGCGACGAGGTCCGTTTTGACCACGACGCAGACATCCGTGGTGTTGAACTGGTGGTCGATCACGGCGCCGTCGCCGACGAAGCCGCCCAGCCTCAGATAGCCTTTGATCAGCGGCGGCAGCACGCCCAACGTGCGCTCGGGGTCAAAGCTGCCGGGGTCGAGCCGCTGCATGTCGACATAGCGCTCGGGCAGCGCTCGCGTGCGCAACTCGGGCGGCGCCAGTCGATGGTGGTAGAGATAGGACAGCGGTACCGCAAGTTCGTCGGGATCGGTGCCCGGCAGGCTGGCGCAGCCGAACATCAGCTCGATGTCGTAATGGAAGACGTAGGCCGCGATGCCGCTCCACAGCAAGGGCATGACCGCTCGCGCCCGGTAGGCGGGGTCGACGCAGGACCGGCCGAGCTCGAGCACCGGGCCGGGATAGGTGACGAGCCGCGAGATGTCGTATTCGGCCGCCGAATAGAACCGACCGCAGCGCCGCGCCGCCTCGCGCCGGATCAGCCGGTAGGTGCCGACCACCGCATCGGCGCCTATGCCGCGTGCATGGTCGAGCACCATCAAGTGATCGCAGATCTCGTCGAAGGGATCGCTGTCGCGGCGCTGCCGCGCTATGCCGGGCAGCGGTCGCGCTCCCATCGTTTCGTAGAAAATGCGGTAGCGCAGCGCCTGTACCGCATCGATATCATCGGTGGAGGCGGCGAGCCGCACCTGCAGCGTGCCGCTGACGACATCGAGGATCGGGGGTTCCCGCTCTTCGCCGGAACGGGTCTCGCCGGAACGATCGATCGCCGTCACCGGGTCGAGTGACAGGGTAGAGGCGTCGGCAGCGGCGCCAACGATCACGCGGGTGAACCCGGGCGGTTGCAACTAGCGGCGATTGGCGTTTGCGTCATGCACCTTGTTACTCGGAGCCGGTCTTGCGCTGGGCGCCACGCTGAACCGCATAAAGTTCGAGCCGGTGCCCAACCAGCTCGTAGCCGAGTTGCTCGGCGACGAAATGCTGCAGCTTTTCTATTTCATCATTGCGAAACTCGATCACCCGGCCGGTTTGCAGATCGATCAGGTGGTCGTGATGCGGGCTCGGCATTTCTTCATAGCGCGCGCGGCCATCGCCAAAATCGTGGCGTGCCAATATGTTAGCCTCTTCGAAGAGGCGCACCGTGCGATAGACCGTGGCGATGCTGATGCGCGGGTCGATCTCGGTCGCCCGGCGGTAGACCTGCTCGACATCCGGATGATCGGCCGAATCCGACAGGACACGGGCGATGATCCGGCGCTGCTCGGTCATCTTCAAGCCTTTGTCGAGGCAGAGCTGCTCGAGGCGTGAAATCATCGGATCGCGGTCCCGGCGGAGGGTGCCGGGGCATTATATCGGAAACCGCTCTGCGAGCCTATGTCCGCGACGCTTGGGTCCACGAGGTCTATCGCCGGCGGGCCGGCGTCGCGGTCAGCCGCGTCCCCGCCGCGCCCGCGTGCCCAGGCCGATCTCCTTGGCCAGCCGGCTGCGCTGCCGCGCATAGTTGGGCGCCACCATCGGGTAGTCGGGCGGCAGGCTCCAGCGCTCGCGATAGGCTTCGGGGCTCATGTTGTACGCCGTCTTCAAATGGCGTTTCAGCATCTTGAGCTTCTTGCCGTCTTCGAGGCAGACGAGGTAGTCGGGCTGGATCGACTTCTTGACGCTGACCGCCGGCTGCGGGCGGGTCACCGGCGCCGCCGGAACGCTGCCGATATTGGCGAGCGACTGGTAGACCTGGTTGATCAACTGGGCCAAATCGCCGACCGCCACGGTATTGTTGGAAACGTGCGCCGCCACGATTTCCGTCGTCAAAGCCAGCAGATCACCAGCCTGTTCCGTATCGTCCATGTCATCCTTCCTACCGTCGAACGCTTCGAGAAGCATAAGTAATGGGGCAAAGCCGCGCAATGCGGTATTTGTGGAATCTTGTCAGACTCTCTGCGACTTTCAATGCCTGCGCAGAACAGCCGCGAAACTTAGCCAGTATCCGCGCTCGCCGCAAACACTCATCATGGCGGTAAAAGAGGCAAAACCAGCCGCATGATCAAAGCGTCGGCCCTTCCGTCCGGGCGTCGGTAATAGCGGGCGCGGCGCCCGACAACGACAAATCCGGCCGAAGCATAGAGTTCGCTGGCGGGGTCGTTGTCGACCGCGACTTCGAGCACCATCGAAGGCAGACGACGGCGCACCGCCTCGTCGATCGCCGTCGCCAGCAAGGCCTGGGCGACCCCGCGCCGGCGCCAGCGCGGCGCAACGCCCAGCGACAGTATTTCGCATTCATTGCCGAGGTCGCGCACCAGGATGAAACCGGCCGGTTCGCCGTCCTCCCAGGCGAGCCAGCCGAACCCGCCCGACAACGCCATGACCCGCGCCAGCGCGCCGGCCTCCCACGGATCGTCCGGAAAGCAGGCGCGATGGAGGATCGCCAGCGCATCGACCGCGCCTTCGGGGATCGGTTCGATGCGTCGGCTCACGGCGTGTCGCGACGTGCTTTCGGGAAGCTGACGTCGGGCGGGCGCAGATAAAGCGGGCGGGCCGGGGCATCGAAATCGTCGCGGCATGCGCCGGCTAGGACGCCGAGCGCATCGGGCGCCGAGCCGGGGACAATGGTCACGCCGTCGCGGCCGGCAAGAGCGGCGGCGGCGCTTTCCGCGGCGTCGCCCGCGATCCGCAGTGTCCGGGCGCCGATCGAGGCCGCGACGCATCGGGCGAGTTCTTCGGGCAAGAGTGCTGCCGGCTCCCCGAATTGGCGGCCGTCTTCCGAGAAAATCTGCACGTAAAGATCCTCGCGCCGGCTATCGAGCGCGATGAGAATTGCCCCATCGCCTTCCGGCACAAGCGCGACGACCGCCGCGAAGCTGATGACACCGACGAGGCGCGCCTGCGCCGCCAAGACTAGGCCATGCGCCGCGGCAAGCCCGGCGCGAATGCCCGTAAACCCGCCCGGCCCGACCGACGCCGCGACGATATCGATGTCGCGCGGGGTTAGGCGTGCCGTCTCCATCACCCGATCGATCATCGGCAGCAGTGCTTCCGCATGACCATGACGCATCTTGTGCCGCTCATGCGCGAGCACCGCGTCGCCCAGGCCCACCGCCACCGAACAGGCCGAGCCCGCGGTGTCGAACGCCAGCACGACCGGCGCGCGCCGGTCGCCGCCGGTCGCGCGCGGATCGGGCATCAGGTGAGGGGGCGGCGGCGCCTCAGACGGCGCGCACCTCGACGACTTCAGGAATGTAATGGCGCAGCATGTTCTCGATGCCCGCCTTCAGGGTCGCGGTCGAACTCGGGCAGCCCGAGCACGAGCCCTGCATGTGCAAGTAGACAATGCCGTCCTCGAAATCCTCGAAGATGATGTCGCCACCATCCTGCGCCACCGCCGGTCGCACGCGGGTCTCGAGCAATTCCTTGATCGCCGCGACGACCTCGTTGTCTTCTTCACCGTCAGCCGTCGCAGCTTCTTGCGTCCCGGTGATCACTGGCAGCCCGGCGGTGAAATGCTCCATGATCGCCGCCAGCACCGCCGGCTTAAGCTGGAACCAGTCGCTGTCGCCCGCCTTGGTCACTGTAATGAAATCGCCGCCGAGAAAGATCCCGCTGATCTCGGGCAGCGCGAACAGGCGCTCGGCCAATGGCGAGCGCGCTGCCGCGGCCGCCAGATCGGTGAAATTCGCCGTTCCCGACTCCATCACCGTGCACCCCGGCAGGAATTTCAGCGTGGCCGGGTTTGGCGTCTGCTCGGTCTGGATGAACATTGCGGGCTCCATTAGGCGATTTGCAATCTATAGGATGGGGACTTTTGCTGCGGAATCCAACTAGCTCAATGCGTCGACCTGCTCGACGGTGAGGCCGCCGGGTACGATGGTGATCGGGATGCGCAGCCGCGCCGCCGTCTTGCCGGTAAGGAAGGTCACGAGCGGCCCCGGTCCGGCCGCCCCGGTGCCGGCCGCCAGCACCAGGATCGAGATGCCCGGTTCCTCGTTGATCAGCGCCAGGAGCTCGTCCTGTGCGCGGCCTTCGCGGATGTAGACGATCGGCATCGAGCCGGCGATCGGCGCGAACTGCTCGCACAGCCGCTGCATCAATAGCTCGGCCGCTTCGCGACGCTCCTCGCGGGCCAGTTCCTCGACCGAGATCCAATGCTGGAAATCGCCGGGCTCGATCACATGCAGCAGCGCGACGCGGCCGCCGGTATGCGCGGCGCGGCGCGCGGCATATTGCAGCGCCAGGTGATGCTCCGCAGTCTCGTCGACGACGACGAGAAACACACGCGATTGGGCGCTCTCGGCCACCGTCATGACTCCGCTATCGTCAGGTATGCGGTCAGGTGTTGCGGAAGGGCAGGCTCGCTATCCATCCTGCCACCACCGCCATCGTCACCGCAATCGCGCCGTAGGCGAGGGCGTCGCTGCGTGCGAAATCGAAGACAGCGGCGTCGACCCCGACTTTCGAGACGACGAGCGGCGTCGTCTGGCCGCCGACCACGTCCTTGTCGCGCACCAAGAACACCTCGACGAGATAGGTGCCGGTCGGGACGTTGGCGGGAAAGAAGAAGGTGGTTCGGAACAGCCGGTCGCCGAGAAAGGCGATCTTCTGGTGGCTGGGGGAAAACACCCCGTCCCGTTTGCGCACGTCGATGAGCGCGTCTGCGAACACTCGTAGACGGTCCGGCTCGGTGTCGGACCGGGCCTCGAATTTGAGATTGTCGGTGCCGATCTTGTAGAGCGCGGCCGCTGCGGGAGACAGCAAATCGTTGAGCGGCCGGCTCGCCGCGACGGCGTAGAAGCTCGGGATGTTGCCAAAGGTCACCGACTCGGTATTGGCCCAGATGCCGGCGATCTTGCCTTTGCGCCAGACCGTCACGTCGCGCTCCGGTCCGCGCACGACCGCGACCACATCGGCAAGGCCGTCGGTGGCGCCGAACAACACGACCGAGGCGCCGGTGAAGCCGGTAGTGATCGCGATCAGATGGCTGGTGAGGTCGGCAACGACCACGTCGGCGCGGGCCGCCGCGGAAAGCGCGACAAGACCGAGCAATGCCAGGCCGAGCCGGAGCCCGCTCATCCGCGCCCGTCTACCCACGCCCGGTCATCCATGATTGTCCGTCGGGATCACGAACAGATCCGCCGGCCGCAGCGTCAGGTCGCGGGCGAGGTTCGCGGCTACCGCGAGCACCAGGACCGCCAGCAGGAAGCGAAGCTGCTCGCCGCGCAGGCGGGTTCCGAAGCGCGTGCCGAACTGCGCGCCGATCACCCCACCGACCAGCAGCAGCAACGCCAGCACCGCATCGACCGTGTGGTTGCTGACCGCCTGCAGGATCGTCACGTTGGCGGCGACAAAGATGATCTGCAGCAGCGATGTCCCCGGCACCATCGAGGTCGGCATGCCG
>Ga0209006_10001546_pt1 | contig 20848 bp, 14 predicted proteins | sample JacPin_JW_Ref_O2_FD_188567 | JGI IMG/M metagenome (GOLD analysis project Ga0209006, IMG submission 188567) | Forest soil microbial communities from Algoma, Ontario, Canada - Jack Pine, Ontario site 1_JW_Ref_O2 (SPAdes) (version 2) | ecosystem: Environmental > Terrestrial > Soil > Boreal...
CACCGCGCTGATATTTTGCAAGGTATGCAGCAGCCCACCGTCCTTCTTCCGCAACGTCTCCTCGTAGTTCCGCAGCGCCCCGCGCTCCGCAATTGCGCTCACCAGCCGCGCCTTCGCCGCCGGCGTCGGATAGAGGTGCGCGCTAACGTCCGCCCGCAACAACTCTTCCGCAGTCAACAGTTGGTTCATCGACCCCGAGCGAAATCCTTCCATATCAAGCGTTACGAATTTGAATCCCAGGCCTTTGAATATGGAAGTAAACTGGGCGGCCATCTCGGGCGTCAATGCGCGAGCAAGTTCTTCGCGTGCAATCTCAATGCGCACAATCTCGCCATGATGGCGGACGCGAAATTGCCGAAAGCCGAGCATTCGCAGCGCGTCTTCGCCTCGTTCAATGACCTTCAGCGCTTCGGGAGTAACCTCGCGTCCATATTCCATGCGCGATGACAGGCACGCTGATGCGGGTTTATCCCAAACGCGCAAGTTGGCGTGGCGCGACAGTTCGCGGATTTCCGTCTTCGTGAGACCCGCTTCGAGCAGCGGTGCAAGCACTCGATGCTGACGTGCCGCATGTTGTCCGGGGCGAAAATCGCCTGCGTCATCCGCATTCACACCATACGCGATGGCGTCGAATCCGTTGGCCTCGCGGTAGCCCTCAAGAACCGTAAACAATTCATCTTTGCAGTGAAAGCAGCGCATGGAGTCATTGCGCACATAGTCTGGGTTATCGAGTTCTTTCGTTTTCACAACATCTGCCGGAATTGCCAGCTCGCGAGTGAAGGCGAGAGCATCTTCAAGATGAGTCCGCGCCAGGCTGGCCGAATCCGCAATCACGGCGAGCATGTGTCCACCGAGCACCTGGTGCGCCGTCCACGCCAGAAAAGCAGAATCCACGCCGCCTGAGTAGGCGACGAGCAACCGGCCATGTGCAGCAAGGCCGCGTCGCAGGCGTTCATTTTTTTCGTCGAGCATGTTGGCTGAAGTCACAAAATTCCTTCAAATGTCTATCCGCTCCGATTCAATCGGACGACGAAAAACTGCTTCTGGCCAGGGCTATCATTTCAACCGTGAAGTAGGCGGCCAAAAGGATGATTAAGGGCTGGACGGGATCCCGATAACTGGCGAAGTTGTGGGTGATGTAATAAACCACCGGAAACACCGCCAATATCGCAAGCCACACCCAATTTCGCCTGTCCTTCCACAGGGCCGCAGCCGCACCAAGCCACCCGGCAATGGAAAACACGATCCAGGAAAAAGGATACGGGAAATACCAGAATTCCACTATCCGGAGAAGAAAACGGCGGCCAAAAGCCGACGGATCGCGCAAGATGAAAGCGCGAGCCTCATCCAACTTTGCATCCATGAAAGGCAATTCGCCCAGGCGAACATAGTTGGTTGGGTCGTGGTCGGGAAAATCTCCTTCAAAATCCATAGTCCCATGCATACCCGGCCGATTTCCGACCCAAAGTTCCAAGCCAAAGTTATCGCGAATTGGAATGAGGCGTCCGAAAGTGGAATAATTTCTAGCCGACCACGGCGCCAGCGCTAACAAGATTCCCGCAGCGGCGACCCCAACTCGCGACCAGCGCATTGGAGTTGAGCCCGGTTTAGCGACGGCGAGCCAGCCCGCGTAAATCACAACCACGGTTAGCAGCGAGGTCTGTAGTAGAACGAGCAGCCCACAGTAAACGCCGAGAGCGAACCATCGGGATCGGTTGGATAGCGTCTTTGGAGTCCAAAGAAAAAGAGCAGTAAGCCCTAAAGCCGCCAAGCTGCCGTTGCTGAGGCTCACGGAAAGCGACGTTGAGCGATAGCCCCACGGCACCACCCAAAGCCACGCTGCAAACACTCCTGCTTTTTCGGAAAAGTGAAGTCTGCCAACGTGGTAAACCAAAATCGCAGTGATCGCACCGGCCAAAATGTTGATTGAGACTGCAGTCCAAGCCGATCGCACCGTGAAGATTCCGAAAACTTTGAACACGCCTGCCAACAACAACGGATACAGAGGGGGTTGCTGGGCCGTGGGCGTAGTGGGTGTATTGGCATAGGGAGAGGAAAATCCCAGTCCGGAGGCCAGCGCGGCCGCAATGTGCGATGGCTCGTTCTGCAGATAGAGCAATTGCGGGCCAAAGTACGTCGACAATATATAAGCGGCGCAGCCGAGGCGGGTGAGGAACGCAGCCACGAAAATGACTCCACGAGATGTGGCGAACCACGGCAAAGAATGCTCAGCCGAGGACGCGTTGGTAGGGGATTGTGAGCCCACTAATAAAGCCGCTCCTGCCGGCGCAGGTTGCCGAAGGCCCCCACATTCGCCAACGTGAAAGAAAAGCGGTACTGATTCTCGTTCCGCACCGATCCCAGGGCAAAACGCCGGTATTCCAGGCTGAGTCCGCAGCAGTCCCAGTTGTAACTGCTCTGCGCCGAAGCATATTGAAGCGAGCTGAGATTTGCGTCAACTCCAAAACTGGTGGCCGCGCTTAACCCGCGCTTATTAAGTTGTCCGTATCCAAACAGGACTCGAAACTGGTGGAATTCGCTTTCCGTCGCCTGCGTCAGCCTGGCTCCTATCGGAGTATCTATCACGCGCAGAAAGGCGTCGCCTCCGCCCATGGTGAACGCGCCGTAATGATAGTTAACCAATGCAGTGCTGCCATTAATCTGACCCGTTTTTATGTCGTAGTCCAGGTCCCACTCGGTATTGGTTCGCGGACTCGTCTCCACGCGCAACCGGGAAATAATGGGAGCGAAGCGCCTTTCGGAATCAAGAAAAGCGGTGCCGGTGAAATCGGCGGTCGACGCGAATACATTCCGTTCCCCTGACACCAGTGCATTCCCGAATGTGGGGTCGAAGAAATATTTCTGTCCAATCTCCCAACTCAATATCTCTCGCGGACCCGAAGCGCACGGTTGCGAACCCGCAATCTGAGGCACCTCCCACGGCACGGCGCCGACCTGCGGAACCCCGCCTATGGTCAGCGTGCTCATACTTTGCGCGTCGCAATCTTCGGCGTTCGGATCCACATGTTTGGCGTAAATGCGGTTCACGATTGAATACTCGACCTCATTGGTATTGGTGAGCACATCCGTCGCATCGAAACGCAGAATGTTAGAGAAGTTATTAACGCCGGTTACATAGTCGTACCGAATTCGCGGCTCGATCACGTGCTTCCACTTGCGCCCAAGCCAGGGACGATCAAAAACCCGTGTCAACGCCGGTGGCCGCACTTCAACCGATGTCTCCAGCGACCTGCGATCGATAAAATCGTCAGCCACCGCACCTTCGTACTGTTCGCTGTACAACGTATCCCGCAACGTAAGCTCGGGACGGAACGACCATCCCCGCCATTGCAAAGGCATGGAAAGCGACGGGGCCAGATCGAATCGCCCCACCAGGGCAGCCGTCCGAAGCCCGGGTGACGAACCTTCCGGAGCTTGGCGCCGCTGCAAACCCTCCGCCGCGCTTTCGAACGACCAGTACAGCGGCGTATTTCCTAACTGCCGCTCTTCGCCGGAAATAAGAAAACTCGGGGTATGCAGAATACGCACCAGCTCCGTCTGCGTGAGCGTGGTGCAGCCCGCATTCGTTTCCGTTTGCGGATTGCAGATCTCGAAGTTTTGATAGCGTTCGGCCAGGGCATTGAAGTGAAATCCGTTGGTCGTGTTCGAGAGGAAAATCTGCGACCGCACTTCTGAATCGATCGCCTGACTGTACACGTCGGTAAAAGCGATGCGGAACACAAACGAACTCAGATAGTCGACATTGGCCACGCCACGAAACGTTCCAAACGGGCGCTCGGCCAGAAAATGCGCATCCTCGCCGCCCTGGTCCACCGGCGGATAGCCTATGCCGCGATCCGCTATGCCTTGATAATTGAAGTAGACATAAGAGGTTTCACTCGGACGCGCTCGAAATTCTCCCCGTTGAAACCATCCACGCTTTGAATAGTATTCCGCGCCCAGCGTAGCGTCCGTGCTGCGGTTGAACACCCAGTACACCGAATCTCCGGCAATCAATCCCTTGGTTGAGGAGTTGCCAAAACTGGGGATCAGCAATCCGCTCTGGCGCTGCTCCTTTTGCACCGGATGGGTCACATAGGGAAAATAAAACACCGGTACACCCATCAACTGGAAGTCGCTGTTGTAAATCTTGGCGCTGCCATCTACATCTACCGAAATGCGATTCGCATTGAACAGCCACTTAGGGTGCGGCAATTCACAGGTCGTGACCGTACCCTGATGCACCAGGTAATGGTCGGGCCCTTGTTTATCAACGATCTTGCCGGTAAAGGCGAACGGGTTGGTGGTGGTAAGCACATAACGGGACTTCCGCATTTGCAATCCCACTGTTCCCACAACGCTATAAAAAGTGCCCACCTGGCTGCGGATGTTGTACGTGGAGTGGCTGGCCTCGATGTGCTCATCATAGGGTCCGCCATCCAGCAATACGTGACCTTCCGCCTCGCTGTCGCCCGTATCGGAGTTGTAGGTCATCTGATCGGCGTAGAGGATGTAATTGCGGTAGTGAATCTCCGCATTGCCCCGCAAATGAAAAATGGAGCCGTCTTTTTCCTGCTGCACCGACCGGATGGTAACTTCTTCTTCCGTCTGGCGGCCCGGAGCGGCCGGTAAAGCTGCGTCCGCCGCAGGGGGCAGCGTCTGGCTGGTTACTATCCCACAAGCGAGAAGCAGATGACAGACCCACGCGGCCGTGATAAAGATTCGAGAGCGGGTGATCATTATCGGTATTTGCGCGGGTGACGAGCAAGCTGGCGCGCGCTCAGCCAGCCGGTGTGCCAACTGACGTTAGCATGCGAGCGTCAAGCGACGCAAAATCCGCATGGTTGTATCCCCCGGTAGTTATGTTTCGATAGTTTTGCCCGGATAGTTATGCTTGGCCGGAATCCGGCCTCTGGCATTCTTCGCGACTCGCTTACAGCAACTCGACCCACCATCCCCGGTTTGATGCCGGAGTGATGACAACTGGATTAATGTACTGGTATTGACCTGCTGGTAGCGCTGTACTGGAATTCTGGTGGCGCTGTACTGGAATTGATGAGTGGATTGGGAACATTTCGAGCAGCCGCTGATCTAACGGCGGCAGATCTGCCGCCTGATGCGACGACGCCCGTTCCCCCAGCGGGAGACGAGCCCGCCATGCAACGAAATCTCTCCGCCAGTGACCACGCAACTAGCGAGGCGAGCACCGAGGCGCCTTCCGCCGCATATGCCAATGTCGATTCCTGGCGTGTGGAGGTAGCCGCTCGACTTGAGCGTTATCGCATACGCCGTAAGCCTAAGAGTCCCCGCTATCCATCGTTGCTCTTGCCCTTTGATTCTCCGGAAAGCTGGTCTCGCCCCGCCGCCTCGACGGCTGCACAATCGGCTCGAGATTTTGCTTTCGAGCAAGATCATGAACTGGCGGCCGCAGGTTCACTTCTCCCGATTCCGCGCGGCGTTGGAGATGAAGTCGAAGTTGAAGATGAAGATGAATCTGGATTTGCCCGAGCGCCGCAACCGCAGAAACGACATCGCTCTGCGGAGCCGGAACGAATGCCGGAGAGATATTCGGAACCAGTTCACGAGAGCTTTGCGAATGTCATCGAATTTCCACGCTCCGCCGCCCTTCCCGTGATCCATAGGAGCGAATTGGCCGAGCCCATTTTCGATCGTCCGCGAATCGTGGAAGCCCCGGAAATTCTGCCGCCGCCGCCCGCTTTAGGTGGCATGCTGATAGAAGCCGCCCGGACGGAAACAGTGGACGAGCGAGCGGACTTCGCCTCGCCGCTCTCATCCGCATCAATCAGCCATAGAATGCTCGCCGCCCTGGTGGATGGCGCTATCTTGTTACTAGCCCTGGCCGGCTTTGGCTTCATTTTTCTTCGTTGGAATCCGGCTTTCAGCGCCCTGATATCGACACCGAGTCTCAGTCAGAATCTGATCCACGGACCGTTACCGATCATCGCGGGAGTATTTGCGGCGCTCGCGATCGTTTTGTGGATCGCGTACGAATTCCTGTTCACGGTATACACCGGCGCCACCCCCGGACTACGCGCCGCTCATTTGAAGCTGGCCGCATTCGACGGCTCTCCACTCAATCGCCGTGCCCGCCGCTGGCGGGTATTGGCGTCGTTCCTCTCCGCTTTCTCCGCTGGACTCGGCTATCTCTGGTCCTTTCTCGATCAAGACGGATTGTGCTGGCACGACCGCATCACGCACACGCACGTGCAACCTTCACGCTGATTCAAAGGTCTGCTTCAGACCAGATTCTCCAGCGCCGCGCGCAACTCGGGAAAGTGGAATGGATAACCGCTGGATCCGAGCTTTCCCGGTTGCACCCGCTGGCCTGCGAGCAACATTTCATCCGCCGCTTGCTGGCCGAATGCAAGCCGCAGCGCAAATTCCGGCACCGGAAAAATTGCGGGTCGATGCAGCACCGACGCCAGAGCCTTGGTGAATTCGGCATTGCGCACCGCACTCGGCGCGACTAGATTCACCGGACCGGAAAGCGCTTCCGTCTGCATCGCGTGATGAATGCCCCCCACGATGTCCTCCACGTGAATCCAACTCATCCACTGCCGGCCTGATCCGATCCGCCCGCCCAGCCCCAGTTTGAACGGCGTCAACATTTTCCCGAGCGCGCCGCCCTTCGGGCTAAGCACGACCCCAAAGCGGACATTCACCGTGCGAATGCCTGCTTCGGATGCAATACGGCTGGCATCCTCCCACTCGCCGCAAACTTCGGCCAGAAATCCGCGCCCCCTGGCGCTCTTTTCACCCAGAATCTCGTCGCCCCGATCCCCATAGAATCCAATCGCTGAAGCGCAAATCAATACGCGCGGTTTCGCGTCGCTCTGCGCCAACGCCGTGGCCAAGTGCCGCGTCCCGAGAACCCGGCTGTCGCGAATGGCGCTCTTTTTCTGGTTCGTCCAGCGCCCCACCACACTCTCGCCCGCTAGGTGGACCACCGCATCGAAGCCCGACACTTTGCCTGCCGATAACGGAGCCAAAGGATCCCAGGAAAGCTCCGCCTCGTTTTTCGCAGTCCCGCGAACAAGTCGCGTTACCTGACTCTGCGGCGCGAGCGAAGCCAGAAGCGCGGTCCCAATCGGCCCCGACGCTCCAGTAACCAGAATGCGGTCCACATTCCACCTCTTCTGCCAGGTTTAGAGTAGCAGCCCTGAAATGGCATTTATTTATGGGTGCCCTGTGCGGTCGGGAAGTAGTCGCGCGGTTGCGCACGCCTTAAGACTGTAGACCACGGCAGCCGCACTGCTGAAATAGCTTCCCACTGCGCTAAAATCAAACATGGCGACGTTGCGTCAACAGATCGCGACGAATGTTTTGACGGTGACGCGCTTCCGCGAGCTGATGAAAAAGCTTCGCGAGAATCGTCCGAACGACGATCTCGACATCGTCAAGAGAGCCTACGAGTTCTCGCAAAAGCATCACGCCGGACAGTCCCGCGCCTCCGGCGAGCCTTACCTGGTCCATCCCCTCGAAGTCGGCAACGTCCTCGCCGACATGAAAATGGATGCCGTCTCCATCGCTGCCGGACTGCTTCACGATTCCGTCGAAGACACCTCGGTCACCACCGTAGAGATTCGCCAGGAATTCGGCGAACAAGTCGCTCACATCGTCGAAGGCGTCACCAAGATCAGCAAAATTGACTTCTCGTCGAAAGAAGAAGCGCAGGCCGAGAACTTGCGCAAGATGATGCTCGCTATGGTCGACGACATTCGAGTCGTCCTCATTAAACTAGCTGACCGCCTGCACAATATGCGGACGCTCGAGCATCTCAACCCCGAGCGCCAAGAGAAAATCGCCAAAGAAACACTCGAAATCTACGCGCCGATCGCACACCGCCTGGGCATGGGCAAAATCCGCGGAGAACTTGAAGACCTCGGTTTCAAGTACGTCGATCCCATCGGATACGATCAAGTTCGCCTGGCAGTGGAGTCAAAGCGCAAAGCCGGCGAAGCTTTTATAACCCGGGTAGAAGGAGTCTTGCGCGATGGCCTGAAAGAAGCCGGCATCACCGGACGAGTCGAGAGCCGCATCAAGCGCCTCTACAGCATCCACAAGAAATTAATCCGCCAGAAAATCAGCGTTGACCAGGTTTACGACCTTTACGCCATGCGCGTGATTACCAACTCCGTGCAGGATTGCTACGCCGTGTTAGGCATCATTCATAACCTGTGGCGTCCCGTCCCCGGACGTATCAAAGACTTCATCGCCATGCCTCGGCCCAATCTTTATCAGTCGCTCCACACGAGCGTCATCACCGAGACGGGCGAGACGTTCGAAATTCAGATCCGCACCGAAGAAATGCACAAGATGTGCGAGGAAGGAATTGCCGCGCACTGGAAATATAAAGATGGTCCCGTCTCCGCCGAAGACGAGCAGCGCCTGGCCTGGCTGAGACAGGTTGTGGAGTGGCAACGCGACGTTTCCGATCCCAACGAATTCCTCTCGACTCTAAAAGTCGATCTCTATCCCGAAGAGGTTTACACCTTCACGCCGAAAGGCAAAGTGTTAGTCCTGCCACGGGAATCCACCCCCATCGACTTCGCTTACTCCATTCACACCGAGGTAGGACATATCTGCACCGGCGCAAAAGTCAACGGGCGCATGGTTCCCCTCCGCCACAAACTACACTCCGGCGACATCGTGGAAATCATCACCCAGCCGGGACACAAGCCCAGCCGCGACTGGCTCGCCATCGTCAAATCATCACGAGCGCGCAACAAGATTAAACACTGGCTCAATGTCCACCAGCGCGAGCGCGCCATAGAAATCGGCAAGAAGCTGGTGGAAAAAGAAGGACGCAAATATCGCATCTCGCTGAAAGACATCAAGGAAGCCGACTGGCAGCGGGCCGCCAGCGAATACGGATTGGGCCGTCCCGACGATTTGATGGCCGGCATCGGCTACGGCAAATATTCAGCGAGACAGGTGTTGGCGAAATTCGCTCCCGCCGGAGCGCAGCCCATGTCGGACACCGAAGAACAAGCCTCCAACCAGGGCTTCACCAGCGTGGTGCGAAGGGTCTTCGGCGGAGACACCAACGCCATCGTAGTCCGCGGACAAGGCGACCTGCTCGTCTATCGCGCCCGCTGTTGCAACCCCATTCGCGGAGAAGCCATCGTCGGCTATGTAACCCGCGGTAAAGGAGTAGCCGTCCACTCCGCGAACTGTTCGAATGTCACCAATCTTCTCTACGAACCGGAACGCCGCATCGACGTACTCTGGGCCGGAGACAAAGATGGCCAGCCCATTTCCTATCCTGTAAAAATCACCTTGCTCTGCGACGATCGCTTCGGAATGCTGAAACAAATCACCGCCGTCATCAGCGACACCCACACCAACATCCGCAACATAGAGGCCCGCAGCCAGAATGGACAAGCCAGCGTAGACGTAGTCCTCGAAATCGCCGACCTCAAACACCTGCAGAAAATCATGGATGGAGTAAGACAGATTCCCGGCGTGCATGATGTGCAGAGGCTGCAGAAGATCTAAGCTAACTTCGGGGAAAATTGGATTTTTGTGACGCGCAAGTTTTGCCTGTTGCTGAGCCTCAGCAGTGCGGGGTGAAGCGAGGACGCCCGCCCTTTTTCATCACCAACTCTCTGTGCCACCCATCACAGACAGCCAAACCGCCTCATGCCACAATGGATCCGTGAAATGGTGCAGTGAAGGGTCTGCGGGCCGTTCTCAGGAGCCTCCCCTCAAACAGCCGCAAAACCGATTTTTCAGTGCTCTTTGACAACTTATAGACGCTAACTCCTTATCGATGAGGCATTTGTGAATAAGTCCTTACAATTGAGGCATTTAAAAATGGCCCTCCCTAAATCGCTGATTCTAATGCCGTTCCAACGACATTAAAAAAGGGGGGGTAGGGGGTCAGCCGAAAATCAGTTGATTGCAGCTCTGGCGAAACTCCCCCTTCGACCCGGAGATTTTCGTAAGAATGCAGAGCCAATTCGCGAAATTCCAATCGCAAACATCGCCCCGAGTTCCGAGACAGTTGCCGCCAAAGTTGCCGAGAAAGTTCTGGCCAAGTTTTGCGAAATTCCAGGACGAGAAAAAAACTTTCGGAAGAACGAGCAGCAAAGTCCCGCTATCCAATCGCCCGGGGTCACAGCGCGACATAACGGTGAAATCACCGAACCATTCGCACGCCATCTCCGTATACACTCTACGGTCACTGGTTATGGGGATAGTGGCTCTGCAGAAACTGGTTCGGGAGAAATACTGAATGAGAAGTTCGCGTACCCTTCTGGCCTTGGTCGCCGGATGCTTGATTGCCCTCAGCACAGCGTTTCACCCAACGATTGCCCTCGCACAATCGACTTCGGCGAACGAGATGCCGTCGGTTATCCAGGTTCCACCGGAAGCGCAGCCTTCGTCGCATTTCGATGCCGTCGCAGCCACTAATGCTTATCTCGCGCAAATTCCCGCTGACAAAACAGCTCGCTCCGATGCCTATTTCGAGGGCGGCTATTGGATGATTCTTTGGGATTTTCTATACGCTGTCGCGGTCGCGTTGCTGTTGTTGAATCTGCGATGGTCAGCCCGCATGCGCGATTTATCGGAGCGCGTCACTCGCTTCAAACCCATTCACACCTTTGTCTACTGGCTGCAATATCTCGTGCTGACGACCATACTCTTCTTCCCATTGACGGTTTACGAAGACTACTTCCGCGAGCATAAATACGGACTCGCCACGCAGACCTTCGGTCCGTGGATGGGCGATCAGATGAAGGCCCTCGCGGTGGACCTCGTTCTCGGCGGCCTTCTTGCCATGTTGTTGTTTGGCGTCGTGCGACGGCTTTCGAGGACGTGGTGGATTTGGGGCGCGGCGGTTTTCATTGCCTTCTCGATTTTCACTTTTCTCATCTCACCCGTCTATATCGTCCCGCTGTTTAATAAGGTCTCCCGATTGGACGATCCGAAAGTAGTCGATCCTATCTTGAGCATGGCTCGAGCCAACGGAATCCCCGCAAAAGACGTGTTTGAGATTGATGCCTCGCGTCAGACAACACGCATGAGCGCCAACGTCAGCGGCTTTGCCAATACCATGCGCATCACACTGAACGACAACCTGTTGCGCCGCGGCTCGCCTGAGGAAATTCAAGCGGTCATGGGCCACGAGATGGGCCATTACGTTCTGAACCATATCTACAAGAGCATCATGTTCTTCGTAATCCTGATCGTGCTCGGCTTCGCCTGCCTGCATTGGGCGCTGAATTGGGCTCTCCAGCGCTGGGGTCAGAAGTGGCAGATTCGTGGCGTTGGCGACACGGCGATTTTGCCCCTGGTCGTGCTCGTGGTTTCAATCTTCGGTTTCGTGTTGACTCCCATCGGCAACACTTTCACTCGTACCACCGAATACGAAGCCGATATGTACGGCTTGAACACGAGTCGTCAACCAGATGGATTCGCGCAAGCGGCGATTCATTTAGGCGAGTATCGAAAAATGAATCCCGGACCGATAGAAGAATGGATATTTTTCGATCATCCGAGCGGACGCAACCGCATCTACGCCGCGATGAGGTGGAAAGCGGAAAACTTGAAGTTGTTCGTGCCTCCGCAGCCGTAAGGTCCGCGGAGTAGTAGGCTGAGAGCAGAGGTCGCCTGATGGCTCGCTGTCTTCTTTATTACATCACCGACCGTAGCCAGTTTAGCGGCGACGAGAGCGCGCGCTACAGTGCGCTGCTCGCCAAAGTTGCCGAAGCCGCACACGCCCAAGTCGACTACATCCAACTGCGTGAAAAAGATTTGTCGGCGCGGCAGTTGGAGGCTTTGGCTCGGGAAGTGATCGGTGTAGTGCGGGAAAGTTCTCCGTCGACACAAGTCTTGATCAACTCTCGAACCGACGTTGCGCTCGCCGTTAGCGCCGATGGAGTTCACTTGCGCGCGGATGACATTGCGCCGGACGAAGTACGAAGCATCGTCGCGCAGGTCGTCTTCACTGCGGTTGGACGCGACCTGCGTACCGATCCCTTCCTTGTCGCCGCTTCCTGTCACGAGGTGGCTGATGTGACTCGCGCCCAGTCCGAGAACGCCGACTTTGCCGTATTCGCCGCGATATTCGGCAAAAGCGGAGTTCCAGGAGTAAGCCCTGCGGGAATCGCGGCCTTGCGTGAAGCCTGCCAAGCGAAAATTCCAGTGCTTGCTCTCGGCGGCATCACCATTCAGAACGCCGCTGAGTGTCTGAGCGCCGGAGCCGCTGGCATCGCCGGCATCCGCTTATTTCAAGACAACAAGATTGAAGATGTAGGCCGCGCAGTAAGAGCAGCCTGACAATATGGAATTAACGCGAGTATTGTCGACTGCAAAAGAAGAAGATGAGGATATTTCTGGGCTCGTCCTGATACCTGCAGCGTCGTTTCTTATGGGCTGCGAGTCGGGACAAGAGTGTGAGCGGCCTGTACATCGCATTTGGGTCGATGAATTTCTGCTGGCCGCTTGCCAGGTAACGAATGCCGAATACGGAAGATTCCTGCGCGAGACCGCTGCATGCTCTCCGCCTCCGTTTTGGAATGATCCAGCATTCAATCACCCGCAGCAGCCCGTCGTTGCGGTGTCGTGGTACGAAGCTATCCGCTATTGCGAATGGCTGAGCACCGTCGGCGGCGGAAAATATCGCTTACCGACCGAGGCGGAGTGGGAACTTGCTGCGCGTGGAGGACTCGAGGAGGCTCTTTTTCCGTGGGGCGATTCGCTTCCCGAATCGCTGTCGAACTATGCCAATCGTTGCGATGCTTATTGGAAGTCCGGACCCGAACCAGTGGGCCAGACTGAAGCGAATGGTAACGGCCTCTTCAACATGTGCGACAACGTCCACGAGTGGTGCGGGGACTGGTATGCGGCCGATTATTATGCCAAGTCGCCGGAGCGCAATCCTCGCGGACCGCAAAACGGCGAGCGGCGCGCTTCTCGCGGTGGCTCGTGGCGTCACCACGTAAAGATTTCCCGATGCGCCGCTCGATCCAGTATTCCTCCTGAGTTTAAGTATGCGGATTATGGATTTCGTGTCGCTTGCGACGCTGCCAACTCGAGCATGGAAACCGCTCGTCACAGTCTGCGTGAAAGCGCCTGATTCAGAAGGGCTCCGCGCGCCCGCGGCATTGGTCGTAAAATGCATGAAGAAGTTAAAGGAAGTTGAATCTAATGACTGAGCTTGCCACTCACTATCTCGAAGAAATGAAGCGCCAGTTTCGCGGCCACAAGCGCATGGGTGAAGCCGCGTTGGCGCAACTGGATGAGAAGGATTTCTTTGTAGCTCTTGATCCGGAATCCAATTCCGTAGCAGCGCTGGTCAGACATATCGCGGGCAATGCTCGATCACGCTTTACCGACTTCCTGACCAGCGATGGCGAGAAGCCAGATCGCTTTCGCGATCGGGAATTTGAAGTTTCCGACAAGACTACTCGCGCAGAAGTGATGCGGTGGTGGGAACAAGCATGGGAGCACGTCTTCTCGGCGCTCGACTCGTTAACCCCCGCGGACATGCTCGCCACGGTGACCATCCGCCAGGAACCACACACGGTGATGCAGGCTCTGAATCGGTCGTTGGCGCATTATGCGCAGCACATTGGACAAATCGTCTTCCTGGCAAAACATCTGCGCTCCTCACAATGGCAGACGCTCAGTATTCCCAGGGGAAAGTCGGAAGAGTATAAGATCGCGATTCCGAAAACACATGCCATCGGAACCCCTAAAGCTTAAAAGTGATCTCTGTGATCCACGCAATCCAGACCATCCGTGCGGTCGGCCGCGCAATAACGCGGAGTGTAGAATAAACAGTTTGCGCTTCTAATTTCGCACTCATGAGGGGGCTTGATGCCCGGAACTATGCAGGCAGTCGTTAAGGCGGAAGCCGCGCCGGGCGCGGAAATCCGCGAAGTAAAGATTCCCACCTATGGACGCAATGACGTCCTGGTAAAGGTCAAGGTTGCTTCCATTTGCGGCACCGATCTGCACATTTATGAATGGGATCGTTGGGCGCAGGGACGGATTCATCCGCCGCTAATCCCCGGACACGAATTTTGCGGCGAGGTGGTTGCCTTCGGCGACGAGGTCACCAGTGTTAAGGAAGGCGACTTTGTATCCGCCGAAATGCATGTCGCTTGCGGCAAGTGCTTACAGTGCCGCACCGGCGAAGCGCATATTTGCCAGAACGTAAAAATCATCGGCGTCGATACCGATGGAGCTTTCGCTGAGTACGTGGTGATACCCGAATCGAATATCTGGAAGCTCGATCCCGCGATCCCGCAGGAATACGCTTCTATTCTCGATCCGCTGGGCAACGCCGTTCATACCGTGCTAGCCGGCGAAATCGCCGCGAAGACCGTCGCGGTCACCGGCTGCGGACCGATCGGGTTATTCTCGATCGCGGTCGCGCGGGCGGTCGGTGCGACAACCATTTTTGCCATCGAAGTCAACGAACACCGGCGCAAACTCGCGACGGCAATGCATGCTGACTACGCGCTCGACCCGTCGAAAGAAGATGTGCGCGCAATTGTCGCTGAAAAAACCGGAGGCTTCGGTGTAGATGTTGTCCTCGAGATGGCCGGACATCCTGACGCAATTCGCACCGCATTCGATATTGTCCGCCGCGGCGGGCGCATCTCGCTCCTAGGCCTCACCTCAAAACCGATCGCGCTCAACTTCTCGGAAGACATTATCTTCAAAGGCATCACGGTTCAAGGCATCAACGGTCGCCGCATGTATCAGACCTGGTACCAAATGACCGCTTTGCTGAAGAGCGGACGGTTGGACCTTCATCCCGTGATTACCGACCGAATTCCAATGAAGGATTTCTCGAAAGCCATGGCGCGTCTGAAAACAGGCGAGGCGAGCAAGATATTGGTGTATCCGAACGGAACGAAGCCGTAAAATAAGTGCCGTGGTTGCGGAGAGTTGGCCGAGTGGTTGATGGCACCGGTCTTGAAAACCGGCATACCTGAAAGGGTATCGGGGGTTCGAATCCCTCACTCTCCGCCATTCAATTTAAAGTCCGGAACCTCTGCCGGGATAATAGATCGGACGTGTAATCTCCGAAAACGTCTATCGCGGTTCTGATGGTCGAGCCCATGCTGGACTTGTCTTGAAAGGCTCTCGAGGTCGCCAAATAATCTAAACTAGGTTGAACCGTGCGGAGGGCTCGTATTTTTCAATAGCAATCACGCATCGCGGCACGTAGTTTAAACGTCGCAACGATGAAGGTAAGCTGGTGGCGTCGTTTACCGAAGTTAACCAAATGACTGGCTGGCACAAACCGGATCGCGCCCTCCGAGCACCGGCAGTCGGCAATGCGATGTTTCAAGGTTTTTGCAGAGCGTTCTTCGCCTGCTATTGTCCACTCACGGTCGAGGGTCTCGATCACCTTCCTAACGAGCCTTTTCTGCTCTGCAGCAATCACGCGAGCCACATTGATAGCGCGGTGCTGATGACCGCCAGTGGACGCAGCTTTCGCAGCTTTGCTCTGCTCGGCGCCAGTGACTATTTTTTTCATTCAAGAACGGTGCGCTGGTCGGTATCGCCGCTGATGAATGTCATTCCGATCGAACGCCAGCCCGGTCCCAAATCGCTGGCTACCAGTTTGGAGGAATGCCGTCGATTCCTGGAGGAAACTGGAGGCGGTCTGATTCTCTACCCAGAAGGCACGCGATCGCCTGACGGCGAGATGCGGACTTTCAAAACTGGCGCCGCGTTGTTTGCGAGCAGACTCGCGATTCCGGTGGTTCCCGCATACATCGAAGGGAGCCACCGAATTTTATCTAAGGGACGGTCGATGCCGCGTCCTCGCCCGCTAACGGTGCGCTTCGGAAGAGCATTGGCCTTCGCTGCGCCTTCCACGAGCGGAGAATCCCTTCGAGATCGGCGGCACGTTTTCGTCGAAGAACTCTGTCGGAGTATCCGGCTGCTCAATCTTGGCGATCGCACTCCGGAGTTCGCAGGCGAGGTGCAGAAAAGGGATAACATCAAAGGGTTGTCGCGGAAAATATCGCCGCAATAATCATGGTGGCGCTGCGCTCACATCGCGGCGCCCGCGCCTTCACCGACGCATGACGGAATAACGACACACCCGAACGCTGAGCGTATATATTGCCCGCACTGATCGGAGACGAACGTCATGGCTTACGAGCCGAGGCATATGAAATGGTGGGGTTGGGGAAATGAGGATGTAAATTTCAATGCCCGCAACCATCCGGGTTTTTGGCCTTATGCGAAAGCCGAGCTTGAAATTGAGAAAGATGATTTCAGGGGGCGGGACTGGAAACTCGAAGACATGGAACTGCCTGAGGCCTGCATCGACGAAACGTTCCTGGTGAAATTGCGTTCCTCCCTGGGATCCACACAAATCTCGGATCTCCGCAAGGAGCGCGTGATTCATGCCTTTGGCAAGGGATTTCGCGACCTGTTTCGGCTGCGCCGCGGCCTTGCGACGAGTGCACCGGATCTAGTTGTATACCCGGAAAGTGAGCGCGATGTGTGCTTGACGCTTCGCGCTGCGGCCGAGCGCGACGTCGTAGTAATCCCATTCGGGGGAGGATCGAATATTTCTGGCTGCCTGGAACGGATGGAAGCTCGACGGATGACGGTTTCCCTTGACATGCGGCGCATGCGGCGTGTGTTGGACGTGGATGAACGATCGTGCACGGCACGGATTGAGGCCGGAATTTTCGGCCCCGATCTTGAGCAACAATTGGCCGCACATGCGATGACACTTGGCCACTTTCCAGATTCATTTCTCCACTCCACTCTCGGGGGCTGGATCGCCACCCGATCCGCAGGAATGCAAAGTGATCGCTACGGCAAGATCGAGGACATGGTGATCTCCCTGCGCATGGTGACTTCCGAAGGCGTATTGGCGACACGCACGGTTCCCAAGTCTTCGAACGGCATCGACGTAAATCACCTCTGCATTGGCAGCGAGGGAACGCTCGGAGTGATCACCGAAGCCACGATGCGAGTCCATGCTCGGCCGGATTCACGAGTGGTGCACGGTTATCTGTTTCCAGAATTTGAGGGTGGCCTTGAGGCGATGCACGAATGCGTGCGGCAGGAATGTATGCCTGCCATGGTCCGACTCAACGATCCTGACAAGACCGCGCTGTCACTGGCGTTCCGGCCACCGGCATCGCGTTTTTCGAAAGTTGCGAGCAGCGTATTCAAGAACTATCTCCGCGCCAAAGGTTTCGCCCTGCCCCGAGCCTGCCTGATGCTGACTGCTTTTGAGGGCAAGCAAGCGCGTGTTGCTCGCGTGTTGCGCCAAGTGGATGCCATCTACCGGAAATTTGGTGCGATCAGTACCGGAGCAACCTCGGGGAAGTCGTTTGAGGCTACAAAATATGACTTTCCTTATATTCGCGACTTTCTGCTCGACCATAATGTCACCACCGATGTAAGCGAGACGTCGACGGTGTGGAGTAACATTCTTCCCCTTTATCAGGGGACGATGGCTGTGCTTCGCGCCGGTATCCTTGAAAGCGGAGCGCGTCCGTGGGCTGGATGCCACATCAGCCACACCTATCAATGCGGTGCCAGCGTGTACTTCACTTTCGGTTTCAAGCAACAGGCAGGACGTGAAATGGAGCAGTATCTCCGCGTGAAGCGGGCGGCGCAACAATCGTTTATCGACCGAGGCGCCACTGTCTCTCATCACCACGCGGTTGGAACCGAGCATTTACCGTGGTTGGCCGACGATATTTCTCCGCTTGGTGTGCAAGCGATCGGCGCGGTCAAACGAGGGCTTGACCCAGGCAACATCATGAATCCTGGACGCCTGCAGCCATCTCTAACTCCGTTCGAAGAATGGGAGCGCGGGGGTAATCGTACAGACTCCAGCTTTACGGCTCACTTATCGGCCTCAGGTCGTGAAATGCTGCAGAGCAGGAATGAGACGACACCCGGCAAATAGTTGAGGCACTGTTCCCGCGTTACGAGATTGGGAATCAGACATGAATTTCCGTTAAGTTGGACCCGTTAGTGAGCAGCGTGTGTAGGCGTTAGCGCGAGACTGCGGCGTCCGCTGGCATTTTTCGGTGATACGATAGTTGTCGAAGAGTTGTTCTGCCAGCAGCCCTTCTGAGTTTTTCAGCATCGAAGTTCCACCCCCGGAGCTTCGATAGAATGATCGAAACCACTCCGTCGTCTTCGATTTGGCATCGCTGCCAAATTCTAGAATTTTAGTTTCTGAATCCCGAGGTACGCTATGAAACCAGCTTTCCGTTCGCCAAGATTCCTTACATTTGCTGCAATCGTATTTCTATCGCTTCTTTCCGCTCTGATCTTTCGCTTCGAAAAATCGGTTTTGGCTGCGCCGGCATTCGGCGGTGTGCTCACCAATCACAACAACAATATGAGGACGGGATGGAATCCGAGCGAAACCGCACTCAACCTGAAGACGGTCAACTTCAATACTTTCGGAAAGTTATTTATGATCGCCACTGACGGACGCGTCGATGCCCAGCCCCTCTATGCGCCGAGCGTGGCTATTGCGAACAAAGGCACGCACAACCTGCTCTTCGTAGCGACTGAAAATGATACGGTGTACGGATTTGACGCGGACAGCGGAGCGACACTGTGGAAGTCCAGCGTGCTGGTAACCGGCGAAGTCCCTTCGGATGACCGCGGATGCAGCCAGGTGACGCCGAAAATTGGTGTTACTTCGACGCCGGTGGTTGATCTTGCGGCTGGTCCGCATGGAACGATCTATCTGGTCGCGATGAGTAAGGATTCGAAATCGACTTACCACCAGCGCTTGCACGCCCTCGACATCTCTACCGGCAAGGAGGAGTTTGGCGGACCTGTCGAAATTGCCGCCAAATATCCCGGGACAGGAGACAACAGCGAGAACGGCTTCGTAGTTTTTGATCCGAAAAAATATAAAGACCGTGCCGGATTGCTGTTGCTGAATCACGTTGTGTACACGACCTGGGCCTCCCATTGCGATGACCGCCCTTATACAGGATGGGTCATCGGCTACAACGAAAATACCCTGGCGCAGCAGTACGTGTTGAACGTGACGCCGAATGGAAGCGGCGGCGCAATCTGGGGCGCGGCGGCCGGTCCGGCGGCAGACTCTAATGGAAACATTTTCTTTCTCGATGCGAATGGAACGTTCGATCCGACGTTGAATAGCAGCGGTTTTCCAGTCGATGGCGACTACGGAAACGGAATTCTTAAGCTCTCGATCAAGAAGGGGCAACTTACGGTGTCCGACTACTTCAACATGTTCAACACGGTGAGCGAGTCAGACGCGGACGAGGATCTGGGATCCGGCGGCGGCATGGTAATACCCAACTTCAAAGATGGAAGCGGAGTCATGCACCAACTGGTTGTGGGTGCCGGAAAGGACCGAAACATCTATCTCGCGAATCGGATGAAAATGGGGAAGTTTGATGCCAACAATAACAGTCAGCTTTATCAGGAGCTGACGAGTTCGCTCGCGGGACCGATGTTTTCCGCTCCGGCTTTTGCCGGTGGCACGATTTATTACGGAGCGCTCGGCGATTCCATCAAGGCTTTTCCCTTCAACTCCAAGGGCATGTTGAATGCAAAACCTGCGTCCGAAACGGCGTCGACATTCAGATCGCCGGGAGCGACACCCAGCATCTCCGGGAATACCTCCCAAAACATGATTTTGTGGGCCGTTGAAAATACCGATCCTGCGGTGCTGCACGCCTACAACGCAAAAGATCTCAGCGTGGAGTTGTACAACTCTTCGCAGGCGCCGCACGGACGCGATCACTTTGGCAACGGCATCAAGTACGTGGCGCCAACCATCGCCAATGGCAAGGTCTACGTAGGAACAGCAACTGGCGTGGGCGTGTTGGGTCTGTTACCTTAACGAACCCTCAATACCCTTAACGAACCTGGGCCGCGCATAAGCATACGATGACTTGAGGAGCGAGAGAACCCGTTTGACTCCGCATTCGCTTAGCGAGAGAATACGTAGGATTTTCTTCCCTGCAAGTTTTCGCACAGGGCCCGGTTGTTTCTCGGCTTAATGTATTTCCATTGAACCAGCGACTTTGAAAAAGTTGGTCCTGTGCGAGTAATCTGACTCCCCGCCGCATCGCCCGCGCCGGAGGTATTGATCTTATATGCCGAGAAATATCGTCATCTGTTGTGACGGAACCGGAAATGAATACTGCGCAGCCAACTCGAACGTCGTAAAGCTTTATTGGACCCTTTCAGACGAGCAGAAGCAGGTTGCCTATTATCATCCCGGCGTTGGAACGATGGGGGCCAGGAACGCTCTGACGGCGATCGGCAAATGGTGGACGGAGACGCGGGGACTCGCTTTCGGCTATGGTTTCTCAGACAACATAGCGGATGTCTATTCGTTTCTGATGCGGGAGTTTACTCCCGACGATCAGGTTTTCATCTTTGGTTTTAGTCGCGGCGCGTATACGGCGCGCTCTCTCTGCGGGCTTCTGCACATGTTCGGCTTGCTGACGCCTGGAAACGAGGCGCTCATTCCGTATGCGTTGCGTCTCTACAAGAGCAACGATCCCGACAAATTCGAACTTGCGCGAGGATTTCGAACAACTTTCAGCGTCCCTTGCAATCCTCATTTTGTCGGATTGTGGGACACGGTCACGTCCGTGGGGTGGATACTCGATCCCATTCACGTACACGGCGGCCACTTGCCTTATACCGCGTCATTGCCGGACGTCGACGTCGTGCGGCACGCTGTCTCGATCGATGAGAGGCGCGCGTTTTTTCGGCAGAACCTGTTTAAGACTCCACCTCCGCCCAAGCAGGATTTGAAAGAAGTTTGGTTTGCCGGCGTCCATTCAGACATCGGGGGCAGTTACAGCGAAAGTGA
>Ga0209006_10001547_pt1 | contig 20847 bp, 20 predicted proteins | sample JacPin_JW_Ref_O2_FD_188567 | JGI IMG/M metagenome (GOLD analysis project Ga0209006, IMG submission 188567) | Forest soil microbial communities from Algoma, Ontario, Canada - Jack Pine, Ontario site 1_JW_Ref_O2 (SPAdes) (version 2) | ecosystem: Environmental > Terrestrial > Soil > Boreal...
TTCGTCCCGGCTGTATCCAAACTCTTTTTCCGCCCGAACATTCAGCAGAACGATTTCTCCGGCCACGTTTACCACCACCATGGCATCGGGCGCCGCTTCCAAAAGCCCACGGTACCTAGCTTCGGACTCCTTGCGCTCGCTAAGATCGTGGCTGAACTCAGAAAATCCTCGAAGATTTCCGTCCGCATCGCGCAACGCGGTAAACACAACGCTCGCCAGGAATTGCGAGCCGTCTTGCCGAACGCGCATGCCTTGCTCTTCGTGCCGACCACTGGCGGCCGTCATGCTCAGTATTTCCTCAGGCCTGCCCCGCTCGATCTCTGCGGGAGGGAAAAAACAGGAGAAATTCTGGCCGATAATCTGGTCAGCGCTGTAACCCTTGATTCGCTCGGCACCGGCGTTCCAATTAAGGATCTGGCCCCGCGGGTCCATCATGAAGATGGCATAATTCTGAACCCCGTCAAGCAGCAGCCGATATCTCTCTTCGCTTTCCCGGAGCGCGTCCTCCCCAAGCCGGCGCCTTTCTTCCATCCGCGCCAGATGCTCCTCGGCACTCTTGCGCACGCTGATATCGCGGATCGCCGCCGTTACTAGAATTCCTTCGGCGCTTTCCAGCGGGCTCAGCATAATCTCGAGGGGAAACTCGGTGCCATCCTTGCGCTGCCCGATCAGCTCAATCCCGGTGCCGATCTGCTGGGCCAGCGCCTCGGCTGCGCTTCGGGTGCCGTCAGCGATCAGCCGCTCCGCAAAGCCGTGCGGAATGATATCTCTTACTTGCTGTCCTATCAGCTCGTCTCGACTATATCCAAACTGGTTTTCTGCCCGAACATTCAACAGGACAATTTCTCCAGTCGGGTTGACCACGACCATGGCATCCGGAGCCGCCTCCAGCAAGCCTCGGTACCGGGCCTCGGACTGGAGCATGCGCGTCTGGGTTTCCAGGGCCTGCCGCGAGCGGGAGAGTTCTTCGGCTTGTCGAGACAGTTCCAATGTCTTGCCGACCAAAGCTTCTGCCGCCAATTTGCTTTTCGAGATGTCCGTTCGAATCGAAACGTACTGCTGCGGTTTTCCATCCGGCCCCACCAATGGAACTATGGTCGTTTCTACCCAGTAGATCGACCCATCTTTTGCCCGGTTCTTGATCTCACCGTGCCAAACCGTCCCCTTCGCGATGGCATCGTACATCTGCCCGAAGAACTCTTTGGAGTGGTGGCCGGATTTGAGAATGCGATGATTCTGGCCGATCAGCTCGTCCCTGGAATATTGACTAATGGTGCAGAACTTGTCGTTCACATAGGTGATTGTGCCCTGGACGTCGGTCACCGCTACGATGGCGTGTTGATCGAGAGCGAGCTTTTGATCGGCCAGCTCCTTTAGCTGACTGCAGCTGGTAGCGAGAACTTCTTCTACGGCTTTTTCAAATCGCTTCTGCTCCGCGATTTCGCGGATGGTTACGGCGACGAGCATTCCTTCTGCGCTGTCCATTGCGATTAGCATGATTTCTCTCGGAAGCTTATTTCCATTCATTCCAACGCTGAACGTCTAGCCGTGCGGCATGCAGTCGCCGCGGCTTTACATGATGCCGCTGCGATAGACCGCGCCCACGGCAACTAGAGTCAACATCGCCGACGCTAATCCGAGTTGTACGTTCCGGTTCGACACTATTTCTCCGTCAGTTCGCAAAATGGATCAGTACTGTCAGAGTGACAAGGCTCACTGTGAGCAGGCCGCGCCTGGCCAAAGCTTCGGCGCCGTTGCCAGGTCCGAGGGAGGGCCGACATTGCCCTTGCATTTGCCGCACCACTTGACCCTCAGGGGAAGCCTGTGATTGCCCCATTTTCAAGCGTCGAAGATCTGCACTCTCAGGTCGAGTTGTACTCAATCGTGAATGCTGCCTGTTTACTGAACAACTCCTCGGGTTATGTCCAAGGTATTAAGAAGCGACGCGATTCTCAGCATGTCAAGGTGCAACGCCATAATCTTTCTGGAGTTGGCAGAACAGGCATAGCAGTTTGTGCTCCCAATCCCACCAACCTTCACGTCAGATTCATACCTGATGATCTCGGCCCCTGCCTCCCCTTCCATCGCCCCGTGTCCCTGCCGGGAGCCAGCATGGCGGCGAGCGGGATCGCCGGGTCGATCTCCGGGGGAGCGGTATAGCGGTTCTTTAAGCGATTCAGTGCCTGAACGCGGGGACTGTGGGCAACCGGGAACACTGCGGGAAACCCAGAGGATCAAGACCCTGTGCGACGAACACGCCAGTGGGCTCGGAGTGAACCATCATGGTTGAACTAAACCATTCGTAACTTGTCAGCGATCCCTCGGTCACGTTCCAATGGAAGAGACTTCTCGCATTGGAATCCTCACCGTGAATACTTTTGGGCTGTGCGTTGGTGTCCAACTGGGTCTGGTCTTCGGGCTGGCGGCAATATTTTGGCCCGATAAATTCATGCCCCTGTTCGACATCCTGATGTTCCCGTGGGCGGCAAGCTGTCGTGCGATTCGGGCCAACGGAATTGCTGCCATCGGGGTATCACTACTGCTTCTGGTCACGCGGCTCGCGTGCTATCACTGAGGGTGTGGATGCTTTCTTTTACTCAATGCACTGCTGGCAGTTCTAACCTCTGTTCTTATGGTGCGCTGCGATTGCGAGCATATCTTCGTTGCATTCAATCCGTATGGCGCGGAGATCGCCGAGCAGCTTTCTGTAATCCGCTTGAGATAGGCCATGACGCGGACTTAGCAATTTCGTGGCAGCATTGTGCTCCTTGGCGCTAGAAGCTTCATAGACGACAAACAGTCTACGCTCTTCGTCATCTCGCTGGTCTCTTATCGATTGTGTCATTGCTATAGATGACAGGAAGCAGCCCTGCCTCGCAACACGATGTGATGATATTTGATGCTTGGCTTCGAGCCTACTCTCTCTCTCTTACCTCAAGATGTCCAATATTGAGCAGATACGGGACCATGCGCTTGAAACTGTGGGTCGAATCACAAGGAGAGTGATGTGGAGGAGCCGCACTCTGTTCTCCGACGTGAGCAGTACGACTTATGGCTGACTCATTTGGCAGTACAGTTCTCTGACTTCCGTTGGACCGCTGTACGGCATTTTGCCCCATCACCAGATCAGGCGACTTCTCCGCGTCGAACTGGCGCGTAGAGCCCGCTGTCCAGTAGCATGCGGGCAAACATCAAGGCAGGCAGATCGGGCGTGCGCGGCCGAGCATCGACCGGGAGCAGGTTGTCACATACCGCGGCAGCGGGACAACCGGAACTAAGACGCACAAAAAAGCCGAACTCTTGGGGAGTCCGGCGTGAAGGTATCTCAAAACAACAGGGGAAATGAATCGGCCTTGAGCGTCCGAAATGGCGGGAGACTTCGCCATTGACTCATGACCGCGGTTCGTCCAGTAATAACTCAGACAACATATCCCTTGCCAATTTCGGTGACTGTTCACTTTTGCACACTCCACTCAGCACCACCTGAGTAACACTGTAGATGATCGGAGTGGTGTCGCTGTGACGCAAACCGAAACATCAGCTTCGCACCGGGTCTTACTCGTCGATGACGACGAAGTCATCCGCACCATGATGACCCTAACGCTTCGGAGAGTGCCCAATATCCCCGGAGAAGAGAGCGATTCCATCTGTTCCACCGCTGCTGTAGCCCACGGGCAGATGCGAAAGCTGCAAGGTTATACTCCTGCGATGCTGGTGCACGACTCACGACTCCTTCAAGTGACCCTGTTCGGGACGTTGCAAAAGAATCTAAGTGCCCTGGATTTCAGCTTACTTTTACCAGATGTCATGACCGTTGCCGATGAGGTGGAATCGCAGTTGACGCAGGCGATGGAGAGCTATATGGGCGTCGTGCAGAAGCCAGCAGCGGCGTAGCTGCAACCGATATACCCTTGCCGCTCATTCGAGGGTCGAATCAATACACCTGCAACTGGGCGATTGCGGGCAACAACCTACTGGCCCAAAAAGATTCCGTTACGAACAGATCGGCAGATTTCAATGCCTGCTCCGGGATATTCGGTTCGCTATTGCCGTTTAATGACAGTCTGTTCAAGACTGCACACTCGGGCCATCAATCTTTTGGTGTCTCGGAACAGGAGTGACCGCTTCTTCCACGATAACCATCAAATGTGGTCAAAAGTGAATACCTGCACCTGACTGTTCTGGTGCACTATCTACGCAACACATCCCCAGCGGCGGGAACTTGTTACTTTGCCTTTCCCGCTGAGCAACCGTCCGGCCACAGGCATTAGACGGACGGAACGACAGATGTGGAGCAACCGAATCAGAAGGAAGAAGGTGATCTTGCCATGGAGAGGTCTATTGATCCACGACTGAAGCTTACGCTCTCGATGTTACGTGACCTTGGCAATAAACTGGCCGTTATCAGCGGCCACTGCGATCTTCTGAGCGACCATTTGAAGGACGGCTCGCAATGCGCCCAACGTGTGAGTGCGGTTCAGGATATAGCCCGAGAGATGGCCAAGGATTTGGACGAGTACTATCACCAACTGTTGGAATCGCGAAGCACGGGAATCGAAGAACTCGATGTCGCCTAGGCCGAATGAATTGTTGGTCGCGGACAGACCTCATCGGTGTTCAATCTTCCCGCTTGCGAACAACTTTGCCGGAAGGCAAGCTAACGACAATCTGTGGTTAACCGCAACGTCTAGCCGGAGGAATAAGTCATGACCAAGCTCGATCAAGTCAAAGTCACGCCTCGCGATCAGCACGTCTTGAATTTGCTAGTGCAGGGTTGCAGTAATAAAGAAATTGCGGACGCGCTAAGCATCAGTCCACGCACTGTAAAACAACACCTGCACAGGCTATTTTGTCGAGCCAGAATCCTCGATGGACGCAAACGCGTGAAGCTGGCTCGCTATTTTTACGAAGGAGAAACGGCAGTCATGACGCTATCCAACGGTCTCAACCCAACGGAAAGTCGGATTTCGATTCTAGTCTGGGAAGGCCGAACCAATCGCGAAATCGGCAAAATCATCGGCACCAGCGAACAAATGATTAAGAACCATTTGCGCCGTGCATTTGACAAGCTGGGAGTCTGGAGTCGTCTGGAACTGGCAATTTACGTGGCCAACCATGGCCAAAAGGATCGACTTCACAAGACCCAGCGCTGTAATTCCTTGGGCTCGCTGGATCGATCTGCACCTACCGCTGCATGACTTGATCTCCGGTGACAGGGTCGGGGGATGCGATCTCGGATTTGAATCTCGGGGGACGCGAAAATTGCAAGTAGGAAGACCCGACCTCAAGAGCCTTTCGAGTCGCAGATCGGACATCAAGCCGAAGGTGATCCAAGCGAAACAAAGAGCGACTTCGCACGGGACAAGTGCCCAAGAGTGCATGCTAAGGATTCGGTGGATTCAAGGCGATTCGCATGGACCTGACGCAGAACCGATTTGGGAGCGACGATCGGAGGAAACATACACGCTACCAATTGAGCGTCCCCGTCCAACTTTCCATGACTGATCACCCGACTATACAAGGGCTGACCACGGAGATTAGCGAGGGAGGATTCGGGGCGACGATCAGTTCCTCATTGGAGGTCGGCCATCGAATGTTTGTTACCCCAATCGGGTACAACGCGATGTTGGCCGTGGTTAGGTGGATTCACGGGAGCGCATTCGGCTTCGAATTCCTAGAGCTACGCTCGGAACAACGGCAGATGATCAGAGACCATTGCCGCAAGCTGCCTTTGCATTGCAGCAGCTAGGATTTCTAGCTCCTTTAAATGAAGAGGATGTGCAGAGTGTTCATAACTTTCCAAGAATAGAGCAGTCGCCTGCTCGCAGGGGTGGTTCTTAAGGGGTCAAATCTCGAGTCCCTTTTTGGTGGCCTTTCGCCCACTGTTTCGGCTAAACCGATGTGGTCAGCCCGGTATACCCTTTGAGAGGATGCGAGCCACGCGGCGAGCGCCTTAGATATCGCGCATCTGCTGCATCAGGACCCATTCGCTGCGACAGAACACGGGTACGAACAACCTTTGCCCTGCCACCACTGAGAATCAAACGGGAGCCTGCGTTTCAGGGCGAACTGACACCGCGACTCGCGTTCTGCCATGTGAATCAGGTTGGACTCGCCACTTCTGCACCCTTGTCGCAAGCGACCGAACAACTCGTGAAAGAGAAGCACTTACTTACGGAGATTCGGGGACGTGTTGCATCACTGAGTCCGCGAGAGCGTCAAGTAATAAGCCGAGTCACCGCAGGCGTGGCTGATAAGCAAATTGATGCTAATTCGGGCATCAGCGAGAGCACTGTAACAGTTCATCATAGCCGAGTAATGGACAACATGCAGACAGAGTCTCTCGCGGAACTAGTGAAGAGGTCTGTAGCTCTTCGATGCGAATCGAGAAGACGGCGATGATGGAAGTGCCTCAACGGGAACCTGTACCAATAGCAACGACGACATCGGTGACCTCGGTCGGAGCTTAAACCTTCGCGGAAGCGGTCGCTCAAGCGCCTTAAGGTTATTCAAAGGTGTTCACTTTTGAACAGACACCAATCGGAAGGCAAGAGTAACCTTCCACGGATCGGCCAGAGTACTAATAGTACGTATTTGTGAGCGCCAATGTATGTCCCAGATGTAAGCTCGGCTTCAATGAGCAAATCATGGATGTAACATCTGCCAGGCTTGAGCATCATGTGTGCGTCTCGCCAGCCCATCCTTGGAGTTATTGAGATGATAGGTCCCACCGCACGATTCCTTCGGTCGAGTGTGGGTTTGTTTGGACTGGTGGCTTTGGGATGGGTGTTAACCGGCGAGGCGGCCAAACCTGCCAAGTGGGAAGCATCTTTGACGACCGATTGGAGTAACCGCCACCTCATTTTTACCCGCCCAAACTCAGCGGAACAACTCGCCCGGATAGCCCACGATCCGCGCTACTGGCAGCAACTCCAGCGCCGCAAACATGCTCTCGCACCAACCGCAAACGTACTTGACGCGGGCACACCCGGCTTTGCTCCTGCAAGGCTCGCCAATGCCGACAAAAAACTAAAGCGCGATTGGTCCCAAGACCTCGGCAATAACGCAAATGCCGGGGCGGGCAATTATCCAGCCAAGTTCTCATTCCGCGGCGCGACGGCAAATTGTGCCAGCGCAGCCACGCCAGATTATGTGGTCTACAGCACGGGGTTGTTAGGTTCTGGAACGCAGGCGAACATTGTAGCCTATGACAACCTTTATTCCGGCTGTAGCAAACTTAACTTGCGGACGGCCGCAAACTTCGCTGTACTCGGTGCGTCCACCGTGACGAACGCCGGAAACACAGTAGTCACGGGCGCCAATATCGGTATCTCTCCGGGCACAAGCCTCACCGGCTTTCCGCCCGGCATCCTTACTTCGCCTGCGGTAGAGCACCTCGGAGACGCGGTAGCAAGCCAAGCGCAAGCGGACGCAAATACAGCTTATACCCACTTTCAAGGGTTGACCGGTGCGACATCCCTCGGGTCGTTGGACGGACTAACTCTCGCTCCGGGCTTGTACAAGTCCGCCGCCGCTTCCCTCGCGCTGAGTGCCGCGGCAACTGTGACGCTGAATGGCAACGGAACCTACATCTTCCAGATAGGCAGCACGCTTAACCTCGCGGGCTCCGTCATTCTATCCGGTGGGGCGACAGCAGGCAGCGTGATCTGGCTAGTGGGAAGCTCTGCCACTGTCGAGCGAACTGCGGTCGCGGTTGGAGACATTGTCGCGTTGACCTCCATCACACTGGATAGTGGCGCTTCGCTCGTAGGCAGGGCTATCGCTCTGAACGGGGCGGTGACCTTAGTCGACAACGCAATCACGACCGTAGATACGGTCCCCTCAGTTTATTGGGCGTATAACACAGGTGGCCAAGTTCTGACGTCTCCGTTGATTTCGCTGGACGGATCACAAGTTGCTTTCGTTCAAACTGACACCGGCCAAGTTGGCACGTTAGTTCTAATAAGATGGGCAGCCTCGACTGGTACTGTAAGCGCCCCGGTACTCCCAACCTCGGTCCTTCCCTCGTCATACCTCGGGTGCACCGCGCCCTGCATGACAACGGTGATTCTGCACGATGGCAGCAATCTCATTACCGATGACACCACATCGTCGGTTTTCTATGACTACTCCAACGATATCGGATGGGTGGGTGGCGCGAGGGGATGGCTCCACAAAATCACAGGTGTCTTTAAAGGTGTGCCAACAGAAGTTCACTCGGGTGGCTTTCCGGTCCAAGTCAATGCCGGGAAAACTCTATCCAGCCCCGTGTACGACGCTGCATCGCAGAACGTATTCGTGGGTGACTATGGCGGGTTTCTTTATAGCGTGAACTCCACAAATCCCTCGACGGTGATTCCATCCGGCCAGTTGGATTTCGGCGCAGGAATCGTCGAGGGGCCGGTCGTGGATTCAACGAATGGCTTGGTATATGTGTTTGCCTCCAGTGACGGAAAGACGAGTTGCAGTTTCGGCAGCAGTGCTTGCGCTGGGGTGATCCAACTCACCACGGGGTTCGCGAACTCAGACATTGGGTCAGAAACAACGGCCGGGACGAGCGTGGCTTCCGGTGTGACGCCCAATCCAATGTATATAGGCGCTTTTGACAGCGCCTACTACAGTTCGGCAGATGGCACGGGAAACGTCTACGTTTGCGGGAACACAGGCCAGAATCCAGCCATCTATCAGATTCCCGTCTCGGGTGGCGTTCTCGGCAGCACCATTGGAGCTGCCGTCGTTGGGTTGGCGTCGGCCTCTTTTTCGCCCGCCTGCTCTCCAGTTGCCGACGTACTGAATCCGAATCTAACAGGTGGAGCGATGGAGCGGTTATACGCTAGTGTGCAAGACCATGGGGTCGCAACCGGATGTGGAGGGGGTGGTTGCATTCTAGCTTTTGTCGATACTCCTTGGAAGGCGGGTACCGCGTACCTGTTGGGCCAGCAAATTCTCGACGTACATCTGAATATTGAAGAGGTGACGCAAGGAGGTACTTCAGGAACTTCTGTTGCATTTTCTACGACTGTGGGTGCGATTAAGACTGATGCCACCGTTAACTGGGTGAATCAAGGCCCCCTTTCCGCGGCTCCGCTGGACACATGGGCTGCCAGCGCCCCGGAAGCTAAAATTGGGAGCCGCATCGTCGATAGTAACGGCAACATTGAGGTAGTGACCAAGGCCGGAACAACGGGCGGGTCAGTACCTTCATGGCAGGCTGCTCCCGGCGCGACGGCAACCGATAACACAGTAAATTGGATCAACGCTGGCGCGAGCCCTATCTCGGCACTCCCGGCCGCCGGAGGCACGAGCGGCATCATTATCGATGATGTTCTGAATGGCACCGTGGCGGGAACATCTCAGATCTACTTCAACACGCTCAGCAATCAAGTTTGCGGAACATCCGGCACAGGTGGCTGTGCCGTACAGGCGTCTCAGCAGGGATTGAATTAAACAAAACACAGCAAGAAGGTTGACTTTATGGAGATAAATGATAAGCCTGCTAATCCTCCGACTCCGATAACCAAAAAGAAACCATACGAAAAGCCGTCCTTCCGGTTTGAGAGGGTTTTCGTGACGACCGCCCTTTCCTGCGGAAAGACTCCTAACTCGGGCATGCAGTGCAACACCAACCCGAAGGTGTCGTGAGTTCATCCGCATCATCTTCGGCAGTGGTGGCCCCTGAAGGATCGAAGAAAGTGGTTCTTAAGTTCATGGTTACAACCGGAGACGTTTTGGAGTGTGTCTGACGCCTGCGCCAGATGTAAAGATCGAACACCATTTGGTTTGAGGTTTCGTGTAATGCGCAGGATGCTGTTTCGACGATGCTTGCTGAAGGTGTGCTGCTCAGGGCGAGTGTAAGAATCGCCTCTCGCTCCGGGAGCGGCGGCGAGCAGTCCGGCGCGGTCGTCGAAGCCTATGCGAACTACAAGCGAACCCGGCTCAGCCGAACGATGGGTAGGCACGCACGCCAGCAGTTTTCGGCGAACCTTTAGCGCGGCTGCGCCCCATGCAGTACTCGCCTCGACGCCCGGCAGCCTTAGGCCGATCTTCCGCACCGTGTCGAAGTTAGTTTTTGCTTCCGGGCATGGGAGAGTGCGATTATCCGCAAGAACCAAGACCTCTTCAAGCCAGGCTGTTGGGGCAAATCTTCAGTCGAAAAATTCGGAGGCGTGAGCGCGGAGAGCGGGATACCCACGTTCCGAGGTGCGTGCGGGCAGACGGCGCAAACTTGCGCTAAGGCCTGCTTTCGACAGTTAAGGTTGGCGTTCAGTTGCCCAGTACTCGGAGCGTGCCCTTAGTACTAAGTCCTTTCGGGGGTTGCGCAGACGGACTCGGATCGAATGTGGGCCTGGCTTTGGTTGTTTGGGCTGGAAACTGAGCAGATAGCGACCTCGGATACCGTTGGTAATGGATGCGAATGTGGCATCAAATGTAGTTTTATCCTTGAATTTTCCATCTTCACCGCCCATTACCGCCGCGATATCCTGCGCTACGTTCTTGCGAAGGGTCCCTATTGAGGCACGAAGCGGGACCAACAGGTCGAAGTTCTCACCCGAAGGCAACGCCTTCAAGTCCTCTGCAAACCGCCCTCGCAGCGGCGAGAAAGTAAGGCTACACACAAGCGTGTTACTGGCAGCGAGCTGCTGCGTGAGACTCAGAGCGGTCGTCGTCACGCTGCCATGATCTCGACTTTCGCTGATCAGGAGCAACACACGTCGGCGGTTTCCGGGACGCGATTCTAAAAGCCTCTCGGAGTAGTTCACTGCATCGAGGATGGCAGCACCGTCGTCACCCGGCGTTAGTTTGGTCAGCCGCTCGGAAATTTTCGAAGCGTCCTCAGTGAATCCTTGGAACTGGTAGACCGAGCTGTCGAAGGTGACCAGCGCCACCTCGCCCTTGGTCTGATCCATGAAGTCTCTCAGCATCGTACCCAGTCCGGCGATTGCCGTGGGGCATGGAACCCTCCGTTTGCGGCAGTCCCTTCGCGCTTCCTCAGAATAGAAGCTGTCGTAAAGTGAAAGGTCGGCTCTTTTCTTGAACTGCGAGGAAGCCTTGTGACCGACTTGTATGGCGACGACCAACGACACGGGTTCCTGTTCGGGCGATTCATCCAAAGTGACATCCTGCTCCACACCGTTGTCTTCGATAATGAAATCTTTGGCCTGAAGGCTATACGTGATCTCTCCGGCTCTCGTCCTGACGAGGGTAGGAACCAAAACCACGTTCGCTTCGGATCGTATTGTCGGAAGCGGCTCTTGAGCGCGGACGGACAATGCGACACTAAACACGACCGCCAGTTCGAGACAGACACGTCGTAATCTAACCGCACCACTATCCAACACGAATCGCAATTGATTATCCGCCAACAGATTCTTTCACAAATTGGCGGATGCAGTGCTACAGGATTCTGGGATCGAGCGACCAGCTCCTTTCTCCTGTTTCCCCACCGACGTGCAATCAACGAGTACATCTGAATACTTGAACTGGAAATGCCATCGGGGCTGGTGAACGTTCGCTGCGTGGTTTTTGCAGACAACGGAACTGACAGTCCACGAAAGCAGATGGCAATAAGTGTTTTCATGTGATCGTGCAGCAGTTGTGCAGCAGGTCGCGGTGAACTGACCGCAAGTGCTTGAAAGAATGGAGCCGACGAGCGGACTTGAACCGCTGACCTGCCGATTACGAATCGGCTGCTCTACCAACTGAGCTACGTCGGCTTATGCAGTGTTTATGCGGCTGGAACGACTTCCTGCGATCCGGCCGGTGTCACAAAAAGGTCACAAGGCGTTTGATTTCTTCTTCCTGGTCTTCACCGTTTTGGTCACAAGTGACTCCAGTTTTCGCATAGCTTTGCGCCCCTGCTTGCGTGATTCCAGCATTATATAGTGCCTGCGCGGGACCACGCTGTCAGCATGCCGCAGGATCTTGGAGGCAATCTCCGGATCAACGCCCAGGTCCAACAGGATCGTTGCAAGCCCGCGCCGCCAACCATACCAACCATGCCAGCGCTTTCCGACTAGGGGCATTATCTCGCGTCTGGCGAGATTATCCAAGTTGAGTGCGAAGCCCTTCTTTTCTCCAGCGAAAATCCAAGTGTTGTCGCCGTTCTGTTTACGGTGGGCATCGAGCATCTTCTGTAATGGGCTGATAACGGGGACCACGGCCTTGCTCTCAGGGGTTTTCGTCTGATCGACAGCAGTTCTCCACACGGCTCTGCGAACGAACATCATCGCCGGTATAGTCGGCCCACTGTAACCCGCGAATCTCGCTTTCCCGCAAGCCCGGGAATGCGGCTGTGCCGACAACTGTCCTCGCGGGCTCGCCCAGCTTCTCCAGAAAGAACTGGAGGTCACCAAGTGAATATGCATGGCCCTCAAAGTCAGAACGTCGGCCAGCAGCCAGAGCACCTTGCACCGGATTCACCCCGTTTATGAATCCGAGCCTTTTGGCATGGGAGAAGATCGCGGATGCCGCTGACTTGATCCGCAGCAAAGAGCCGTGAGACAGGTCCTTCGCATCGAGCAGGCGTTGAATGTGAACTGTCTGAACATCGCGGAGGCGGAGTTGGCCGATGACAGGCGTTATGTTCAGCTCGATGGTGTCGCGATAAAAACGAAACGTCGATGCGGTGCGCGGCACACGGCACTCATCAAACTTACCTTCCAGGGCGTCTCTTCGGAAGAACTGCAACAGTTTGAACTGATACTTAAGAAGATCGGTAAACGTGCTGAAAGTCTCGCCGAAAAGAAGCGTCACTCCGACGATCAAGTGACGCACCTACATAACGGCTTCAGCAAAACTCGCCTTGCCACTGCAGCTCGAGGCATCAATACGCGGAACACGAGCTCGTAGCACCCACCGAATGCATTCATCAGAAGGCAGAACGCGATGGTATTCCGATCCAAAGAATATCCCGCACAAAAGCAATCCTCCAAAACCTCCTCGACTTGTGGCACCGGCCCTTTTCCGAACCAACGTCCACTTTCAAAATTTGTAGATCACATCCATGCCGAAAAAGAGTTGATTTCTGGCATTTCCGTTGTTGTATCCCTCCCGATCCCAAGAGTGATCGAAGCGAAGTTCAGGACGGAACATAACCGTGGTCCCGATGTAGCGGGTGAGATAAAACGTATTTTCCGTATACTTCCCGGCGATGCCGGTACGCTGCCCTTTCTTATCGTTGAGCAGATCGGACCGGAATCCGAACATAAATTTGGATGTGACCTCACGATTTATGTAGTTAACGATCGCGTACTCGGGAGCTGTGCAGCGTAGTTGTCCGGGGGCGCAGAACGCGCCATTTGCGCCAAGCTCAGGTTTGATCGGATTGGCAACGTTGCCGGCGACATTCGGCACATCGCGTTCATACATGTACCAGGTCTCAGTCGCCATGTGCCATTTGCTGTTGAACTTGTGGTACCAGGTAAAGTCATAGTCTTGCAGGTTGTTGTACGCATACTTGCCATCATTGATACCGTTCGCACAACCGTAAACATTGTCGCGATTACTCGCAGTCGAATAGTTCAGGCAAAAGATGCCTGAGGCTTTAGCATCATCGGTCCATAGTGCAACATCGTGACCGCCCGATACGCCAAACTGAACCATCCACTGCTTATTGAGCTTGAGGCTGGCATAGACGCCGGTGTCGGTGAAGGGATCGATGGTGTAGAGCAGTGAGTGTGTCATGTTGTAATTGTTCGGCGCCAATTGCGCTTCGATCCCGGGAACCGAAAGGAACCGGCCGACTCGGATGTTGAGGCCATCTTTTACCGGGAAATATAGGTCGAAGTATTCCAGAACCGGATCGAACCCGTACTGTTTGTTGGACTGCAGGAGTTGCTCGCTGAAGTAGCCCTTCGCGGTCGTAAAGCGATAGTCGATACCGTAGAATCCAGTCACATGGTATCCCCAGTCGAAATGACTGGTTTGCACGGTGTCGGGGAGGCGTTCGATGTATACGACCGCCTGATTGAGTTCGATCTTGTTGGGAAAAATGTCGTATGAGACCGGAAAATTGCTTTGGGCTGAGGTGCTGAAATTGAAGCTGCCCGCAAGCCACCCGTAGACCTTCGTGCGGCTGTTCTCGAGGTTGAGTGCGGACATTAAGGGATAGGTGTTGCCATCTGGGGCGCCGATGTCGGGTGCCCCTCCGTAGGTCCAGTCGGAGAATGGGAACGGAGGCGAATCTACGGGCGCCGGAAGACCTCGTTTGGTTACAGATGGTCCGGCTGGGTTGGTCCCTGCCCAATCATGGCTGTAGAACTGCGCTAAGCGGTGAAAGAAGTTGCCGATTAAGGTGTGGTCACTGTTGGGGTCTGGACTCTGCCCGCTCGGCATCGATGCAGCCTGTTGGGGGTCGGGGTTCCCTGGGTTCGACGATGGAACTGCTGGCGGGCCGTCGCTGAGCGCGATCGTCGACGGATCCATCGGCGAGCGTTGTGCCGATTGTTGACTCTGGAGTGGTAGCGTGAGTGCCAGTGCGACTACCACGATGAAAGCTACCCGCTTGCCAGCTTCTACTGCAGACTTGTCCACGTGGTTCCTACAGTTCATGAGCATGAGTTCTCCACGTCGCTTAACTGGATTTGAAATTTGCAAAATAGACCTCCATCGCTCGCGGCGAAGGCAAGTGTAGTTAACGTTCTATGGGCCCGGTCATGTACTGACACCCCTATCCTTGTTGTGTGTCGTTCGATCTCGAATCTCTATAAATTGGGTGGACGCCACGGTCATCGGGGAACATGCTCCAGAAGAGAAGCAAGAGTCCCAGCGGCGCCAGGCTGATTGCTGCTAAGAAGAGGTCAAGAATAGACATTTCATTCCCATCTATGGCAAATCGTAATCACAGCACGCCCTCAAGCGACCGCGATATCGGAAAGATAGGAGTACGTACCCAAGGCGCCCGCGCTGTCCGCGCGAGCACTTCGTTGCCCATTAAGAATTGCTTCGGCGGCATCTGAAGGTCCGTTATCTCTCACGACCAGATCATTAATAGTTGTCCTAAGCAGTTGCGCTAACCAGTGGCCGCACCAGCCACAGTCAATGTCGTGCGAATCTGAATCTCGGAGACCATGGTGCGGTGGACAGGACAACGATCAGCGACCTCCATAAGTCGCTGCCGCTGATCTTCAGATAAATCACCAATGAGAGAAATCTCTGCGTCGATTTGGTCCAGCGTCCCCCGCTTGGTATCGCACGCCACGCAATCCTCGGCGTAGATTTTCGAGTGCGTCAATCGCACCTGCACGCCCCGAAGGGGCCATCGTTTCCGCTCGGCATACATGCAAAGAGTCATGCTGGTGCACGCGCCAAGGGCAGACAACAGCAACTCGTACGGATTCGGACCAACATCGTTGCCGGCGGAATCGCGTGGTTCGTCTGCCTGGAGCAGATGTGGGCCCACCGAAATGTTCTGGGCATATCTCACAAGTCCAGAGTTCACCATCACGGTTCTGAGCATCAGTCGGCTCCTTGCAGGTCGCGCTTAAGCGAATAACGACCTTCAAAGGGACCGCTGCCGAGCCTTAGGCGGCTGGCGCCCTCGATGAGATTACCTTCCCATTTCGCTTTTGCTTTTCGTATCGGCATTCGTTTCACCTCTTTGGGAATAGAAATGTCATCTGGAATCTTGCGGACAGAAGCACGGGATCGACGTTCCGGCAACGAAACAACCGGTCGCACTCGTCGAGCAGCGCGCGGGGTTTGCAAAAACAGTCGCCACGTAATTGCTGTTCATATTCACCTCCAACGGAATGGGGATAGAGCACGGATGTTGCCAAAGGCGGGTTGTCACGATTGCAGCGGAAAGGGGCGCGGAATCGCGGGTCAACTTCACATTTCAGCGAAATGAAAAGGTGCGAGTCTTGACGAGGCACTAGGATGAGCGTTTAGGCAGCGTTATCCATCTATGCATGAGCAAGGCGATGACCAAAACTCGATCTGTGCTGGCAATCTCTACGAACACATTACGAGAGCCCAAAATTAACAATCTTGCGTTCGCAGATTGAAAATCCTGCGCACGGTCTCGACGATAAGGGCAGACTGATTGGCTGCGGCAGCGTTCAACAACATTGCCACCGGCGTCTGGAGCACGCTTTCTATGATGCCACGACTAAGCGATTCCACAACGTTCTCCTGGTCAGGGCTCAGATCGCCTAGGCGTCCGCGCACGCGACGAATTTCGCCGCGGCGCACTGCCTCAAAACGCTCTCGCAACGAAGCAATTGTCCCCGAGACTTCCGAGTCAAGATCTGATGGACTGTCCACCTCTGCTCTGGTCACAACTTGGACTCCCTTCCCATAGAGAGGAAGCAACCGAATCGCCACAATCAACTGCTCTCCGACAGAGGCTAAACTCAGAGCGATACTCGTACTCTTCATACGCGATCAGATCCGCTCAGTGTTAGCACCCTTTGACACTGATCTGTCAATGACACTGATCCGTTGATAAACGCCTCCCTTCAGACTGCAACTCGCCTCTTTTCAGCAGGCAATTTCCCGATGCGTTTGGCAACGCACTTGCTTTAAGTGAAGTGTCGCGAGCAGCGAGATAAAAACAATTAATAAGAAGGAAAGGTTTTGATGGCAAGCCCCGCAAAAGACAAAAAGCCTGTGTCGCTACCGGCGCCCAATAGCGACTTCTATGAACTCGTCGAAACGCTGCCCGCTGAAGAGTTGGCGGTCGTGAAGCAGGTGCGCACCTTCATGGAGACGACAATCGCGCCCATCATCACCAAGTACTGGGTCGAAGATGCATTCCCATTCGAAATTTTGCCTGCGGTGAAAGAACTCAACGTTGGCGGCGTCGGTATGGAGGGCTATGGCTGCAGAGGCGGAAGTGCGCAGCTGTTTGGCTTGGTAGCCATGGAGATGGCTCGCGTCGACTCGTCGATCGCGACATTCTTCGGTGTGCACAGCGGTTTGGCGATGGGTTCAATCTACCTGGGCGGGTCGGAAGAACAAAAACAGAAATGGCTCCCACCGATGGCTCGCTGGGAAACAATTGGCTGCTTCGGCCTCACTGAACCATTGGTTGGGTCCGGAGCTGCTGGGGGGCTGTTGACCACTGCGAAACGCGATGGCGACACCTGGACTCTCAATGGTCAGAAGAAGTGGATCGGCAACGCCCCGTGGTGTGACATTTCTATTATCTGGGCTCGCGACGTAGCGGACAACCAAGTCAAAGCTTTCATCGTTGAGAATAAGACCACACCAGGCTTCAAAGTCGAAAAAATCCAGAACAAGGTCGCGCTCAAAGTAGTTCAGAACGGCCTCATCACAATGGAGGACTGCCGCATACCGGAAGCGAACCGTTTGCAACAGGATCAGTCGTTCCGCGACACGGCACGCGTTCTGAAAATGACGCGGTTCATGGTTGGGTGGGAGGCCACTGGATGCGCGATGGGCGCGTACGAGAACGCACTCAAGTATTGTCAGCAACGGCTGCAATTCGGAAAGCCGATTGCCTCTTTTCAGATGGTGCAGGACCTCCTGGCGAGGATGCTCGCAAACATCACCGCTTCTCAGTGTCTCCTGGTTCGCATGGCCCAGCTGCAGGCCGAGGGCAAGCTGACGGACGCACACGCAGCGATCGCGAAGGCATTCACCACCGCCAAGTGCCGCGAGACAGTTGCCTGGGCGCGTGAGTTATGCGGTGGCAACGGCATCGTCGCCGACTACAACGTAGGCCGTTTCTTCGCAGATGCGGAAGCGCTCTATTCCTACGAAGGCACGTTCCAGATGCAGAACCTGATACTCGGTAAAGCCATAACCGGGTTCAGCGCCTTCGTCTAGCGGAATGGAAGTGAACTGCGGTTTCATATTCAACCTGTCTTGCCAAGACTGAAGTAATAAATAAAGGAGCGAAGAAAATTATGGGTGTTAAAGCGCCTAAATCAAAAGTCAGCACAACAGCAGAAAAGGCCACGACGGCTCGCTTGTTCTTTCTCAGTGCGAGCAGTGGTCAGGTGTTCTCCGCGAACCCTGACGGCTCCGATCTTAAGGTCATTGTGAGCGAGGGAAGACGACTGCCGGACGGCATCGTCGTGGACCTCGCGGCAGGTCACCTCTATTGGACCAACATGGGCAACCCCGTTTCCAATGACGGTTCTATCGAACGCTCCGATCTCGACGGAAGCAACGTCACCCACATTGTTCCTCCGGGCAGCACCTTCACTCCGAAGCAACTGCAACTCGATGAGAAGAACCGCAAGCTTTACTGGTGCGATCGTGAAGGGATGCGGATCATGCGGACAAACCTGGATGGCTCGAACATCGAAACACTTCTCGATACGAGCGAAGGTGAAGCACGTCCTGGGAAAGACATCAAGAAATGGTGCGTGGGAATCGCGCTCGACGTCGAAGCCGGCAAGCTTTATTGGACTCAGAAAGGTTCAGACAATGCCGGCGAGGGACGCATCTTTCGCGCCAATCTCGAAATTCCCAAGGGGCAAAGCGCCGGCAATCGCAAAGACATCGAACTTCTTTACGAGGGCCTACCCGAACCGATTGACCTTGAGCTCGACCTTGCCAACAGAACGATCTACTGGACGGACCGCGGCGACCCTCCGCGCGGCAACACGGTGAACCGTGCGCCCATGGATCCCGCACTGGCAAATGGAAAAGATCCCGAGATTATTTTTGATCACCTGATGGAAGGAATCGGTATCGCCTTAGATCTGAAAGGTGGCCGCATGTTTATGACTGACTTGGGTGGATCCGTCTACAGCGCGAATCTCGACGGGTCCAATAAGAAGACGGTTTCTGCGGTGGAAGGGAATCTGACCGGCATCGCGTACGCCGAAATTCCTGCCGCGCACTGACGAACGCCACCATAGACCTTAACGATTAATAAAGGAGAAGGGAATGAGCTCACTAGCTTCTGCTCCAAAACTCGAGAACGTTCTGTACGAGAAAAAGGGTCCGATTGCGTATGTGACCCTCAACCGGCCCAACGTTCTCAATGCACTAAGCCAGGCAGTTTTCTCTGAACTGAAAGAGGTCTTTGGGGACGCCCGCGATGAAGCCAGCGTTCGGGGCGTCATTCTGACCGGCAGTGGCGACAAAGCATTCGCCGCAGGCGCAGACATTGCCGAAATGTCTACATCCACCGGCGTGCAGGCAGAAGAGTCAACCCGGCATGCGCAGGCAGTAACTGAGCTCATCGAAAATCTTGGCAAACCGGTTGTCGCCGCGGTGAACGGTTTTGCCCTCGGCGGCGGCTGTGAACTGGCCATGGCTTGCACCATCCGAATTGCTTCCGAGAATGCGAAGTTTGGTCAACCTGAAGTCAAGCTCGGAATTATGCCGGGGGCCGGCGGAACGCAGCGTCTGCCGCGGTTAATTGGCAAAGGCAGAGCGCTGCAACTGATTCTCACCGGCGAAATCATCAACGTTCAGGAGGCATATCGAACCGGCTTGGTCAATGAGGTGGTTCCGCTCGCGAATCTGATCCCGCGAGCCGAAGCCATCCTTAACCAGATCAACTCCAATGCCCCGCTCGGTGTGAAGTTCTCGATCGACGCGGTTAACAAAGGGTTGGACGGGAGCGTTTCGGAAGGTCTTCTGATCGAGGCATCGCTATTTGGCATCTGTGCGGGATCTGAAGACAAGAAGGAAGGTACAACCGCCTTTCTGGCTAAACGCGCTCCGCAGTTTCAGGGACGATAGGGAAATCGAAATTACTGATTAAGGAGTTGTTATGGCGACAGACAATATTTTTTCTGGCTTGAAAGTTGTGGATCTGTCGAGCTTCATTGCCGGTCCGAGCGCGGCAACCATCTTGTCTGATTTCGGCGCTGAGGTCGTCAAAGTCGAACCGCCTGAGGGAGAGCCGTGGAGGAAGGGGCAGAAGATCCCACCCCAGCCCCATTCGGAAGAGGCTTATCCCTTCGAATTGGCGAATCGAAACAAGCGTGGCGTTGCGCTCAATCTGAAAGCGGCCAGCGCGCAGCAGGTTCTCGAGCGGTTAGCCAAGTGGGCCGACGTGTTCATCGTCAACACACCGCATTCCGCGCGCAAGAAATTGAAGCTCGAATACGAGGATGTCGCCCAGTGGAATCCCGGCCTGATCTATGCCGATCTCACCGGCTTCGGCGAGAAAGGTCCGGACGCAAATCTTCCGGGGTTCGATCTCACAGCTTTCTGGGCGCGAAGTGGTTTGTTATTCATGACGCGCGATGCTGGAGAGCCACCGACCTGGCCAGTGGCAGGTAGCGGTGACAATGCAACTGCGGTCTGCATTTATGCCGCGGTTCTGACCGCTCTTTATCGTCGCGAACGCACCGGCAAAGGATCCTACGTCACGACTTCGCTTCTCGCGGCGGGTGTCTGGTCTGCCGGCGTCTTTATCCAGGCCGCGCTCTGTGGTGCGAGTTTCTATGGGCTTCACGATCGAACCCATCCCGCAAATTCTGCTTTGAACACGTATCGCTCTTCCGATGGCACCTGGTTCGTTGTTGTAGCCACTCCGGACAAGATACCCGCGGTTCTGAAAGCAATGGATCGTGAAGACATCCTAACGGATCCGCGATTCTCGGATCCCGCCAGGCTGGCGCAGAACCGGCCGCAACTGACAGCAATGCTCGATGAGATCTTTGGTTCGCAGCCAATGTCGCATTGGTATGAGGTCTTTAACGGCGTTCACGTCCCCTTCGGCGCTGTGCGTGAACCGCAGGAAGTCATTAATGACCCGCAATTGCGAGCGAATGACATCGTCGTTCCGCTCGAAGGAGCTGGCGAGAAACTGACCTCAACCATCAGCAGTCCTATTCAAGTGCACGGTGTTACTAAGGTGCCTGCCAGGCGCGCGCCGGGAATCGGCGAGCATAACGATGAAGTGCTGAAGGAACT